>JABLTH010006221.1_pt1 | contig 19460 bp, 13 predicted proteins | sample 7875711 | NCBI WGS metagenome assembly JABLTH01 (sample SAMN14941262, study PRJNA633318) | bioreactor metagenome | isolation source: bioreactor | place: China | collected 2019-03-05 | reverse complement strand
CGCGATGACCTGAACGCCCGGTGCAGGACGAGTCGAAGAGTGAGCGCGATGAAGATCATCGTCGTGGCCATGGGGCTCACGACGCTCGTGGCCGCCTGGATGGCAGCCTCCGCCAAGACGCCGCACCTCCCGCAGGATCCGCGGGACGTGCCGCGCGAGGCGCAGCTCACGACCACCGTCGCGCCGGCCGACCTCAACGGGGACGGCGTCCAGGAAGTGCTCCTGGCGGTCAACGCGCTCACCGGGGAGAGCGACCCGGCGAAGGGCAGCGAGGTGCTGTTCGGGATCGCGGCGCCCAACGCCGGCAGCGATCGCGGCAAGCTGCTCTGGACGCGGCACGTGATGGCCGAAACCGGGCAGCCCGCGCACGACGGCGAACTCACCGCGGTGGACCTCGACGGCGACGGCCACAGTGATCTCGTGCTGACCTGGGATCGCTCGCTCGTGTCGGGACGCGTCGAACGCCGCGCCGAGATCTACACCGTCCTCGACCCGGCGCACCCGCGCAAGGTCTGGGAGGGCGAGTGGGAACTCGACACGCGCCAGGACAAGGACGTGCCCGCGGCGCAGCGCGAATGGCGCCGCCGCGAGATCGACTTCGGCGCGACCCGCCGCGAAGCGGGCCAGGCGATCGTCTTCAAGAAGATCCAGGCGGTGGAGGCGGGTGCCAAGGTGCAGCCTCCGCGCGTCGAGTCCGAATGGGTCAAGGTCGCGCTGCGCGCCGCCGCGGGTTCCTGAGCCCGCTGCTGGCCGTCGTGGCGTTCGGCGCGGTGTCGGCCGCGCTGGCCGCGCCGGCTGCGCCGCTGCGCTATCGCCTCGAAGCGAAGGAGGGCATTCCCGGGGCCGTGCGCGTCGTCGCGACGCTCGATCGCCCGGGCCCCTGGACCGTCACCGCGACGTGGAGCGGGCGCGGGCTGTCGGGGTTGTGGATCGAGGACGACGGCGGCCGCGCGCTGCGCAAGCTCGTCGGCGCGTCACCGCTCGCGATCACCGTGGACACCGTCGAATTCGGCCTCGCCGCCGGGCGGACGCTGCACATCCGCTTCGCCCCGACCACGGCGCGCGGCGTCCTGTCCGGCGAGCTCGTCGTGCAGCCGCCCGCCGATCCCGCGGAGGGCGGCCCCGGGCCGGACGGACAGGCCGCGCCACCGCCGGCCGAGGCGCCGCCGGCCGAGGCCGCGCCCGCGCTCGCCGGTCCGGGCCGCTGCCTCGCGCCGTTCGCCGACGACGCGCCGGGCCGCGCGCTGCACGAGCTCGGCGTCGCGCTCGAGACGGCGCGCCCGGAGGCCGTCCTCTGGGCCTCGCACTGGTCGCAGGAACTGGTGAGGGCGGCCCGCGAGGTCGAGCGCGGCGGCGCGTCGCGCGGCGCGATCGACAAACTCTGGAGCGCGCTCGAGGAACGCGCGGCCCCCGACCCCGGGGTGGCGGCGGCGTTCCGGCGCGTGCTCGCCACGTTCGAGGAGCTCACCCGGCGCGAGCGGAAGGGCGGGACCAGGGCCGCCGGGCGGCGCGCGGAGGTGGTGCACGCGCTGGAGTGTCTCGCGCCCGCTTCGTAGGTATCCTACGGCCCGTGAACACGACCCGTGAGACGACCGCCCCCGGCGGATTGGAGCAGCGTCTCGTCGCCCGTGCCCGCGCGCTCGCCGGGACCGTGCTGCAGCATCGCCGCGCGCTGCACGAGATCCCGGAACTCGCGTTCCACGAGTTCGAGACGGCGCGCTACATCGAGCGCGCGCTGGCCGGCCTCGGCCTCGCGGCGCGCACCGGCGTCGCCGGCACGGGTCTCGTCGTCGAGCTGCCGGGCGGCGGCCCGGGTCCCGCCGTGCTCGTGCGTGCCGACATGGACGGACTGCCGCTGCACGAGGACCCGTCGCTCGCGCTGCGCTCGAAGATGCCGGGGCGGATGCACGCGTGCGGGCACGACGGGCACATGGCCATCGTGCTCGGCGTCGCGCACACGCTCGCCGGCGCGGGCACGGTGGAGGCGCTGCCGGGACGCGTCGTGCTGCTGTTCCAGCCGGGCGAGGAACACGGGGCGGGCGCGCAGAAGGTGCTCGAGCAGGGGCTCCTCGACGAGTACGCGATCGACACCGTCCTCGGCCTGCACCTGTGGAGCTACCTGCCGCGCGGCGTCGCCGTGATCCCCGGCGGCCCGGTGATGGCGTCCGCGGACGAGTTCCAGGTCGTGCTCAAGGGCCACGGCGGCCACGGGGCGCTGCCGCACAAGGCGAGCGATCTCGTGCTCGCGGCCTCGACGCTCGTCGTCTCGCTGCAGCAGATCGTCGCGCGCAACGTCGATCCGCTGCGTCCGGCGGTGGTGTCCGTCGGGCGGCTGCGCGCCGGCGACGCGGCCAACGTGCTGCCCGACAGCGCCGAGATCTTCGGGACGTTCCGCGCGGCGGACCCCGAGACGCGCGGCATGATCATGCACCGCATCGGCGAGCTCGCGGACTGCGTCGCGCGCGCGCACGGCGCGACCGCGGAGATCGATTTCGGTATCGGCTATCCGGCGACGATCAACGACGCGGGCGTCGCCGAGGTCGTGCGCGGCGCCGCGCGCGACGTGCTCGGCGCGGACGCCGTGCGCTCGGGGCCGATGACGATGGCGGGGGAGGACTTCGCGTTCCTGCTGCAGGCGCGCCCGGGCGTGATGTTCCTGCTCGGCATGCGCGACGAGGAGCGCGGGCTCGTGCATCCGCACCACTCGCCGATGTTCCAGGTCGCGGAGGACGTGCTGCCGCTCGGGCTCGAGATCGTGCTGCGGGCGGCGGTGCGGCTGATGGAGGCCGGCCCCCGCCGGGCCGGAGCCGTCACGGGAACTGGATCTCCTTGACCGCCGCGGTGGAGACGAAGAGCCGCTCGTTGTTGTCGGCCGGATCGGACGGGTAGAGCGTGAACCCGGGAGCTTCCGGCGCGTAGTCGGGGCTGAAACCGAATATCACTTCGCCGTCGCTGAACGTGACCACGATGCGCCGCCCGCGCGGGGTCCCCGGCCCAAACCCGGTGGGGGCGGAGTATTCCCGGTTCCCGAGCCAGTCCTTCACGAAGAACAAAGCTTTCAGTTCCGGCACGCGCAGGCGCAGGGGGACGCCGCCGCCCTCGGCCGGGAGCACGTGGAACAGCTCCCGCGCGGGGTCGAAGTCGTGGGTCAGCCCCTTCACGATGCGTCCGTCCCGGGTATGGGCAACGATCTTGTGTTCCAGCACGGGTGCGCCTCCCGTTCGCAAAACGTTCACATTATGGCCTGCCCGGCAGCTTGTTGCCGCGGGAAATCGTTTACCCTTAGCGGGAACCGGGGGATGTACAGAGTAGGCCGGATCGCTGCGGTACGCCCGAGCGCACAGACCGGGGGGACCATGAACAGGAATGACCTCGTACAGCTTTTGTCCGAGAAGGTGAAACTCAAGCCGCGCGATGCGCGGCGCATCCTGGATCTGCTCTTCGGGACCGACGACGGCACGGGTCTGATCGCGGAAGCACTCGACCGCGGGGATCGCGTGTCCATCGCGGGCTTCGGCACGTTCGCGGTCCGCGAACGGCGCGAACGCCTCCTCAAGGATCCGCGCACCGGCGAGGCGCGTCGCGTCTCGGCCCGCCGCGCCCCGGTCTTCCGTCCGGGCGTGGGCCTGCGGGATCGCCTGCGGTAACCGCTCGGGAGGCGCCGGCGGCGCGTCAGCGCGACCGTCGCCGCGCCTCGTCGAGGCTCGCCCGCAGTTCGGGGCCGTCCGCCCCCAGTCGAAGCGCCTGCTCCCACGCGTTCCGCGCCCCGGCCCAGTCGCCGGATCGTGCGCGGAGGCTTCCGAGGTTGACCCACACGTCGGGGTTCTTCGTCGCGGCGCGCGCGAGGTGTTCGTAGATCGCGAAGGCCTGGTCGAGGCGTCCGGCGCGCGACCAAGCACTCGCGGCCGCGAGCTGGTAGGCCTCGTTGCCGGGCACGAGTTCGGCCGCGCGCGCGAACGCCTCGGCCGCGCCGAGCCGGTCCCCGCGCTCGGTCGCGAACAGGCCGAGCATCTGCCAGTAGACGTCGATGCGGTAGTCCTGCCGCAGGCCGCGCACGAGGTACGGCTCGAGCCGCGCGCGCTCCGCGGAGGACGACGCGAGCGCGGCGAAGCGCTCGGCGGCACGCGCATTGCGCGGCTGCGCCTCGAGCGCGCGCAGGTAGCTCGCCTTCGCGCCCTCGCGGTCCCCGCGCGCCTCCGCGAGGAGGCCGGCGATCGCGTCCGCGAGCCCCGGCTCGCCGGCGATCAGCGCGCGATGACGCTCGAAGGCCTCCTGCGCCCGGGCCGCCTGGCCCTGCTTGAGGTACAGCTCGACGATCCACCGCACCGCGTCGGGGTACATCGAGGTGGGGAACGTCGCGAAGCCCTGTTCGAGCGCGGCCGTCGCGCCGGCCACGTCGCCGCGCGCGGCGCGGCACTCGGAGAGCAGCTGGAAGTTCTTCGGCAGGGGCTTCGACGCGTTGGCCTGCTCGAGTTCGCGCTCCGCGTCCTCGAAGCGCTCCTCGCCCATGAGGAACGTGGCGAGGTTGCGGTAGTACATCACCGACGGGCGGTACTCCTTCGACGTGTCGGAGGGCGCCGCCGCGGGCGCGTCCTTCTTCGGCCCCTTCGCGGCCTCGTCGACGTCGACATAGCCGAGACCGCGCAACTGTTCGATGGCCTGCGCGCGCGCCTCGGCGAGGCTCGCGTCGTCGGCCTGCCCGTAGCGGCGCGGCGCGACCAGCGCGTCCCACGTCGGCACGCGCTCGTGCGGCGCGCGGGCCGCCGCCTCCGGCTCGAGGAGGTCGAGCCGCACGCGCCCGGGCATGTTCTCCGCCGCGGGCACGCCGCGCAGCGCGAGAAGCAGCGGCGCGACGTCGAAGATCGACACGTCGCCTGCGCGCCGGCCGCGCGCGAACGGTCCGCCCGCCGCGACGAACAGGCCCTGCGGGCGGTGCCACTCGACGGGCTGCCCGGTCGTGAAGGGGAGGATGCCGTGCGGGCGCCGCGCGCCGGTCTGGAAGCCGTGGTCCGAGTGGACGACCACCGCGGTGCCCGGGCCCGCGGCCGCGATCAGGCGGCCCAGCATCGCGTCCTGCTGGCGGTACGTGTTCTCGACCACGCCGGCGAACTTCCCGAGCTCCTCGGGCGGGGCCTCCGGCATCGGCGGCGGATCGAGGTGCATGAACCCGTGGCCGGCGATGTCGATGTCCTCGAAATACACCGACACGAGGCCGAGGTCGGGCCGCGCGAGCATGCGCAGCGCCAACACCTCGACGTTGTGCGCGGTCGCCGCCATGTCGAGCAGCAGCGCGATCGGCGGCAGCTTGCGGCCCTTCTTGTTCTCGGCCTCCCAGCGGCGCCGCGCGTCGGGATCGCGCAGGAAGCGGCGCGCGTCCTCGATCTCGGCATCGGTCAACGCCGGCGCGTACTGGCGCACGGCCGCGTTCGGCACGGTGCTGAGGTTCCAGAACTCGCCGCGCTGCGTTTCGAGGAACGCGGTGGGCCAGGCGATGCCGGCGGGGATCGGCGCCGCCGGTGACTCGAGGGTGCGCGCCGCGAGGTCGCTCACCAGGACGCCGGGCACTTCCTCCGCCGGCTGCGTGGCCCAGTGGTTCGCCGCGCCGCACGGCTGGCCCGCGGCGGCGAGGATCTCCCAGAGCGCCGCGGTGCGGCGGAACGACGACGTGATCGGGATGCGGTCGTCCTGCGAGTCGCCGCGCTGCAGGGTGAAGTCGGCGATGCCGTGCTCGTCCGGAGCGCGGCCGGTCAGCGCGGTGGTCCACAGGAGCGGCGAGATGATCGGGTTGTAGGGGATGAGGTTCGCGCGCACGCCCTCGCGCTCGAGGCGCGCGAAGGTCGGCAGTTCGCCGCGCGCCGCCATCCGGTCGACGATCTCCCAGTCGGCGGCGTCGAGGCCCACGTGCAGGACGCGCGCGAGCGGCGCGCGCGTGGCCGAGCGCACGGCCGAGAGCGCCGCGGCGCGCGCCTGCTCGGGCGGCGCGGCGACGGCCGTGGTCAGCGACTGCAGCACGACGCCCGCCGGCAGGGCCGCCGCGATCGCGCCGCGCGCGGGGGCGGCGAGCGCCGCGGGGCGGGCGAGGAGTTCCTTCGAGCCGAGCGTGCGCACGGCCGCGGTGACCGCCGCGGGCGCCGTGTCCGCGAACAGGCGTGCGGGATCCGTTCCGCCGAGGAGCACGTGCCGCGTTTCGGGCGCGAGCGCGTCGGGGTCGAGGCGCAGCTCCGCGGCGACCTGGATCGGCCACGTCGCGCCCTGCCCGAGGTCGACGCTCTCCGTGAGGTTCGTCTTCGTGACGCGCGCCACGGCGCGCCGCGCGGACCACGGCGCGACCACCACGCGCAGCGGGCCGGCGACCGCGCGGTCCGCGAGCACCAGCACCTGCCCGGCGCCGGCCGAGGCCTGCGCACGCCAGCCCAGCACGGCCAGCACGAGGACGAGCCCGGTCACGAGTGCGGCGCGGCGGATCGGCGGTGTGTTCATGCGCGGATTCTACTGGGACAAAAGAAAGGCGGCCCGCCGGAGCGGGCCGCCTCGGAACTGCCTTCGGGACCTGCCTACCGTCCCGAAGCCCGGATCACCAGTCCCAGATCACGGACAGGCGGACCGAGCGCGGGAGCTGGTAGCTGGTGGCGCGCAGGTAGTTCGGGTCGGCGACGGACACCGTGGACTCGATGTCGTCGTTGTACGTCTGCGCTTCCTGCGCGTTGAAGAGGTTGCTGATGTCGAACGCCAGCTTGAGGGTCATGTCCTTGAAGTCCTTCTTCCAGCCGACGTGGACGTCGATGGTCGCCAGGTCCGGGACACGGCCGTTGCTGCCGCGCGGGGCATCGGTGTAGTCGTAGAGGAAGCAGGGGGTGTCGCCCGGGTTGCCGGCGCACGAGGTCGCCTTGGCCCAGTCACCGTAGCCGCCGTTCAGCGCCTGATCCCAGTAGGTGTAGATCGGGTCGCGGCCGGGCAGTTCGCCCGCGTTCTGGTAGTTCGGGTGCGCGAGCAGCGGGGTGCGCGGGGTGCCGGACTGCCAGTTGAAGATGCCGCCGGCTTCGATGCCGTTCTTGAAGAAGTAGGTGCCGCCGACGTGCAGCACGTGCGGGCGGTCGTTGTTCATGAAGCCCGGCTGGAACTGGCCGCGCATCAGGTGGCTGTTGGGGAAGTCGAACAGCGAGGTGATGTTCGGATCGGACTGGCCGTTGTCGTTCCGGAACAGGCCCTCGTAGTTGCCCTTGAGGATGCTGTAGCGGTAGTTGAAGAAGCCGGCCCAGTTGTCCGACAGGCGCTTTTCGATCTGCACTTCGAGCGCCTTGTAGTCGAGCTTCGGGTTGCCGAAGCCGGGGCCCGAGTTCTCGCCCGGGTTCGAGAGGTTGTACGCAGCGAAGCCGCGCTGGTCGGGGTAGTTCGGGAACGGGTTGGGCAGCTCGTACCCACGGCCGTAGTAGTAGTTCTCGATCTCTTCGACGGTGACGTCCTGGGTGTCTTCGAGCACGCGGCCCTGCTTGCGGTAGATGCCGCGGACTTCGACGGACAGGTCGGGGCGGACCAGCTGCTGCCAGCCGACCACGAACTCGTCCTTGTACGGGAGCTTGGTGCCGTCGGCGATCGTGCCCGGGTTGATGCCCTGCAGCAGCGCGTTGCCGGTGGCACCGCGACGGGTCGTCAGCAGCGGGTCGGTGAACTCGAAGCGGCTCGCGCCGACCTCGTTCGAGAACTGGCGGATCGCGAGGTCGGACGGGACGCGCTCGAAGTAGCGCGCGAAGTTGCCGTAGATCTTGGTCTTGCCGTTGCCCGACGGATCGTAGCTGAGGCCGAGGCGCGGGCTGTACTCCTGCGCGAACTCGTAGCTCTTCGGCAGGTAGGTGGTCGGCGTGGGCAGGAAGTAGCCCGGGTGGGCCGTGTCACGGCTGAAGTTCAGCGTGAACGGCACGGACCCGGTGAGCTTCTGCTTCTGCGAGCGGAGACCGGCCTTGAGGGTCCACTTGTCGGTGATCGACCAGGTGTCCTGAAGGAAGAACGAGAGCTCCTTGCCGGAGGTCTCGCCCGGGTCGTTGAAGCGCGTGCGCGTCACGCGGTAGATCGGCGCGCTCGCGCAGTTGGCGATGTAGATCGGGTTGGACGGGTCGCAGTTGCCGGCCCCGAGACCGCCGCGGACCTGGACGCTGGCGCCCGTGGTCGTCGGGATCAGGATGTCCGAGCCGCCGAACTGGGCGAACGGAACGTTGAAGATCGGACCGGAGTAGCGGGCCGACTCGAAGTACTTGAGGTCGAAGTACTGGATGCCGGCCTTCAGCTCGTGGTTCCCCAGGGTCTTGGTGAGCTTGAGCGCGTAGTCCATCGACTTGTCCTGGATCGGCGCGAAGAAGCCGATGCCGCCGACGCGCGGGTTGTTGGCCACGCCGGTGAGCAGCTGCGGACGGAGGTCGGTGTACGCGAACTCGTTGAGCGGGAGTTCCTTGAAGGTGTTCTTGCGGTTGCTGAACTGGCCCTCGACGAACCAGTCGGTGCCGAACAGGCCGGTGTACTTCAGGGACTGCTGGTCGGCGCCCCACTTGATCGTGGAGGTCGCGCCGCCGCTGCCCCAGGCCGCCGGGGTGAAGCTCGTCGGGCCACCGGCGTTGGTGCCGGTGAGCACGATCGGGTCGGACGCGTTGGTGCCGCGGCCGCCGTAGCCCTTCGACGGATCGCCGAAGAACGTGGCCTCGAGGCGGTGGTTCGGGGTCAGCACGGCGTTCAGCTTCGCCGCGTAGTTCTGGTATTCACGGCTGCCGCGCACGGCGCCCGCCGCCGCCGCCGGGCGGACGTTGGAGTTCGGGTAGACGCCGCGGGTCAGCTCGTCCTGGTAGACCGCGTTGTCGAGGCTGGTGGCCGCGACGAACAGGTCGTTCCATTCCTTGACCGGGTTGTAGGCGACGAACCAGAACAGGCGGTCCTTCACGATCGGGCCACCGGCCTGGAGGCCGATGTCCTGCCGCTGCCGGTTGTGGATGACGCTGGTCCCGCCGATGAGCTGCGGGTCGGTGCCGTAGGCTTCCATGCTGCGCGGGCTGAAGTACAGGTTCACGCGGCCGCGCAGGTCGTTGGTGCCCGACTTCACGGTGCCGGTGATGACGCCGCCGAGCGCCTGGCCGTACTCCGCTTCGAAGCCGGCGGTCTTGACCTGGACCTCTTCGAGGAAGTCCGAGGTGATGCCGGTGCCGAGCGAGCCGTAGCTCTGGGAGTAGGTGCCGACGCCGCCGTAGCCGGAGCTCGTGATGTTGACGCCGTCGATCAGGTACGAGTTCTCGAGACCGGACGAACCGCTGATCGAGTAGTTGCCGGCGCCGGTGCCGCCGCCGGAGACGACGCCCGGAGCGAAGGCGACGGCGGAGACGAAGTTACGGCCGATCGGCAGCGTCGAGATCGTGCTGTCGGTCTTGAACGTCGTCTGCACGCCCACGCGCTTCACGTCGATGATCGGCGTCGCGCTGGTGACCGTGACCTCTTCCGTCTTGCCGGCGATGAGCTTCACCGGCACGCGGGTGGTCTGGCCGGCGTTGACCGGCACGGTCGAGAACTGCATCGGGGCGAATCCCGCCATGTCGACCTTCACCTTGAAGGTGCCGGCCGGCACGAAGCGGAATTCGAAGTCGCCCTGGGCGTCGGTCTGAGCCGACCGGTCGCCGCCGGGGCCCGTGATCGTGATCGTCGCACCCGGCAGCGGCTTGCCTTCATTGTCCACAACCTTGCCGGCGAGCGTGCCGGACGTGGGCTGCTGGGCCATGACGACGAGCGATGCCGCGAGGATCACGACCAGGATGGTGATGAACCAGGTCCTCCTCAGCATGCCTTCTTCCCTCCTCTGGCTTTTTCGGCGGCCGCTGTGCGGCCACCGGCCGTTTCTGTTTCCGCCTGGCGTCGCGTCCCCATGGCGGCGCGGGCGGGTGGATCGCGTGCTTCGAACGGTGCGGTGCTGCGTCTCTCCCGGTTCCGGTGCGTGCTGCGTCCCCCCGGGAACGTGATCGGCTACTTCTTGGGGGCCTGCGGTTTCGGCTTCGCGGCCGGCTGCGCCGGCTGCTTCAGGTCGATCTGGATGTTCTTGATGTCGGTCTTCACGGTCTCGGCGTCCGGTGCGTTGGGCGCCAGCTTCAGGTACTCCTCGAGCTCGGTGACGGCCTCGGCGCGCTTTCCCGTGCGCAGGAGGCACTCGGCGAGGTACCGGTGGGCTTCCGGCATCTGCGGGTTCAGCTCGATGCACTTGCGGAACTGCGCGTCGGCCTCGGCCCACTTCTTGGCCTTCATGAACGCGACGGCCATGTTGAAGCGCAGCACCGCGGCCTGGTCCGGCGGCAGGTTCGAGCCGCCCATCAGCTGCTCGGCATCCTGCCCGCGGCCCATCGCGGTGTAGAGGTCGGCGAGCTGCACGATGACGTTCGGATCGTCGGGCGCCAGCTGCTTCGCCTGCTCGAACGGCGCGACCGCGTCGGCGTCCTTGCCCTGCTCACGCAGCACGAGGCCGAGGTTCAGGAGGAGCTGCGACTTCTTGGCCGGGTCCTCGGTCTGCGCGACGTCCTTCTGGAAGACGTCCTGGGCCTCCGCGTAGCGCTTCTGGTGCACGTAGATCGGGCCGAGCAGGTCGAGTGCGGGAACGAGATCGGGGCGCAGCTTCAGCGCCTCGGTGAGCGCGGGCTCGGCTTCCGTCTCACGCTTGAGCTGGTACAGGCAGAACGCGCGCATGTACAGCACCGAGGCGAGGTCCTCGGGCTTCATCGCATCGCGCTTCTGCAGCAGGCCGTCGACCGTCGTGAGGCCGAGGTCGAAGTTGTTGGCCTGGATCGCCTCGACGGCGGCGCGCAGCTGCTGCTTGAGCGCCGCGTCCTGCACGTCGATCGACCCGGGCTGTCCCGCGGCCTGCTGCTGCGCCGGCGGGGGACCCATCGCGATCACGACCTGGACCGTGTTGGCCTCGTTGGGCACGCTGAGCGGGACGATCGGGTTCGCGGGATCGACGGCGCCTTCGCGGTCCTCGACCGTCTTGCCCTGCGTGACCACGGGCTTGCGCTTCTGGTCGCGCATCTTCACCGAGACCTTCACCGGCTGCAGGCCCTGGCCCGCGTCGACGGTGATCACGTAGTCGTCGGCCTTCGCGAAGCCGAAGACCACGAGCCCCTTCTTGTTCGTCTCGGCCTTGTACGGGGTGGCGTTCGGCTTCGGCTTCCAGCCCTCGGCCGCCGCGACCATCGTGACCTTGGCGCCGACGAGCGGCGCGCCGGCCGCGTCGGTCACGCTGATGTCGAACTTCGGGTTGTCGAACGCACGGGCCGGTGCCTGCGCCAGTAGCAGCGAAGACAGGGCGAAGATCAACGCGAGGGCCGGCATCGAACGCCGGAGCTTCATGGACTCTCCTTGGGCTCGGGACCGCGGGTGGGCGGCGGGAGCACACTCGTTCCGCATCATGGGAAGTCTCACTTACTTAAATATTGCAAATTGGACGCCAACTCGGGGGTTGGCACCTAGACGACTGACCCGAGGCTACTTGCCGGTCGATCCGGCAGGCTGAACGGGCGCCGGGCCCGCCTCGTCGTGTACAGGATTCTGGATCCGTACGGAATCTTGGATGCCGGGCCGGACGACGAAGTCCGTTCCGACGGTCAGGTCGATGGCCCGCTCGGCCGCGTGGAGGAACTCCGCGTCGGACATGCGCGCGCGGACGCGGTACGGACCGGGGGGCACGGCCAAGGTCAGCTGGTGCGCGAACTTGCGGCCGAGTCGCTTTTCGTACTGCGGTTCGGAGACGTCGACCTGCACCAACTCGAAGCTCTCGGCGGCGCGCCGCCCGTCCGGGGCGATCGCCTCGGCGAACAGCGCGACGCGCGCCTGCAGTCCGCCTTCCTCGCCGCGGGTGAACGCGAGGTCGTCGAGCGGGATCTGGATCAGGACCGGCAGCTCGACGTTCTGCTCGACGGGCCGTGCGCGCCCGATGCCGAGCTCGAGCCGCACGACCTGCGGCAGGACCTGCGGCCCGGTGAAGCGGTCGGGGAACGACACCTCGAGCCCCTTCCGCGCGAGCTTGACCTTGATCTTAGGCTGGCCGGCGAGTGCGGAGTCGCGGTAGAAGCCGACCGTGTAGAGGCCCTCGGCCGCGGCCGCCGCGATCGGCAGGTTCTTCTCGATGATCGGGCCGTCGAGCGCGCGCCCGCCGGTCTGCAGGGCGACCGAACCGAGCGACGAGCGCGTCATGTCGAACATCGAGGCGAAGGGATCGCCCGTCGTGTTCATGTACGACATCTCGCGCTGGTCGACGTCGTTGCTCATGTTGCGGCGCGACGAGGCGCGCGTGTCGAACGTGAAGAACGTCACGCCCGCGGCGGCCGCGACGCGCGTCATGTCGAGCATCGTGCCCTGCAGCTTGGTCTGGAACAGCATCTGGCCGCTCGTGAACGACAGCTGCTCCGGGCCGAGCTTCGCGCGGATCGCCTCCCCGGCGAGCGCGCCGGGGTCGAGGATCAGGCCGTTGCTCACGAAGAGCACGATCTTGCGCCCCGGGACCGCGGCGAGCGTCGCCACGTACTCGCGCAGGGAACGCACCGTCGCGCGCGTGCGCGCTTCCCACGACGCGACCACGGGCTGCGAGGCGGTGATGATGCAGTTGATCTTGTTGTACGCGTTCTCGCAGGCGAGGAAGTTCGACACGAGCTCGGTCATGTCCGCGTGCCAGTCGTGGTACTCGCCGGCCGCCATGAAGCCCGGCGACGACAGCGCCTGCAGCATCACGTCGCGGCTGCCGGTGAACCCGACGACCTGCCGGATGCCCTTCTTGTCGAGCACCGAGAGCGAGACGCGGTCGTCGGGCTGCATGCCCTTCTCGACCCAGCCGCGCGCCGCGGTGACCCAGCGCTCGCGGTCCTGAGTGCGCGAGTTGAACTCGTCGAACACGAGGCCGATCCAGCGCCGCGCCTTGGGCACGGGGAAGTGCACGCCCTCTTCGACGGGCAGCTTCTCGCCGCGCGCGGTCACGAGCGGGGTCGGGTTGGGCAGCAGGCGCACCGCGAGGTCGCGCGTCGCGAACGGTTCGACGTAGGCGATGCGGCGCTTCTCGCCGTCCTCGCGGACCTCGATCTCCTCGGCCTTGAGGTCGCGGACCGGGTTGCCGTTCTTGTCGGTCACGAGGAGCTGCACTTCGCCCACGCGCACCGTGACCTCGGCCTGCGCGCCCTCGGCCTGCAGCGGGGCCGTCGCCTTCGTCCCGGCGGCGGGCGCCGCGGGCTTCGGCGCTTCGGCCGACACGGCGCCGGGCCACGCGGCGAGTGCCGCGAGCGGCACGAGCACCGCGGAGCGGAGGAACGGGCGGAGACCGGCCGGAACGTGCGGATCGCGCATGGCGGGATTCTAGCCCGGAAGCCGCAGTCGCCGCCCGCGGCGGGCCGCGCGGTCAGCGGGCCCGCCCGGTGCCTTCCTCGAGCTGCCGCTTGAGGTGCCGCACGAGGTCCGCGCCGGCGCCGTCGGGGGCGAGACGCAGTTACGTCTCGAACTCGGGGATCGCCTTGCCGGGCTGCCCGCGGCGCAGGAGCACCTCCGCGAGGTAGAGGTGCGCGCGCGCGAGGCCCGGGTCGAGCGCGATCGCGCGGCGGAAGCGGCTCTCGGCGTCCGCCAGCGCGCCGCGCTTCGCCGAGCCCACGCCGAGGTTCATGTGCACCACCGCCGCGTCGCCCGCCGGCACGATGCGCTTCGCGAGCATGCGGTCCGCGTCCGCGGGACGGTCGAGGATCCCGTACACGTCGGCGAGCTGCGCGGCGAAGCGCGCGTCGCCCGGGGCGAGACGGTGCGCGTCCGCGAGCGGCCGCACCGCGTCCGCGTCGTGCCCCTCGGCCCGCAGCGCGAGCGCGAGGTTGAAGAGCAGCGGGGCGCGCGTCGCGCCGTCGTCGACGAGCGGGATCTCGGTGCGGAGCACGTCCGCGGCCTCCGCGAAGCGGTGCTCCTGCGCGAAGACCGACCACAGCATGTCGAGCGCGGGGACGAAGTGCGGCTCGTAGGCCAGCGCCTGGCGCAGCGGCGTCTCCGCGTCCGCGATGCGGCCGAGGTGGAACAGGCACAGCGCGCGCATGTACTGGAGCGGCAGCATGCGCCCGGGCGACGCGTCGGGGAGCGTCTCGAGCGCGCGCTCGAGGCGCGCGAGGGCGACGTCGTAGTGCGCGCCGTCGATCGCCGCGATCGCGTCCTGCACCAGGCGCACCTGTTCGGCCAGCGGCGCGTCGTCCGGGCGCGTGTCGCCCGCGGCGACGGACACGGCGGCGAGCAGGAGCGTGGCGACGACGACGGGCCAGCGCGGAAAGCGGGGCGCGACCATGGGACGTTCCGGGAGGAGGCACGCGCCCGGAGCAGGACGTACCGCGTGAAGGGACTAGCTTCCCATGTTTTCCATGTTGAAGCGAAGGCAGAGGCACAGGCCGAGGCAGAGGCAGAGGAAGGCAGCGGCGAGAGGCGAGACGCCGCGCGCCGCCCTCCGCCTTCTGCCTCCACTTCTGCCTTTGCCTCCTGCCTCCTGCCTTCTGCCTTTTGCCTTTTGCCTTCTGCCTTTTGCGGGGTCGCCAGCCGCAGGCGCACTACTCTCCGCCCGCACCGCCCTCGGCCCAGAGCACGCCGTCGCCCCACAGGACGCCGTCGCCCCACAGGATGCCCTCGCCGACGAGGAAGCCCTCGGCCCAGAGGACGCCGTCGCCCCACGTCGCACCGGACGGCTCGAGCGTGCCGTCGCCCCACAGGAGGCCCTGGCCGAGCGACACGCTGCCCGTGCCGACGCGCGCCTCGGCCCACAAGACGCCGTCCGCGGTGACGCGCGTGTCGGACCAAACGATCGAGTCGGCCCACAGCACGCCGTCGGCACCGAGCCGCGCCGTCTCGGCGGCGAGGTCCGGCGGGCCGCTGCCGCGCTCGGCCCACAGGACGCCGTCGGCGAGCGTCACGCCGCCGGGCCCCTGGCCCTCGGCCCACAGCACGCCCTCGGCCCACAGGACGCCGTCGACCTGCAGGAGGCCGGCGTCGCCCGGCGTGCCGAAGCGCAGGCCGTCGGTGCGCACGACGCGGCGCAGGAAGCTCCAGCCGTCGCAGTAGAGGACGCGGCGCCCCGCGGCCGCGGCGTGCCCGGCGATGGTGACGGAGAGGTCGGCGGACGCGAGGTCCACCGTCGACGCGTCCTTGCCGGCGTCTAGCGACCCCGGCGCGGGGAGGAGCGTCGCGGCGAGCGCCGCGGCGAGCGGCGCGTTCACGAGCCCGGCGCCCTGGTCGAGCACGCCGGCCTTCGGCAGCGGCTGCGCCGTGTACATGAGGATCGACTTGACGAGGCCCGGCGTGAGGTCGGGGCGCGCCTGGTAGAGCAGCGCGGCGATGCCCGAGACCACGGGCGCCGCCATCGACGTGCCCGACATCTCGAAGTACGCGGCGCCGTGCTGCAGTTCGGGGTGCCCGCCGACGAGCGCGGACCCCGGTGCGGCCAGCGAGACGAGGCGGTTGCCCGGCGCGAGCAGGTCGGGCTTCACGAGGTTGTCGTAGCGGCGCTCGGCGGGCGAGAGCGTGCCGTCGCCGTCGAGGTCGCGCTCGCGGTACGAGCGCGTCGGACCGCGCGACGAGTAGCTCGCCACCGCGTCGTCGTCGCGCGCGTCGGTGTCGAACGTGCGCGCCGCCCCGACCGTGATGACCTTGGGATCGTTCGCCGGCGAGAGGATGCCGCCGTAGACGGGCTCGCCCGCGGCGTTCTTGCCGTAGTTGCCGGCGGCGACGACGACGGTGAGGCCCGCGTCGACCAGGCGTTCGACCGCGCGGCACAGCGGATCGCTCTCGTACGACTCCTGCGGCGGCGTGCCCACCGAGAGGTTGACCACGCGCACCTGCCGCGCGTCCTTCACCTCGAGGACGTACTCGAGCGCCGCGAGCAGCGCGTCCACCGTGCCGGTGCCGTCCGCGCGCAGCACGCGCAGGTCGAGCAGCGTCGCGCGCGGCGCGAGGCCCGCGAACGAGCGCGGCGCGCCCACGTACGGCGCCTGCGAGCCGTTGCCCGCGGCGAGGCCGGCGACGTGCGTCCCGTGCCCGTACGCGTCGAACTGGCCCGCCGGCTGCGCCTGCCCGGTGAAGTCGACGTGCGCGAGCACGCGGCCGTACACGCCGCTCGGATCGCGCAGGTCGCGGTGCTCGGCGATGCCGGAGTCGATCACGGCGATCGTCACGCCGCGCCCGTCGAGCGGCAGGCTCGACGCGCCGGTCGTGACGCGCACGTGGCTCGCGGGACCGTAGGTCGGCGTCACGGTGCCCGAGGACACGAGCGTGCGGTTCGGCACGGCGTAGCGCACGTTGTCGTCGGCGAGCAGCGCGGCGAGCTTCTCGCGCGCGGTGCCGGCCGGAAGGTCGAAGGTCGCGAGTCCGAACGCGGGGTACGCGCGCACGGCGACCGCGCCGACCGTGTCGGCCAGGCGCGCGGCATCGCTGCCCGGCGCGAGGACGGTCACCACGCGGAAGGTCGTCGCTCCCGGCGCGGCCGTCGCCGTCGCGACGGCGGGCATGAGGTCCGGCGCGTCCTTCACGACCCGCACGGCGACGGGGGTCGCGGAGAACGCCGCGGCGGACAGGGTGAGCATCACGAACGTCGCGGCCCGAACGCGGCGGGCGCATCCCGACTCGAACACTCGCATGACGCGGTCCCTCCCGCCGGGGACCGGATGCGAGCCGGATGCCAGTATGGAAGATCAAGAAAATAAAGGAGTTACCATCCCGGGCGGCCGGCCATGCGGTCGGACCGTCCGGTCGCTCTGGCCGAGAGCCGGTCGCGCGGGGAGCCGGCGCCGTCGGGCATAATCCCCGCCGGAGGAAGACCTTGGAACGCCACTCGCGCTCGGGAAAGGAACGTCGCCAGGTGCGCGCCGCGCTGCACGCGGAGCGGCCCGCGATCCAGGTCGGGAAGGGCGGCGTCGACGACGCGCTGCTCGCCGCGGTCGAGCAGGCGCTCGCGGCGCGCGAGGCGCTCAAGCTGCGCGTCGGGAACAACTGCCCGACCGAACCGCGCGAGACCGCCGAACTCATCGCGACCGCGCTCCACGCGGAGATCGTCGCGATCACCGGGAACACCGTGCTGCTCTACCGCCCCTCCGAAGACGAACCGTAGGGCAGGGGGCCGGGCTCGAGATCACCGCGGCGCAGGGGCCGGGCCCGTGATCACAGCGGCGTAGGGGCCGGGCTTGCCCGGCCCGCCTCAGAATTTCATGACCAACGACGTCGACAGCACGGTGTCCGTCGTGCGGTATTCGTAGATCGCGTCGGGCCCGCCCGCGGGGTTCGAGAACACGCGCGGCGGCGGCCGGCGGTCGTAGCGCACGTTGGCGCCCGTCTTGAGCGCGAAACGGGAGTTGATCGCGACGGCGATCGCGGCGTCGGCGTTGAAGCGCACGTGCGAGGTGTCGCGCAGGTCGTCGAAGGCCTCGATCGCGCCGAGGAGCCGCGTGCTCCCGCTCACGTCGCGCTCGTAGCGCGAGGCGAGGCGCAGGCCGATCGAGTCGCGGTCCGCGGTCACGGAGGACTCGCGGATCGCGTCGAGCCCCGCCTCCAGCCGCACGAGCCGCTGCGGCGTGCCCGACACGGTGTACGAGGCTCCGCCGCCGGCCGAACTGCGGGACTGCAGCCCCTTGGGACGGTCCTGCTCCCAGCGCAGGTACGAGAACCAGCCGAAGCGCTCGTGAACCTGTCGCGTGACGCGCAGCACCGCGTCGTACTGGTCGGTCGTGCGCGCGCGCGACTCGCTGACGACCAGGCGCGGCACCTCGGGGTCGGTGAAGTCCGCGCTCACGTCCGTGCGCTTGTCCTCGATGCGCAGGGCGCGCACCTTCAACTCGACCGTCCCCTGGCTCCAGCGGTACTGCAGGAGGTCGTTCAGGGCGACGTTGGTGTTGCTGGTGTTCCCCGAGGTCATCACGATCCCGAGGTCGGCGGTGTTCTGCCAGGCCCGCTGCGGCGGCCCGGGCGCGGGTGTGGCCGCGGCCGACGGCGCGGGCACGGCCGGCGGGAGCGGCTCGGCGACCCCCGCGCGCGCGGGTCCCGCGAGGAGCAGGAGGGCCAACCGCAGGGACAGCGTCAGGGTGCGGGCGGACGTCGGGCGCATGGTCGGTACGCGATCCTCGGAAGGGCGAAGCCAGCATCCTAGCGCGTGTGCGGGCCGGTGTCGGGCGGCGGGGGCGGGTACCATCTGCGGCATGTCCACGTCCCGCCCACCCGCCGCGCTCGCGGTCCCGACCGCGCTCGCGGGCGCGCTGCGCCTCGCGCACCTCGTCGCGCTCGCCGCGCGGGACCCGCTGTTCGGCCGGCCGGTGATCGACGCGCAGTTCCACGCCGCCGAGGCGCTGAAGATCCTGCGCAAGGGCATCCTCCTGCCGGGCGAGGGCGCGTACTACAAGGGCCCGCTGCTCTCGTACGTCTATGCGCTGCTCTTCGCGATGTTCGGCGAGAGCGCGGGCGTGGTCGCGATGCGCGTCCTCAACGTCGCGCTCGGCACGCTCGCGGTGTTCCTCGTGGCGCGCATCGCGCGGCGCCTCGGCGGGGACGCGGCCGCGTGGCTGGCGGGCGGCGTCGCCGCGCTCTACGGCACCGCGATCTACTACGACGCGACGCTGCTCCAGCCGCCGCTCCTCGCCGTGCTGATGCTCGCCGCGGCCGACCGCTTCGTCGCCGCGCGCGAGCGCGAGAACCCGCTCGTGGAACTGCTCGCAGGCGGCGCGTTCCTCGGCCTCCTGACCGTCACGCGCGGCGAGGGCCTGCTCGTGGCGGCCGGGGTCGGGCTGTGGGCCGCGCTCGTCGCGCGCAAGGGGGCGTGGCCCGGGGTCGCGGCCTGGCGCGCCGCCGCGCTGGTCGTCGTGCCGGTCGTGCTGCTCGTCGCGCCGGTCACGCTGCGCAACGTGTTCGTCGCGCACGACCCGGTGCTCGTGTCGTGGAACGGCGGGATCAACCTCTTCATGGGCAACGATCCCGGCTTCGACCAGACGTCCGGGAACTGGAACCCCGACCTCGCGTGGATGCGGCTGTACCACGCGCCGGCGCAGCTCGGGCTCGCGGGCGGGGCGGAGCACCAGGCGTTCTTCCTGCGGCAGACGCGCGCCGCCGCGCTCGCGCACCCGGGGACGACGCTGCGCCTCCTCGGCGAGAAGGCCGCGCTGTTCCTGTCCGGCTACGAGATCTCGAACAACCAGCGCCTCTACGAGGCGCGCGACCGCTCGCCGGTGCTGTGGCCGCTCCTGTGGACGACGCCGTGGTTCGCATTTCCGTTCGGTCTCGCGGCGCCGTGGATCGCCTGGTCGCTCGTGCGGGCCGGCGCGGGACTGCGGCGCGCGGCGGCGCCGCTCCTCGTGATCGCGTGCACGACCGCGAGCGTGCCCGTGCTGTTCTTCGACACCGCGCGCTACCGCCTGCCCGCGGTCGTCGTCCTGCTGCCGTACGCCGCGGCCGCGTGTGTCGGGCTG
>JABLTH010003493.1_pt1 | contig 19466 bp, 18 predicted proteins | sample 7875711 | NCBI WGS metagenome assembly JABLTH01 (sample SAMN14941262, study PRJNA633318) | bioreactor metagenome | isolation source: bioreactor | place: China | collected 2019-03-05 | reverse complement strand
GGACCTCGCCCACGCCGCCGTGCGGTTCCTCGACGACCGCGGCGTCGAGAAGGCGACCCTCGTCGGCAACTCGATGGGCTGCCCGGTGATCCTGGAGTTCGCGCACCACTATCCCGACCGGATCGACCGGGCCGTCCTGGTGTCGCCGGCGGGCGGTGCGTACAACCGGCCCATGACTCGGGCCGTCCTGCAGCTCGCCAAAGACGGCGGCCGCGAGCCCATGCGGATGGTGAAGGTCGCGGTTCCGGACTACCTGCGCTTCGGCGTCGCGAGCACGGTCATCATGTTCGACGCGCTCACCAACTATCCGTCCCTCGAGCGGTTGCTGGAGCTGACCATCCCGACCCTGGTCGTGATCGGCGACCGCGACCCGCTGATGCCCGATCCGGAGCGGGTGCGGGAGCTCGTAGCCGAGACGGACGACCACGTGGTGATCGTCCGGCTCGAGGGCGCGGCGCACGCGATCAACTTCAGCGAGCCTGACGAGCTCGCGTACCTCATCGAGCGGTTCATGGCCGACCGCCCGATCGTGCAGGGCGCGACCCCCGCGCAACGCTCGTACGAGATCCACCGCAGCCGCCACCTCCCCGCCTCCGGCGCGTGACCGGAGGCGGGAGAGGCGGTCGCGTCAGACCTGCGCGCCGAGCTTGAACCCCTGGGGCTCGTCGTCCTTGCGGGTGTACGAGAAGCCGTCGGCGCCGATGGTGACCTCCATCTCGGAGTCGTCGGTGCGCGTGGTGAGCGGCTGCGGGTTGCCGTCGAGGTCGAGCACCAGGGAGGCGTCGGTGTACCAGGAGGGGACGACCGGGTTGCCCCACCAGTCCCGGCGCTGGTTGTCGTGCACATCCCAGGTGACGACGGGGTTGTCCGGGTCGCCCGTGTAGTAGTCCTGCGTGTAGATCTCGACGCGGTGGCCGTCGGGGTCGCGCACGTACAGGTAGAACGCGTTGGAGACGCCGTGCCGGCCGGGGCCGCGCTCGATCACGTCGCTCATGCGCAGGGCGCCGAGCTTGTCGCAGATGGCGATGATGTTGTGCTTCTCGTGCGTGGCGAACGCGACGTGGTGCATGCGCGGGCCGTCGCCGCCGGTCATGGCGGTGTCGTGCACGGTCGGCTTGCGGCGCATCCACGCGGCGTAGGTGGTGCCGGCCTCGTCCTGGATGTCCTCCGTGACGCGGAAGCCGAGGTCCTCCATGTACTTGACCGCGCGCGGCACGTCGGGCGTGACCTGGTTGAAGTGGTCGAGCCGCACCAGGGCGCCCGGCGTGTAGAGGTCGTACCGCCAGGCGAGGCGCTCCACGTGCTCGACGTCGTAGAAGAACTCGTACGGGAAGCCGAGCGGGTCCTCCACGCGGACGCTGTCGCCGACGCCCTTGGTGAAGCCCTCCGCACGCCGCTCGACGCGGCAGCCGAGCTCGGTGTAGAACGCGACGGCGCGGTCGAGGTCCTCCGGCGTGCGCACGCGGTACGAGAATGCGGCGACCGCGGCGATCGGCCCCTTGCGCAGCACGAGGTTGTGGTGGATGAACTCCTCGAAGCTCCGCAGGTAGACGGTGTTCTCGTCCTCCTCGGTCACGATGAGATCGAGCACGTTCACGTAGAAGTTGCGGCTGGCCTCGAGGTCGGTGACCACGATCTCCATGTACGCGCAGCGGACGATGTCCGGCGGGGTGGCGTTCGGGGTCGGGATGCGGTCGATCGGTGCCGGGATCGGGTCGGTCAGGCCGACCACGGGCTCAGGGCCGTCGGGGGTGATGCTCATGGTGGTGCTTCCTCTGCGTTGAGTGCGGTCTGGTGTCGAGTGGGGAGGGTGGCCGCCGGTCAGTTCGCGCCGAACCGGGCGGTGTGCACCGGTCCGAGCGTGATGTGCACGGCCTGCTGGTCGGTGTAGAAGTCGATGGAGCGGTACCCGCCCTCGTGTCCGAGGCCGGACGCCTTCACACCGCCGAACGGCGTGCGGAGGTCGCGGACGTTGTGCGAGTTGAGCCACACCATCCCGGCCTCCACGTTCTGGGCGAAGGTGTGCGCGCGCTCCAGGTCATTGGTCCAGAGGTAGGCGGCGAGGCCGTAGCGGACGCCGTTGGCGAGCTCGAGCGCCTCCTCATCGGAGTCGAACGGGGTGATCGCGACCACTGGGCCGAAGATCTCCTCCTGGAAGATCCTGGCCTCCGGCGCGACATCGGCGAAGACCGTCGGGGCGACGTAGTTGCCGTGCTCCAGCCCCTCCGGGCGGCCACCGCCGGCGAGCAGGCGGCCCTCCGACTTGCCGATCTCGACGTAGCTCATCACCTTGTCGAAGTGCTCGGGGTGCACGAGCGCGCCGACCTCGGTCTTCGGGTCGTGCGGGTCGCCGACGACGATGTTCTTCGCGCGGGCGGCGTAGCGCTCGCAGAACTCGTCGTAGATCGACCGCTCGACGAGGATGCGGGAGCCGGCGGTGCAGCGCTCGCCGTTCAGCGAGAAGACGCCGAAGAGGGTGGAGTCGATCGCGGCGTCGAGGTCGGCGTCGGCGAAGACGACGGCGGGCGACTTGCCGCCGAGCTCCATCGACAGGCCCTTGAGGAAGGGCGCCGCGTTGGCGAAGATGAGCTGGCCGGTGCGGCTCTCGCCGGTGAAGGAGATGAGCGGGACGTCCGGGTGCTTGACCAGAGCATCGCCGGCCTCCTCGCCGAGGCCGTTGACCAGGTTGAAGACGCCGTCCGGCACGCCGGCCTCGCGGAAGATCTCGGCCCAGAGGCTGGCCGACAGCGGCGTGAACTCGGCCGGCTTGAGCACGACGGTGTTGCCCGTCGCGAGCGCGGGAGCGAGCTTCCAGCTCTCCAGCATGAACGGCGTGTTCCACGGAGTGATGAGACCGGCGACGCCGATCGGCTTGCGGTTGACGTAGTTGAGCTGGCTGCCCGGCACCTTGTAGGCGTCGTCGGCCTGAGCGACGATCAGGTCGGCGAAGAATCGGAAGTTCTCGGCGGCGCGGCGCGCCTGGCCGAGCGCCTGCGTGATCGGGAGGCCGGTGTCGAAGGTCTCGAGCTCGGCCAGCCGGGCGTCCTGCGCCTCCACGGCGTCGGCGATGCGGTTCAGCACACGGGCGCGCTCGCGCGGCTTCATCCGCGGCCACGGACCCTCCTTGAACGCGCGGGTGGCGGCGGCGACGGCGAGGTCGATGTCCTCCTTCTGCCCGGCCGCGGCCTGCACGTAGGTCTGGTTCGACACCGGGTCGAGCACGTCGAAGGTCTTGCCGGAGACGCTGTCGACGAACTTCCCGTCGATGAAGTGCTGGATGGTCGTGGGGAGGTTCTCGGGAACGTAGTGCTGCGCCATGCGCTGGCTCCTTCTTACTGGGGAGTGTGGGACGGGAGGTCAGTGGTGGGTGTGCTCGTCCTGGTACGCGTGGAAGGCGTCCAGGGTGGCGAGCCGGTGCCGGCGGGCGGCGAGCTCGATCTCGAGCGGCTCAGCGCCCGACTCGATGAGGGCGACGATCTGCTCGTGCTCGGCGACCGACTCGCGGGCACGACCGGGAACGAAGCTGAACACGGAGTCGCGGAGGACGGCGAGCCGGTTCCAGCCGCGGTGCACGAGGTCGAGGATGTGCGGGTTCGGGCACTCCTCGAACAGCACGGAGTGGAACTCCTGGTTGAGCTGCGTGAAGCGGTGCGGGTCGAAGCCGTCGAGGCTCGCGATCATCGCGTCGTTGACCTGGCGCGCGCGGCGGAGGTGCTCGGCGGTGAGGCGCGGTGCGGAGAGCTGCGTCGCCGCGCCCTCCACGAGCGCGAGGGTCTCCATCGTGTACGTGTACTCGGTGGGGTGCAGGAAGGCGACCTGGGCGCCGACGTTCTTCTCGAACGTCACCAGCCCCTCGGCCTCCAGGCGCCGGATCGCCTCGCGCACCGGCACGACGCTGATGCCGAGCTCACCCGCGATCGACCCGAGCACGAGCCGGTAGCCGGAGACGTACCGGCCGTCCTCGATCCGTTCCCGGATGAACTCGTAGGCGAGCTGCGACTTGCTCGGGGCGACGGCCTTCGCCATATCGGCCTTCAGCGCTGTGTCAGCCATGCGGCGTACCTCTCTTTCCACGCGGCGTTCATCGGGAACAGTCCGTCGACCCGCTCGCCGGCGGCGACCATCTCGGCGATGAACTCCTCCTCGCGCTCCTGCTCGATCGCGTCGGCCACGACCTCCTCGACGAGCGATGGCGGGATGACCAGGAGTCCGTCGGCGTCACCCACGATCACGTCGCCGGGCTGCACGGTGGCGCCGCCGCAGGCGATCGTGAGGTCGGTGTCCCACGGCACGTGCTTGCGACCGAGCACCGCGGGGTGCGGGCCGGCCGAGTAGGTCGGGATGTCGAGGGCGGCGACAACCGCGAGGTCACGCACTCCGCCGTCGGTGACGATGCCGGCCGCGCCGTTGACCTGCGCGCGCAGGGCGAGGACGTCGCCGACCGTTCCGCTGCCGCGCTCGCCCCTGGCCTCGATGACGAGCACCTCGCCGGCGCCGACCGAGTCGAACGCGCGCTTCTGGGCGTTGTAGCCGCCGCCGTGGCTCGCGAAGAGGTCCTCGCGGTTCGGCACGAAGCGCAGCGTGCGGGCGGTGCCGATCACCTTTGCCTCGGGGCGGGTGGAGGTCAGGCCGTCGATGCTCACGTTGTTCAGGCCGCGCTTGCGCAGCTGCGAGCTGAGGGTGGCGGTGGCGACGGAGGCGAGCTTGGAGCGCAGTTCGTCGGTCAGCACGAACGCCGGCGTCGGGGGCGTACCCCACGCTTCCGAGCGCTGGAGATCGTCCACGCTCGGCTTGGTGCCGAAGTCGCCGAACGGCACGCTGCCCTCGGTGATGCGGGTGACGAGACGGCCGGAGGTCGGGGCGCCGGGAGCGGTCGGAGCGTCGACCTCCACCTCCACGACGTCGCCGGGCTGCGTGACGGACGAGCCGGCCGGGGTGCCGGTGAGGATGACGTCGCCGGGCTCCAGCGTCATCAGCTGCGACAGGTCGGCAACGAGCTGCCCGAAGGGGAACAGCAGGTCGTCGGTCGTGCCCTCCTGCACCAGCTCGCCGTTCAGCCAGGTGCGCACCCGCAGCGCGTCGGGCTGGACGGACGCGGCCGGGATGACGTCGGGGCCGAGCGGGGTGAAGCCGTCGCCGCCCTTCGAGCGGACGTTGGATCCCTTGTCGGCCGCTCGGAGGTCGTAGAGGCCGAAGTCGTTCGAGGCGGTGACGCCGGACACGGCCGCCCAGCCCTCCTCCGGCGTGACCCGGCGGGTGGGCCGGCCGATGATCAGGGCGATCTCGCCCTCGAAGGCGAGCAGCTCGGTGCCGGCCGGGCGCTCCAGCTCGCCGCCGGAGGCGGCCACCGACGACGCCGGCTTGAAGAAGTACGACGGCTGCGCCGGGGTGCGGCCGCGCTGGGCGGCGCGCGAGCGGTAGTTGAGGTGCACCGCGATGATCTTGCCTGGCAGGCTGATGGCGCTCACAGAAGGAGGCTCCTCGTCGTCGGGGATGTGTGGAACGTATTCGTGATTGTATACGATCCATTCAATCGTGGGCAAGAATGAGGTGTCCGCAATTCCGGAGTTACGGCGCGACGCGCCGGGCGAATGCCCGTACCTCCGGAGATCGCGGCCGAACGGCAGCCGATCTCCGGAATTGGGAACGGCCCGTGGGCGTGCGTAACTCCGGAGATCGCGGCCGGATGGCGACGGATGTCCGGAGTTGCGGAGCGACGCGCCGCAGGCGCGGTCTCGGCTCCGGAGTTGGCGACCGCCCGCATCAGTACGCCGCGGCGGGGCCGCCGGCCGGGCCGATGAAACGGTCGGCGAGCGCCTCCGAGGCCCGCGCCAGCAGCGTGACGTCCGAGCCGACCAGCAGGTAGGCCGCGCCGGCCTCCGCGTAGCGGTCGGCGGTCGCCGGGTCGAACGCGTTGACGCCGACCGGAGTGCCGACCGCTCGACCGGCGCGGATCACACCCTCGACGGCCGCGACGACGTCCGGGTGGTTCTGCTGCCCGAGCAGGCCGAGGGAGGCCGCCAGATCGGCCGGGCCGACCAGCAATGCGTCGACGCCCTCCACCGCAGCGATCTCCCCCGCCACGGCGAGCGCCTCCGCCGTCTCGATCTGCACGGTCAGCGACACCAGCTCGTGGGCACGCGCCAGGTAGTCCGGGATGCGACTCCAGCGGGAGGACCGGGCGAGCGCGCTGCCGACGCCGCGCACGCCGAGCGGCGGGTAGCGCACGGCGCGCACCATCGCCTCCGCCTGCTCGACGCTGTCGACCATCGGCACGAGGATGTTCTGCGCCCCGAGGTCGAGGAGCTGCTTGAGGATGACCGCGTCGCCGATCGGGGCGCGCACCACCGGCGTCGCCGGGTAGGCCGCAACGGCCTGCAGCTGGGCGAGGATCGACTCCAGCCCCACCGGCGAGTGCTCGCCGTCGATCAGCAGGATGTCGAGGCCGCTGCCGGCGCAGATCTCGGCGGCCAGCGGGCTGCCGCCGCACGACCACATCCCGTACAGCGTGCGGTCGGCCTCCCTGAGGCGGTCGGCGAGCGTCGGCGCGGGGGTCAGAGGAATCGGCATGTCACGGCTCCCAGGGTTCCGTAGTCGGCGTGGATGGTGTCCCCGCGCTCGACCCACATCGGGCGCGTGAAGGAGCCGGCGAGGACGATGTCCCCCGCCTCCAGGCGGGTGCCGTGCTGCGCGAGCTTGTTCGCGAGCCAGGCGACCCCGGCGGCGGGGTGGTCGAGTACGGCCGCGGCGACCCCGGACTCCTCGATGGTCTCGTTGCGGTAGAGCAGTGCCCCGACCCAGCGGAGGTCGACGGCGTCGACCGCGACCGGCCGCCCGCCGACGACCATGCCGCCCATCGCGGCGTTGTCGGAGATCGTGTCGACGATCGTGCGCCCCTGCAGTTCGATGCGCGACGACAGGATCTCGAGCGCCGTCACCACGTACTTCGTCGCGTCGAGAACGTCGAAGAGCGTCACGTCGGGGCCGGCGAGCGGCCGGTCGAGCACGAAGGCGAGCTCGACCTCGATGCGCACGTTGGAGTACTGGTCGAACGGGATGACGGAGCCGGTCTCGTAGACCATGTCGGCGAAGATCGCGCCGTAGTCGGGTTCGGTGATGCCGGTCGCCTGCTGCATGACCTTGGAGGTCAGGCCGATCTTGCGGCCGACGAGCCGGCGGCCGGCGGCGAGGCCGCGTTCGACCCAGACGCGCTGCACGGCGTAGGAGTCCTCCACCGTCATGCCGGGGTGGCGGGCGGTCAGCAGAGGGACGGTGGTGCGGTCCCTCTCGGCTGTCGCGAGTTCGTCCGCGATGGCCTGGATGGTCGGGCTGTCGAGCACCGATGGCTCCCTTCGACGTCGGAGGGGACGGGCGGATCGCCCCGTGAGGATCGTATATCTTCCCGTACATCGCGACCACCTCCCCGCCTCGATCCGTGCGCGGATCGGCGATCGCTCTGCGCCGATTTCACGTTGTGTGCCGCGCCGTGTCAGGCTTTTCCCATCGTTTTTCTCCGCTAGTTGCCTTTCTTGTCAACAACTGTAGAATTACCGCCACGACACAGCGGAGTGTCAGCCGATCGTTGGATCGACGTCTGCTGTTTCGAGTTCCACTCCCTGCCTAGCGAACCGAGAGAAGACACCATGAAGAAAGCCTTGATCGCGGTGGCCGTGGCCTCCGCGACCGTGCTGGCGCTGAGCGCCTGCGGCTCCGGGGGAACCGAAACCACACCCACGAAGGCGGCGGCCGGCGGTCCGCTCAACATCGGCAACTTCGCCGACGTGACCAGCTGGGACCCGTCCCTGGCCGACGTCGGCTTCGACGGCCCGTACCTGTCGGCGGTCTACGACCCGCTGATCGCGGTGGACGGCGACGGCAAGCCCGTGCCGGCCCTCGCCACCAAGTTCGAGACCTCCGCCGACTACAAGACCGTCACCCTGACCCTGCGCACCGGAGTGAAGTTCTCCGACGGCGAGAAGTTCGACGCGGCCGCGGCCGTCAAGAGCCTGAACTACCTCAAGCAGGGCGCGCGCAGCGGCGAGGCCTACGCGAGTGTGGACAAGTTCGAGGCCGTCGGCGCCGACACCGTGAAGATCGACCTCAAGGAGCGCGACGACACGCTGCTCTACTTCATGGGCATCGGCCGCAGCTACATGATGGCGCCCAAGGCGATCGACGCGGGCACGCTCGCCAAGGAGCCGGTCGGGTCGGGCCCGTACACGCTCGCCTCCACGAGCGTCGCGGGATCGGAGTACCACTTCACCAAGGTCGCGAACCACTGGGACGCCAAGCAGTTCCCGTTCGACCCGCTGGCGATCTACCCGATCCAGGACGCGACCGCGCGTGACAACGCCATGATGTCCGGCCAGATCAACGTCAACTACGCCGACGACACCGCCCTGCAGCAGGCGAAGCAGAACGGCTGGAACATCGCGGAGAAGGTCTCCGGCTGGGTCGGCCTCCAGTTCACCGACCGCGCCGGCCAGAAGTTCAAGCCGCTCGGCGACGAGAAGGTCCGCCAGGCGCTGAACTACGCGTTCGACGGCGCCAGCATCCTCAAGTCCGTCGGCAACGGCGCCGGCAAGGTCTCGAACCAGGTGTTCCCCGCCGGGATGCCCGGCAACGTCGAGTCGCTGAACACGATGTACAAGTTCAACGTCAGCAAGGCGAAGTCGCTCCTGGCCGAGGCGGGCTACCCGAACGGGTTCTCGCTGCACATGCCGATGTCGCAGGTCTTCCAGGTCTGGCAGCCGGTGGTCGACCAGACCTTCGGCGACCTGGGCATCAAGGTCACCTGGGACGACATGCAGTACATGGACTACCAGAAGAACGCCCCGACCTACCCGATGTTCGTCGCCTTCCTGTCGATGGACTCCAACCCGGTCGCGACCGTGCAGCGCATGATCAACCTGCCGCAGTGGTACAACCCGACTCCGGAGGTCGACCAGTTCCCCGACGTCCAGGCCGCTGTGCAGAAGGTGCTGACCGCCGACCCCAGCGACCAGATCACCCAGATCGAGGCGCTCAACAAGCTGGTCACCCAGAAGGCGTGGTTCTCGATCTGGTACCAGGCCAACAACAGCTACACCTCCACCTCGAACATCGCGATCACCCCGGTGGTCGGGATGATGTTCCCCACGCTGCGCCAGATCGCAGTCAAGTAGCACCTCGGCACGACCGGGGGCGGGCCGCGCAGCCGGCGCGACCCGCCCCCTCCCCCACCCGCTTCACGCGACACCGCCCCGCTCCACCCCGAACCGGCAGGAACCCCGCACATGATCAGATTCACCGTCAAGAGGCTCATCTCGGGCGTGATCCTCTTGCTGGCCGTCTCCATCGGCACCTTCTTCCTCGCCCACGCCGCCATCGGCGACCCGACGGCCGGCCTCCTCGGCAGCTCGGCGACGCCGGCCCAGCAGGCGGCCCTCGCCGCCAAGATCGGCACGGACCGCCCGCTGCTCGTCCAGTTCTGGGACTGGGGCAGCCACGCGATCGTCGGCGACTTCGGCGACTCCTGGCGCAACTTCCAGCCGGTCAACGCCCAGATCGCCATCAAGCTCCCCGTGACGCTCTCCGTCGTCACCGCGGCAACCCTGCTGTCCGCCCTCTTCGGCGGGCTGTTCGGCGTCCTCGCCGGCCTCCGCCCCGGCAGCATCCTGGACAAGGTCATCAAGGCCGCGTCCGTCATCCTGTTCGCGCTCCCCGGCTTCTGGGTGAGCCTCGTTCTGGTGATCTGGTTCGCCGTCAACCTCAAGTGGTTCCCCGCGGTCGGTTACGTGCAACCGCAGGTGAGCCTCGACGGCTGGCTCCGCTCGATCACACTCCCCGCCGTGGCGCTGTCGCTCGGCGCGATCGTCATGATCGCCGAGCAGCTGCGCAACGCCATCATCTCCACCAACAACCAGGACTTCGTGCGCACGCTGCGCTCGCGCGGCCTCTCCCAGCGCCGGGTCGTCGTGCACCTCGTGCGCAACGCGGCCCCGGCCTCCCTCACCGTGCTCGCTCTCATGTTCGTGGGTCTGCTCGGCGGCGCGATCGTCGTGGAGCAGATCTTCTCCCTGCCGGGGATCGGCGCCCTCACCTCGGGCTCCTCCCAGAACGGCGACATCCCCATCCTGCTCGGCATCACCGTCATCACGGTCATCTTCGTGGTGGTCGTCAACTTCCTCCTCGACGTGGTGCTCGGCTGGATCAACCCGAAGGCGCGTGTGCAATGACGGCGACCGAAGTGCTCATCGACCCGCGGGCGGCGGCGACTCCGCGACGCGGCTCCACGTTCGCCCGGTTCCTCAAGCGCCCGGCGGGCGCGATCTCGCTCGGTGTGCTCGTACTCGTCGTACTGGTGGCCGTGTTCGCGCCCCTGCTGTCGCCGCACGACCCGAACTTCGTCGACCTCGCGCTCACCAAGGCACCGCCGAGCGCCGCCCACCCCCTCGGCGGCGACAGCGCTGGGCGCGACGTGCTCAGCCGGCTGATCTGGGGCACCCAGTCCACGCTGTGGGGCGCGTTCGTCACGATCGTCGTCGCCATGCTCGTCGGCGTTCCGGCCGGTCTCGCCGCCGGCTACTACGGCCGGGCGTTCGACCGCGCGGCCACCTGGGTCAGCGACGCACTGCAGGCCGTGCCCGGCATGATCATCCTGCTGATCGTCGCGGCGGGCACCCGCAACGACTTCACGGTGCTCATGGCGACGCTCGGCGTGTTCATGGCGCCGGGATACTTCCGGCTCACCCGCTCGACGGTCCTCGCCGTGCGCAACGAGCCCTACGTGGATGCCGCGCGCGTCTCGGGGCTCGGCGACGCGCGCATCCTGTCCAAGCACATCGTGAAGGCCGTCTACGCCCCGGTCATCATCCAGACCGCGCTGACCGCCGGGCTCGCGATGGGCATGCAGGCCGGCCTGCAGTTCCTCGGCATCGGCGGCGCGAAGACGCCCGGCTGGGGCGCGATGATGAACGAGGGCTTCCGCACGATGCTCACGACGCCGTTGCTGCTGCTCTGGCCGTCGCTCGCGCTCGGGATCACGATCGCCGCCCTCGCCGTCCTCGGCTCCACCCTCGCAGATGTCGTCAGCGTCAAGACGCCGGTGCATCGCCGCCGCAAGCGTGGTGCGCGTGGGGAGCCCGCAACGGTCACGACGTCCACCGGCGCGATCGCGCACAAGTCGGCCGACTCCGCCGTGCAGCTCAAGAACCTGCGCGTGAGCTACGCGTCGGCCGACGGCGGCGAGCTGGAGGTCGTGCACGGCATCGACCTGGACGTCGCCCCCGGCGAGGTGCTCGGGATCGTCGGCGAGTCCGGCTCTGGCAAGTCGCAGACCGTGTTCAGCATCCTCGACCTGCTGCCGGCCGGCGGCGCCTGCACGGCGGACGCCATCTGGATCGGCGGCCGAGACGTCACGAAGCTCCCGCACAACGAGCGCCAGAGGCTGCTCGGCCACGAGATCGGGTACATCCCGCAGGAGCCGATGTCGAACCTCGACCCGTCGTTCACGATCGGGCACCAGCTGACCGAACCGCTGCGCGCGGTGCACAAGCTGTCGAAGGCCGACGCCCGCCGCCGAGCCCTGGAGGTGCTGGAGCGCGTCGGCATCGTCGACCCGCCCCGCGTGATGAAGTCGTACCCGCACCAGCTCTCCGGCGGAATGGCGCAGCGCGTGCTCATCGCCGGAGCGATCGCGGGCAAGCCGTCGGTGCTGGTCGCCGACGAGCCGACGACGGCGCTCGACGTGACGGTGCAGGCGGAGGTGCTCGAGCTGCTGCGCGAACTGCAGCAGGAGTACCGGATGGCGCTCGTGATCGTCACCCACAACTTCGGCGTCGTCGCCGACATCTGCGACCGCGTGGTCGTGATGCGGAACGGGGAGATCGTGGAGGTCGGCGCGGTCGAGCGGATCTTCGCGAACCCGGCGAGCGACTACACGCGCGAGCTCATCGCGGCGTCGCTCGACGGTGCGGAGAGCCGCTCCGAGCTCGACGCCGCGCAGGCACCCGAGACCCGAAAGGCGGTGCTGGCATGACCGCATCCACCCCCTCCCCGTCCCTGTCCACGTCCACGTCCGCTCCGGTGTTCTCGCCGCTGCTGTCGGCGAAGGACGTCGTGGTCGACTACGGCCAGCGGCGGGGCTCCTTCCGCGCGCTCAAGGAGGTCTCGATCGAGGTCGGCGCGGGCGAGTGCGTCGGTCTGGTCGGCGAGTCCGGCTCAGGCAAGTCGACCCTCGGAAAGGCGATCCTCGGGCTCGTCCCCGTCGCCTCGGGCACCATCGAGTTCGACGGCCGCGACATCACCCGGCTGAAGGGCGCCAAGCGGCGCGAGCTCGCATCCAGCATCCAGGTCGTCTTCCAAGACCCGTACGGCTCGCTGAACCCGGCCATGACGATCGGCGACATCCTGGCAGAGCCCCTCACGACGGCGGGCACCGGCCGGCGGGAGGCGCGCGCGGTGGTGGCTGAGATGCTCGATCGTGTGAAGCTCCCCTCCAACGTGCTCGACCGCTATCCGAAGGAGTTCTCGGGCGGCCAGCGCCAGCGCATCGCGATCGCGCGGGCGCTCGTGCGCAAACCGCGGCTGATCGTGTGCGACGAGCCCGTCAGCGCGCTCGACCTCACGACGCAGGCGACGATCATCGACCTGTTCATCGAGTTGCAGCGCGACACGGGCGTCTCGTACCTCTTCGTCTCGCACGACCTCGGTGTCGTGCGGCGGATCTGTCACCGCGTGGCCGTGATGTACCGGGGTGAGATCGTGGAGACCGGGGACGGCGAGCAGGTCACGCGCGATCCGCAGCATCCCTACTCCCGGCGGCTGCTCACGGCGTCCCCTATCGCCGACCCGGTGAAGCAGGCCGAGCGGCGGGCGGCGTGGTTGAAGCTGCGGGAGCAGGCGGCGTGACGGGCGACGCGGCCGGGTACCCGTCGCGCGGCTACGAGGGCTTCGCCGGCGTCGCCGCGGAGGTCGCCAGCGCCTCCACCGCCGCCTGGCCGCCGCGCCGGCGCGCGCGGGAGGGCGCTCCGAACGTCGTGGTGGTGCTGCTGGACGACCTCGGGTTCAGCGACCTGTCCCCGTTCGGCAGCGAGATCGCGACGCCGGCCGTGCAGGAGCTCGCCGAGACCGGCTACCGCTTCACCAACTACCACTCGACTCCGGTCTGCTCCCCCGCCCGCGCCGCGCTGCTCACCGGGCTCAACCCGCACCGCGCCGGGTTCGCCTCCGTCGTGCACGCAGATCCCGGCTTTCCCGGTTACGTCATGGAGATCGCGGAGGACGTGCCCACGATCGCGCAGTCGTTCCGCGAGTCGGGCTACGCCACCTTCATGGTGGGCAAGTGGCACCTGACGACGGAGTCGAAGATGAACGACGGCGCCGACAAGTCGTCGTGGCCGCTGCAGCGCGGCTTCGACCGCTACTACGGGTCGATGGACGGGTTCACGACGCTCTTCCATCCCCACCGCCTGGTGTCCGACAACTCGCCCGTGACCGTCGACGACTACCCGGACGACTACTACCTCACCGACGACCTCACCGACCGCGCGCTCGGGATGGTGCGGGCGCTGCGCGCGAACGACGCCGACAAGCCCTTCTTCCTGTACTTCGCGCACCACGCCGTCCACGGCCCGATCCAGGCAAAGCGCCAGGATATCGAGAAGTACCGCGGCGCCTACGAGCGCGGCTGGGACCACGTGCGCTCGGAGCGGTTCGCCCGTCAGGTGCACGACGGGCTGTTCCCCGCCGCGACCGAGCCGGCGCCGGGCGACACCCCGTGGGACGACCTCACCGACGCCCAGCGCGACCTGTTCGCGCGCTACATGGAGGTGTACGCGGCAGCCGTCGACAACGTCGACCAGAACCTCGCGCGTCTGCTCGACGAGCTGCGCGAGCTCGGCGAGTACGAGAACACGATCGTCGTCGTCGCCTCCGACAACGGCGGCACCGGCGAGGGCGGCCCGGAGGGGACCCGCAGCTACTTCAGCCAGTTCGTGCAGCTCGCCGGCCTCCCCGTGGACTGGGAACGCGACGTCGACCGCGACCCGGACCTGATCGGCGGACCGCGTGTGCACGCGCACTACCCGGCCGACTGGGCACGCGTCTCGAACACGCCGTTCCGCCTCTACAAGGGCTCGACCTACGAGGGCGGCATCCGCGTCCCGCTCGTGGTCTCGTGGCCGGCCGGGCTGCCGCGCGCCGACGGCGACGACGGCATCCGGCCGCAGTACGCGTATGTCACGGACCTCGGCCAGACACTGCTGGAGCTCGCGGGCGTGGCGCGCGCCGCGTCGCCGCACGAGGTGGACGGCCTCCCCTTCGCCAGTGTGCTGCGCGACGCCTCCTCCGCGCCCGCGCGCACGACGCAGTACTCGGAGTTCGCGGGAAACCGGGCCTACTCGCGCGGACCGTGGAAGATCGTGACAACCCACCGCTGGGGCGACGCGTACGACGACGCCGAGTGGAGGCTGTACGACACCTCCAGCGACCCGACCGAGCTGGTCGACCTCGCCGCGGAGGATCCCGAGCTCGTGGCGGAGCTCGCGGAGGAGTGGCGCCGCGCGGCCTGGTGGAACACGGTCTTCCCGCTCGACGACGACGGCTCGCTGTTCACGCACCGGCCGTCGACCGAGCTGGCGCTCGAACGCCCGGTGACGCTCTATCCCGGCACAGCGACCCTGGAGCGGTTCCGGTCGGCGAAGCTCACCAAGCTGCGCAGCTTCGACATCGTCGTGCGCGCGGACTTCGGCAGCGGGGAGGGCGTGCTCGTCGCCCACGGCGACCAGGGCGGAGGCTACGCGCTGTCGGTGCGCGACCATATGCTCGAACTCGCATACAACGAGTACGGGCGCATGCACCACGCGTCGGCGTCCCTGGGACCGCTGGAGACGGCGGGCGAGAGCGAGGTGCTGCTGCGCTTCGTGGCGGAGCCCGGGCTGCGCTGGCGCGTGAGCGCGTGGGCGGGCTTTGCCGGTGACGACATGACTCGGCTGTTCGAGCTGGAGCCCGTGCTGCAGCTGCTCGGCATGGCCCCGTTCACAGGCATCAGCGTCGGCCTCGACCGCGGCGGCCCCGTCGACTGGGACCGCCACATCCTCCGCCGGTCGGACCCGTTCCAGGGTGCGCTGCGCTGGGTGCGGTACGTGCCCGGCGAACGGGCGCCGGAGAACCCGGAGGTCATCATCCCGGTCGAGGAGGCCGTGGCGCGGATCTACGAGTAGCCGCCGCGACTGCCGAATCCGTTTTGTTCATAGACGTTAACCACTAGGGTGACGCCATGGACACTCCGGGGGAATCCACCACGCGTCGCGATCGGTACACGCTCGTGCCGGGGATGACCGCCTACCGGGCGAGCCAGATCTTCCGGAGGAGCACCACGGCGCTCAGCCTCGTCTGGGTCGTCCTCGGCGTCGGTGTCGGGCTCTTCCTGGGCGCCACGAGTCGGCGCGGCGCCATGACCGCCTCCGACGCCGTCCTGCTGGCCGGCGTCCTTCTCGTCCCTGCCCTGGTGATCGTCGCCTTCGTCGTCTTCGTGTCGCGGCGCGACCGCGCCGAGGCCGCAGCCGGCTACACGACCCAGACCTCCGGGCGGGTCGCCTTCGACCAGGTCGATCCGGTCACCGGCGTCGTCATCCGCCGAGCGCACTCGGCCGTGCTGACCCTCCCCTCGGCGGAGGCCGGTGGTCCGGCTGAGGCCGGTGGTGCTGCCTCAGCGCCCACGACGGCGACGTACTTCGCGGTGCCTACGAACGAGGGCAGAGGGGCCGCAATCGTGTACACGGCCGCTGCGGTGCTGTTCGCGGTGCTCTTGACGGCACTCCTCCTTCCTGTGGCCCTCAGCGTGCCGGATGGGCCAGGTCGCTCAGGAGTGCTCATCGGGCTCGTGGCGGCAATCGTGGGCGTACCGCTCCTGGTCGCTGTGAGCCTGGGGCTCGGCGTCCTCCGGACGCGCGGACGGATCCGCCGGTTCGCGACCGCCCGACCCGGCGAAACCGTCTTCCTCTCGCCGCAGACGCCCGAGCTCCGACAGGCGCTGAAAGCGGCAGGAGGCGCCGCGCCTCACCTCGGCCTCGGCGGCGCGGTCGTCGTATCGGTCGGATTCGATGGCATCCGGCTCTGGAAGGGCAGCCCGGACGCAGAACCTCGCTTCACCCTCACCTGGGATCGTGTCGACCACGTCCAGGCCGGGACGCTGATGGTCGCGGCGGGCAAGACCCGGGTGCCGTACCGCACGGCCCACGTCTTCCAGAAGGGCACCCCGCCGATCGACCTGCCGCTCCCCCTCGTCAACCCGCGGGGTCAGGGCACCGCCCGCGCCGGCTACGCGAACGAAATGCTCGGCTCCATGGCCCGCTTCACCACCGTGCTGCCCGCACAGGAACCGGTGCTTCGAAAGCGGGCCGCGCGGCAGTAGCCCCGGCAACCGACGCGCACAGCCGCGCCGATGGAGAAGGGCCGCACCCGCCGGGCGTGTCGAGCCCGCGGGTGCGGCCGGTGCGGCCGTCGGATTCCAGCGAACCCCCTTCGCTGTCCGACGGCCGCGGCCTGGCGACGTCTGCTGCTCCGCTCTCCCCCGACGAGCGGATCAGCCGGAGACGCGCCAGGACTTCGCGAGGTCGTTCATCGATCCGACCGAGCTGAGCGACGACCAGTAGCCGGTGCTGGACCCGCCGTAGTTGGTGCTCGAGAACACGGCGGTCTTGCAGCCTCCGTAGCTCTTGAACGACGAGACGCGGTTGTACCAGCCGATCGGGCCGATGTCGGTGAAGCCGTACGCGGTGGTGGCGCAGCTCCCGCTGCTGACCGACATCGTGTACGAGCCTCCGCCGTAGTTGTTGTCGTCGTAGATCGTCGAGACGGCCGTGCTCGCCAGCGCCCCGGCCGGTGCGAGGGCTGCCTCGCTGCGGGCGTCGACCTTCAACCCGGAGACCCTCTCGCCGTCGGGGATGATCAGCCGCACGCCCTGCTCTTCGGCGACCGCGGCGACCAGGTCCTCCCCCGTCTTCACGCACAGGCTCTGCCCGGTGTCCACCGCGTACCAGCAGCTCTCGTCCGCGGCGGCCACCGGCGGAGGCGCCACCGCAGGAGCGGCCGCGACGGCGGCGCTCGCCCCCAGCGCCGTCATCGCGACCGCCAGCCCCAGAACGGCCACCCCTGCACTCACACGCGCGCGTATCCCCATAATCACTCCCCTGCAGCGAATGCATCAGCCGGTCACAGCCGGTACCCCAGTCAAGACGCAATCGCCGGTCCCTCGCAACGTGCGACAGGCGACACGCCGGTGGTGCGGACCGTTTTGAGACGCATCCGTCTGCGCGCACATACGAGTCGACACGCCCGAGTCCTGCCGCCGAAATCGCGTGAGACGATTCCGCGCGAGCGGACATGATGTCAGTGAGACGCACATTCGGCATGAGGGGGGTCCGTGTACGCGCCAACGCCCGAATCGACCGGGAGCTCGGTCGACGACCGGCCTGCCGTCGAGCGGCTCCGGCACGGCGATCGCGACGCCCTGACCGAGCTGTACCAGCGGCACGGCGCGAGCGTCTACTGGAACGCGTACGGCGTCATCCGCTCCCGGCCGGACGCCGAGGAGATGACGGCCGACGCGTTCCTGACACTCTGGACGCGCCGCCGCGAGGTGCAGCTCTACGGCGTCTCCGCCCTCCCCTGGCTGATCGTCACGGTCAAGAACCTCAGCCGCAACCGCCTGCGCGCGAACCAGCGCAGGACGGCGGAGTCGCTCGACGCCGCCGACCCGCCGTCGGGCCGCGCGTCCGCCGAAGACCTCGCGGCGCTGGACGAGGCGATGGGTCTCGTCCGCGAGGTGGTCGACCGGCTGCCGGCCGTCGACCGGGAGATCTTCCGACTCTGCCTGGTCGAGGAGCTCACCTACAAGGAGGCGGCCGCCGCGCTCGGCCTGAAGCACGGCTCCGTGCGCAACCGCCTCTCCCGCATGCGCACGCGCCTGCAGAGCGAACTGGGACCGAGGAGCTGACGGCATGACGACGAACACAGCACCGCTGCTCCCCTCGGGAGCGGACGCCAGGATCACTGCGCTCCTCGACGACGGGCTCACCCGCTACACCCGCCGGCAGAAGAAGCGCGGCCGCATAATCGCGGCCGCCGCGGGCGCCGCGGTCGTGCTCGGCGCCGGCAGCCTCGCCTGGGTCACCCTGGCCCCCCACGTCCAGCAGACCAGGTCGGCGTACTGCTACAGCGCCGACAGCGTCGACTCCCGGTACACGCAGGTCGGCCTCCCCGACGAGCAGACCGGCCCGAACGGAACATCGCAGGTGCCGACGCCCGCCGACCGTGCCGCCAGCGCCGTCGACCTCTGCTCCTCGGCATGGACGGCCGGGATCCTCGGCGACAGCACCGGCGTCCCTCCGCTCGTGGTCTGCGTGCGCCCCGACAACGTTCCCGCGGTCTTCCCACGGAAACCCTCCGACACCCGCAGCGATGCGACGTTCTGCTCCGACCTCGACCTGGCACTGGAAAGGTGACGCCCATGAATCCGTCCATCCGACCCGACGCGACCGACCTCCCGCCCACCCACAGCGTCGACATCAGCTGGGCGGTCGACCTCGGCCTCCAGCGCGCGTGAGCGGCCGCTGCGACAACTGCCGGGTCCGGCTCTCCGGCGAAGGCAGGCGGACCGCGACGCGCGTGCTCTGCGAAGAGTGTTACACCCGGTTCACCGGTCTGGCCGCGGGTTTCCTCGCCGCGGGGACGGTGGAGGACGCCATCAGCACGGCCGGCTGGCATCAGCGCGTGAAGGACGCGCGTCGCCGGGAGCCGTAGGCGGGTCCGGCCCGGGTAGGTTGGGCGGGATGACGCGATCGGAACCGGGACCGAGCCTGTCCGAACTCGGCGAACGCATCTGCATCCTCGGACCGTCGAACAGCGGCAAGTCGACGCTCGCCGCCGCGATCGGCGCGACCGCCGGATTGCCCGTCGTGCATCTGGACGTGCTGCGATTCGTTCCGGGCTCCCACTGGGTCGAGCGCGAACCTGACGAGTTCGGGCGCCTCCACGACGCCGCGATCGACGGGGAGCGCTGGGTCGCGGACGGCAACTACTCGCAGTGGCTCCCGCAACGCCTCGACCGGGCGACGGGACTGATCGTGCTGGACGTCTCGATGCCGACCAGCCTCGTGCGGTACGTCCGGCGCACCCTCTTCGAGCGCGAGCGCCGCGGCGGCCTCGACGGCGTCGCCGACCGACTGGATCCCGCGAGGATGCGCTGGATCGTCACCCAGACTGCCGGCAACCGTGAGCGCTACCGTGAACGCGCCCGATCGGCGGGCCTACCGGCGATCGTGCTCGCGTCGCGGGGCGCGGTCCGGCGGTTCTACGCCGCGGGCGACCTCCGGCGATAGAGGTTGCGGTGGAGCCGCTGTGCCGTCAGACTATGTGCGCTCGGCCGGACATACCGCTGGCCCAGCGACCTGTACCCGTCTGAAAGGAACCCGATGAGCGAG
>JABLTH010017905.1_pt1 | contig 19475 bp, 14 predicted proteins | sample 7875711 | NCBI WGS metagenome assembly JABLTH01 (sample SAMN14941262, study PRJNA633318) | bioreactor metagenome | isolation source: bioreactor | place: China | collected 2019-03-05 | reverse complement strand
TGGGCCTTGATGGTGATGCCCCGCTCCCGCTCCAGCTCCATGTCGTCCAGCATCTGGGCGTGGAGGTCCCGCTGGGCCACGGTCTTCGTGAGCTCCAGCAGGCGGTCCGCCAGGGTGGACTTGCCGTGGTCGATGTGGGCGACGATGGAGAAATTGCGGATGAAGCGGGGATCGGTCACGCGGGTCCTCGAACCCGCCATTGTATCGTTGGACTGATGTCGCGTCTTCTCCGCATTTGCGCTTGGCTGCTCGCCGCGTGGCCCCTGGCCGCCTTTCCCTTCGAGGGCCGGGTCACCGACGGCCGGGCGGGGCTCGCGGGCTGCCGGGTCTATCCGGACCGCCCCCACCGGCCGCCCGGCGCCGCCCCGGCGACCCCCGTGGCGGTCACCGACGCCGAGGGGCGCTTCCGCCTGGACCTCGCCGCGGGGGACGCCGTCCTCGCCGTGGAGAAGGAGGGCTGGTGCCGGGACCTCGCACCCCTGGTGGCCTTCCGCCCAGGGCTTGCCCTGCGGCCCGCCCCCTTCGCCCGGGTGGAGCGGGTGGCGGTGGTGCGCGTCGCGGACGCGAAGGCGGCCCTCGATCCCGACGACGCCCTGCTCCGCCGGCGCCTCTTCAGCCGGGAGCCCAACGTCAGCAGCGTGGCCAACTACGTCTACGAGGTGTCCAAGGGCGCCCTCAGCCTCGAGGAGGGGCGCTGGACCCGTGTTCGGGGCGGGGGCGGCGGCCGGGGCAGCAGCCCCGACGCCACCCGGGGCGCCCTGGCCCGCCTGGCCATCGAGACCGTGGAGGATCCCTGCCCCAGGGACCTGGACCGGGTGGACAACGCCACGGGCGAGGGGCGCCCGGACGGCAAGCCCGACCACCTGTGGGTCTTCGCCCGGGGGCCGGCCCGGGCGGTCACCACGGATCCCCGCCACCTCACGCCCCTCTGCTACATGATGAAGCCCCCCCGGCGGCCGGGCGGCCCCTGGCCGGTGGTGGTGGCCACGGACCAGTCCCCCGTGGGCCTCCTGGTCCACGAGGCCTTCCACGCCATGGGGGAGCACCGGGCCGACGACCTCTACCTGGACTGCGACCATCCGATGACCGCCGGGGTCTGGGACCTCATGGACGCCGGGCAGTACCGGGGCTGGGAGGCCCCGGACCCCGCCGCGGAGGGCTGGATGGACGGCATCGGCGCGAGCCCCAGCCACCCGGGGCCCTGGGTCCGCCGGGACCTCTGGTACCGGGGCCGCCTGCGGGACCTGGTGCCGGTCCTCGAGGTGGACGGAGCCTGGGAAGGGTGGCTGGATCCCCTGGCCCGCGCCCCCGGGGCGCATCCCCAGGCCCTGCGCGTCGCGGACCCCCGGAAGCCCGGGGCCTTCTGGGAGCTCTCGGTGCGCCGGCCCTGGGGCTTCGACGCCGGCCGCATCGGCGGCCGCTGGGGGCCCGGCCACCAGGGGCTGGTGGTGGCCACGGTGGACCCCTCGCTCCTCAGCGACGGCGAGCCCCTGGGGCCCGTGCGGGTGGTGGACGCCCATCCGGGGAGCCCCGAGCCGCCGAAGCCGCGCCTGCCCTGCGGACGCTACGAGCTGGACGACGCGGCCTTCAACCTGGGGCGGGGGGAGCGCCCCCGGGGCGTCGACGGCCCCCTCGCCTGGGAGGTGCTGGAAGCCGACGGACTGGGCAGGATGAAGGTGCGGACGCGCCTCGCGTCCCCCCCACCCCGGGAGGTCCCATGATCCTGCTGCCCCCCGCCCTCCTCCATCCGGCACCGGCGTCTCCGGGGAGCCCCGCGCAGGTTCCCGCCCCGAAGAAGACCGAGGCGGACCTCGTGCTGGACGACTGGCACCTGGCCGCCGCCCAGGCGGACGAGGCGCGCTACTTCGGCCACATGGCCGAGTCCGCGGTCTTCCTGGGCACCGACGCCACCGAGCGCTGGACCAAGGCGGAATTCCGGGCCTGGGCCGCGCCCTTCTTCAAGCGGGGCCGGGCCTGGTCCTTCCGGGCCGTCTCCCGGCACCTCGCCCTCGGCGCCGACGGGCGGACGGCCTGGTTCGACGAGGTGCTGGACACCCCGAACCTCGGCCCGGCCCGGGGCAGCGGCGTCCTCGTGAAGGAGGGCAAGGCCTGGCGCATCGCCCAGTACAACCTCACGGTGCCCATCCCGAACCCGCTGATGAAGCAGGTGAAGGAGCTCATCGAGGCGCACCAGAAGGCCGAGGCGGCGAAGGCCAGGGAACCTCTGAAGCAGCCCTGAGCCGGGCCCGGCTTGGCAGGGCGTCAAGGCCGCTTCGCGGGCGGAGGAAGACCTCGTAACCTGAGGGGTCCTTCGGAGGTCCCATGAAGCGTCTGCTCGCCGCCGCCCTGCTGCCCTTCGCCCTCGCCGCCCAGGCGCCGGACGCCTCGAAGGTGGCGAAGCTGAAGGCGGACGCGCTGGTCTCGGAGGCCGCCTACAAGGACCTGGAATACCTCTGCGACCGCATCGGCGCCCGGCCCACGGGCTCCCGGCAGCTGGACGAGGCCATCGCCTGGGCCCAGGGCGTGATGCGCCGGGAAGGCTTCGTGAACGTGCGGGCGGAGCCCGTCACCGTGAAGGTCTGGAAGCGGGGGGAGGAGCGGGGCTGGATCGAGGCCCCCGCGCGCCACACCCTGTCGGTGCTCGGCCTCGGCGGCACCGTGCCCACCCCCAAGGGCGGCCTCACCGCCGACGTGGTGGTGGTGGGCAGCTTCGACGAGCTGAAGGCCCTGGGGGAGGCCAAGGTGAAGGGGAAGATCGTCTGCTACGACGTGCCCTTCACGGGCTACGGGCCCACGGTGGCCTACCGGGGCCGCGGCGCCAGCGAGGCGGCGAAGCTCGGGGCCGTGGCGGCCCTGGTGCGCAGCGTCACGCCGGTGAGCCTGGACACGCCCCATACGGGGGCCATGGGCTACGAGGACAAGGTCCCGCAGATCCCGGCGGCGGCCATCACCATCGAGAACGCCACCCAGCTCCGCCGCCTCCAGGCCGCGGGCCAGACGCCCCGGGTGCACCTGGAGCTGGACTCCGCCTGGACCGGCGAGGCGCGGTCCGCCAACGTGGTCGGCGAGCTGCCGGGCACCGGCAAGCCCGAGGAGATCGTGCTCCTGGGGGGCCACCTGGACTCCTGGGACGTGGGGCAGGGGGCCCAGGACGACGGCGTGGGCTGCATGATCGCCCTGCATGCCGCCGCCCAGATCAAGCGCTCAGGCCTGGCGCACCGCAGGACCCTCCGCGTGGTCCTCTTCACCAACGAGGAGCATGGCCTCGCCGGGGGCCGCGCCTACGTGGAGGCCCACCGGGACGAGCTTCCGAAGCACGCGGCCCTCTTCGAGACCGACAGCGGCAACGGCCTCATCCAGGGCTTCAGCCTGGACCTGGGGGGCGGCCAGCGCCGGAACCGCGATCCCAGGGCCGCGGAACCCACCGAGACCCAGAAGGCGGGCCTCGAGCGCCTGAGGGCCCTGGCGCCCCTGGTGGCCGACCTCGGCGCCACGAAGATGGAACTCGGCGGCAGCGGCGCCGACGTGGGCCCCTTCGTCGGCCTGGGCGCCCCGGGCCTCGGCGTCGGCCACGACGCCTCCCGCTACTGGGACGTCCACCACACCCGCGCCGACACCTTCGACAAGATCAAGGCCGACGACCTGAAGAAGAACGTCGCCATCCTCAGCGCCATGGCCTACGCCGTGGCGGAGATGGAGGGTCGGCTGGACGGGAAGTAGGGTCCGCGCGAAAAAAAAGAAGGCGCCCCGGGGGGCGCCTTCTTTGCGAATGGACCCAAGCCCTACTTCATCGGCTTGAGCGTCAGCGGGTCCCGCAGGGGCAGCTTCACCATGGGGAGCTTCGCCACCTCGGCGAGGGTGCCGGGGTGGTCCTTCACGTCGCCCTCCTCCATCTCCTTGGCGTTGCCCACGCAGAGGATGGCCACCTGTTCGGGCTTGAGGTACTTCTGCGCCACGCGCAGCACGTCCTCCCGGGTCACGGCCTGGATCCTGGCCTGGTAGCCCTCCAGGTAGGCGTCGGGGATGCCCATCCATTCATTGCTGGCGAAGGTGCGCGCGATGGCGTTCTTGTTGGAGAATCGCGCCGGGAAGCCCTCGATGAGGCTGCCCTTGGCCACCTTCAGCTCCTCCTCGGTGATGCCGTCCCTGCGCATTTTTTCCAGCTCCGCCAGGGCCAGGCGGATGCCGTAGGCCACGGTGCGGGTCTTGGTCTGGAACAGGGCGGTGAAGGTCCCCGCGTCCCCGGGGAAGGCCGCGGTCCCGGCCCGCGTGCCGGCGCTGTAGGCCAGCCCCTCGTCGCTGCGGATCTTCTTCACGAAGCGGCTCGTGAAGCCTCCGCCCCCGAGCACGTGGTTCATGACCGCCACCGCCGGGTAGTCGGCGTCGCTGGAGCGAAGGCCCTGCATGCCGAGGTTGAGGGTGACGCGGCCCTGGTTCACGGCCTTGTCCACCACGTAGATGCCGGGCATGGCCGCGAAGGGCACCGCCGGGGGCTTGCCCGCGGACTTGGCCTGGGGGCCGGCTTTCAGGGCGCCCACCGTTTCGTTGAGCAGCTTCGCCATCTCGGCCCGGTCGAAGCGGCCCGCCACCGTCACGATGAAGTTTTCCGGCGAGAGGATCCGGGCGTGAAGGGCCTTCAGGTCCTCCCGGGTGAGGGCCTCCAGGCTCGCCGCGGTGGGCAGGCGGTTGAAGGGGTGGTCCTCGCCCCGCACCAGGAAGTCCAGCTCCCGGCCCTCGATGGAGGCGCTGTCGTCGTTCCGGCGCTCCATCTGCTGGCGGAGGTTCTTCTTGGCCAGGTCCAGCTTGTCCTGCTGGAAGGCGGGCTGGGTGAGCATCTCCAGGAGGAGGGCCAGGCCCTCCTTGGCGTCCTTGGCCAGGAGGTTCACCGACAGGGACCCGCTGGTCTCCCCGAGGTTCGAGGAGGCGTTGGCGGCGAGCATGTCCAGCTTCTCGTCCAGGTCGTCGGCCTTGGTCTTCTCCGTGCCGCCGGTGCGCAGGAGCTGGCCCATGAGCTGGGCCGCGCCCTCCTTGCCCGGCGCGTCCAGCCACTGGCCCGCCTTCAGGACCACCGTGAAGGTGACCAGGGGCTGGCCGTTGGGGTCCGGCACGAGGTAGGCCGTGATGCCGTTCTTCAGCTTCACCCGCGCGTCCTTGGCTTTGGGCACGGTGAACTGGACCGGCTTGAAGGCGAGCTTCTCAGGACGGTCCGGGATGGCCTGGGCCGCGGCCGGGGATGCGCCGGCGAGGCCCAGGGCCAGGGCGGCGGCGAGGGTCGGGATTCCGCGGTTCATCACTTGGCCTCCAGCTGCTTCAGGCGGGCTTCGACGCGCTTCATGAGGAGCTCCAGGGCGGGCTTGAACTGCGGCGGTGCCTGCTCGGCCTGCCCCCGCATCTGCTCCAGGGCCTTCTTCAGCTTCTCGGCGTCCGTCTCCTTGGAGAGGCGCTCGAGCTGGTTCTTGATCATGGGCCGCACCTGCTCGGGGAGCGCCGCGATCTCCGGATCCTCCGGGGCCGCGGGGCCGCCCTTGCGGCTGTAGGAGGCCACCGTGCGGTTCTCCTTGGCGAAGTACTTCTTCGCCACCCGCTGGATGTCCTCGGCGGTGACGGCCTCCAGCTTCTTCGGGCCCTCCAGGAAGTCCTGGTAGCCGGTGATGGCGTCGGAGACGGCGAGCTGGATCATGAGGAAGAAGTCGCTCTCCAGGCGCCGGTAGCTGTCGGCCTGGGCCTGGTTCTTCACCTTGCGCAGCTCGGCGGCGGGCACGGGCTCCTTCTGGAGCTTCTCGATCTCGCGGTAGAGGGCCTGCTCCACCTCGTCGTGCTTCTTCTCGGGGGCCAGGGTGGCCCCGAGGGTGAAGAGGCCGCCGTACTTCCGCGAGTCCGAGAAGGCGAAGGCGCTGGTGGCCACCTTCTGCTTGTTCACCAGCTCCTTGGTGAGGCGCCCCGTGCGGCCCCTCAGGAGGTCGCCGAGCAGCGACAGGGCAGGGTCGTCCTTGTGCCCTTCCGCCACGGTCTTGTAGGTGATGTTCACGCTGGGCGTGGTCTCCGCCTCGGCGTTCACCCGCTGCTCGGCGAGCTGGGGCGGCTCCAGGGTGACCATCTCGGGGACCCCGGCGGGATTGGCCTTGAGGCGTCCGAAGTAGCGCTCGCAGAGGGCCTCGGCCTCCCTGGGGTCGAAGTCCCCCACCAGCACCGCCGTCAGGTTGTTCGGGGCGTAGTAGGTGGCGAAGAACTCGAAGGCCTGCTGCCGGGTGATGTTCGCCACGTCGCTGGGCCAGCCGATGGTCTCCCAGTTGTAGGGGCTGGCCTGCCAGACCATGGCGTTGATCTGCTCCTGGAAGCGGCCCGTGGGCGTGCTCTCGGTGCGCAGGCGGCGCTCCTCGTAGACCACATCCCGCTCCTTGTAGAACTCGCGGAAGACCGGCTCCTTGAGGCGGGCGCTCTCCATCCAGGCCCAGAGCTCCAGCTTGTTGCTGGGGATCGTGTTGATGTAGCAGGTGACGTCGGTGTTGGTGAAGGCGTTGAGGCCGGTCGCGCCGTTCTCCGTGTAGATCTTGCTGAACTCGTCCTTCACCAGCAGGTCCTGCTGCTCCTTCACCAGCTTCTCGAAGTCCTCCACGAGCTTCTGGTGGCGCTCGCTGCGGTTCTTGGGGTCGTTCATGTCCTCGATCTCGCCCCGCAGCTGCTTGTGGCGCAGGACCGACTCCTCCCTGCGGATCTCCTCCCGGAGCCTGTCCTGGAGGTCGTTCAGCTCCTTGTCCCGGGCCGGGTTCTTGGTGCCGATGACCGGGGTGCCCTTGAACATCATGTGCTCGAAGAGGTGGGCCACGCCGGTGACGCCGGGGCGCTCGTTGGCGCTGCCGAAGCGGGTGATCCAGCCCGCCGAGATGGTGGGCTGGTCGTGGCGCTCCACCATGAGCAGGCGCATGCCGTTGGAAAGGGTCTTCTCGACCACGTTGACGGACTGGGCCGCCAACGGGACCGCCGCCGCGAGCAACGCGGCGAGGCCGTACCGGCGCCGGGGATTGGGCATGGTGCCTCCGGAAGTGAAAGCTCCAGGCTAGCCCGGGGAGCCTCGGAAGACGAGGCTCGAAGACCCGGACGGGGGCCCGGCGGCCGTCCGGGGCCGGCGAACGGGCGTTCCCGCCCCCGGAGCCGGGGCGCTATTCCGGCTTCTTCAGCTCGCCCTTCGGATCCGCCGCCGCAGGCGCGGCGCCCGCCGTTCCCCCCACCGCCAGGATCGGGAAGCGCGGCGGATCCCCCCAGCTGCCGTCGTTCCGCAGCAGCGCCTCGTGGAAGAAGCCCCAGTGCACGAGGCCGTCGGGGCTGCGGGGGTCGAGGAGGTAGAAGGCCACGCGGCCGTGGCGCTGCTTCAACGGGACGTAGAGCGCGGCGTCCTGGGCCTTCGCGTCCCAGGGCAGGAGGCGGGGCTTCGCGGGCGCTTCGGCCGTCCAGGCGCCCTGGAGGTCCAGGGACCACACGCCCTGGAAGGGCTGCTTCGCGAGGGCGCGGCCCGTCTCCTTGAAATGGAGGACCGGGGCCTTCGGCCGCGCGGAGCCGGGCAGCACGCGCAGGCCGTGGGCCTCCAGCACGGGCCTCACGCGGTCGGCGTAGGCGGCATCCACGAGGTAGCCCTCGGGCAGGTCCTGGAGGTCCCGGCCCTCATAGGCCACGAAGCTCGGCAGCGTGACCGTGCGGCGGGACTTCTCCTTCACGATGCGGCCCTGGGCATCCTTCTCGGGATCCACCAGGTCGAAGGGGTAGCGCTCCGTCTCCCTCATCTCCGCCCGCAGGGGCAGGCGCGCGGGCGGCTGCGCCGCGGCGGCCACCACGGCGCGGACTTCGGCGCGGGCCTCGGCGAGGCGCGCCAGGCAGGCCAGGACGAAGCGGCGCATGTCGGCGATGCGGTCCGGGTAGCTCCGGTAGACGTACTCCTCGCAGAGGATGCCCAGCCGGCCCTGCAGGCCGGGGTAGTTGCTCAGGTAGCGGGGCAGGGCGTCGAAGGTCTCCCAGCGCTCGGGGCTCGTGTCCGCCTTCCCCGGGGCCCAGGCGCCGCCGCCCCGCTCCTCCGGCGCGAAGTTGCCGTAGTCGTAGGTGGGCAGGCCCTCGCCCTTCAGCCGCTCCCGCACGGCCACCAGAAGGTTCCGGTTGAAGGCCAGGAGGTCCGCGTCGGCGCCCAGGGCCAGGGAGGGCGCATAGGTCAGGTGGAAGCCGTGGTAGCTGCCGTTGGTGGTGTGGAGGTCGAAGACCGCCGCCGGGTCGAAGTCCCGCAGCATGGCGAGGAACCAGCGCGTGTTGGCGGCCTGGGCCTTCATGAGGTCGCGGTTCAGGTCCAGCCCCCGGGCGTTTTCCCGGCGCCCCACGCCGCTGGCGGGATTGGGCTGGTGGCGCCGGATCGCGGGGTCGAGGCCGTCCGTGCCGTCGGCGTTGTAGGCGGGGCAGACCACGAGGTCCACGTGCCGGCGGATCTCCGGGTGCAGGCCCTGCAGCAGCTCCCGGAGGATCTGCTGGATGGCCTCCTTGCCCTCCACCTCGCCGGCGTGGATGTTGGCGTTGACGTAGACGCGCACGGCGTCCTTCGACGCGGCCGGCAGCCGCCAGGCCAGGAGGGGCGCGCCGGCCTCCGTGGTGCCGGGGGCGCCCTTCGGTCGATAGGGGACCAGGGCCGGATCGCGCCTGCGCAGGGCCTCCATGAAGGCCTTCACCTCGGCCACGGTGCTGGTGCGGGCGTGGTCCGTGGCCTCGGGCACGGTCTTCGGCCAGGGCCGGTCAGCCGAAGCCAGGGGAAGGGCAGCCAGGAGGAGGAGGCTCGCGGGGCGCATCGGTCAAGGATGCCAGCGCCGCAGCCGCCAGCCGCCCTCGAGCGCCTTCAGGCCCGCCTGGTCCGGCGGAACGTCCAGCTCCTCCGTGCGCGGCCGGGCCCAGTCCGGCTCGCCGTGGCGGCTGAGGGCCTCCCAGCGCTCGCCCCCGGAGGGCGTGCACAGCCAGCGCTCGACCTTGCCCTTCTGGGGCTTCGGCACGCCGACGATGCGGGCCCTGGTCGGGGAGGGCGGCGCGTCCCGGCGGGCCACCAGGTAGGCGAAGACCAGGTGCCGGCGGTCCAGGCCCGCCGCCGCGTCCAGGGTCCGGAACCACGGGGGCGGGTCCCAGGGCAGCTCGGCCACGCACCACTGCCGGGGCAGGGCGAGCATGGGGCAGGGGCCGGCGCAGGGGCAGGGGGCGGCCAGGGACCACGGGGCCTCGAGGAAGGCCTCCCGCAGCTCCATGAGCCGGCGGGTGGGGCCCGGCAGGGCGGGCTCGAGGATCACCACCGCGCCCCCGGGCGCGAGACGCGCCTTCACTCCCTCGAGCAGGCGCGCCTGGTCCCTGGGCGCCAGCTCGTTGAGGGCGTGGCCGAGGAGCACCAGGTCCGGCCGCCCTTCGGGCAGCTCCGGGAGCCGCAGGCGCGCCGTCCGGGCCTCCACCCCCGCGGCCCCCAGGATCCGGCCCGCGAAGGCCAGGGCCTCCTCCCGCAGGTCCGTGAGGGTGAAGCGCGCGGTGGGCAGGAACGCGGCCGCGGCGAGGCTCAGGGGGCCCGGACCGGATCCCAGGTCCCAGACCTCCCGGGCCGGGGCGAAGGCCCCGGGCGTCTCCGCGGCGAGGGCGGCCAGGGCGTGGGCCTGGGCCCAGCCGTGGTGGGCGAAGTAGGGGGCGAGGTTCGCCGCGGCGAAGTAGTCCCCCCGGGGCGCGTCCTCCACCCGGTTGAAGCGGTCCGACAGGGCCCGCAGGGCCGCGCCCCAGGCCGGCGGCAGGGCGGGCTCCCGCAGTTCCGGCAGCGCCGCCTCCCAGCGGGCCCGGAGGTCCGCGAGGCGCGCGGGATCCGGCGCCAGGCGCAGGGCCAAGGGCTCAGCTTCCGGGGGTGAGGACCACCGAGGGGGCCGGGGCCACGGGCCGCGCCTTGAAGCCGAAGACATCCCGGTTGAACACCGTGAAGGTGGTCAGCAGGAAGGCCAGGAGGGCCAGGAGGGCTGCGCCCCGCTTGCCCTGGGCCAGGTGCTTCGGCGCCATCTCCGAGGCCACCAGGAGGATGAGGACCAGGCCCATCTTCCCGTGCATGTAGTAGGCGTCGAAGGGATTGATGCCCTGCTTGAAGCGCAGCACCAGGAGGCCGATGCCCAGGAGCACGCCGAGGCGGGCCCCCCACCCGACGGTGCGCTTCCAGATGGAGGCCGCCAGCCCCCGCAGGTCCGTGCGCTCCTCCTCGAAGCCCGAGAGCAGGAGGGCCACGATGGCGCCGCCCCCGATGATGGAGACGGCGACGAAGTGCATCCACTTCAGCAGGAGGTAGGTGTCGAACTTGCCCATGGAAGCCTCGAAGGATGCCTTGAAGGTAGCGGGAAGGGGGCGGGCTTGGATAGCCGTGCCCTTGGTCCCCGGGCCGCCGCGCTACCCTGGCCCCGGAGGCCGCCATGACCAAGCTCCGCATCGCCGTGGTGGGCGCGGGCCACCTGGGCCAGCACCACGTCCGCATCGCCGCCGCCAGCCCCCGCGCCGCCTCCGTGGTGGTGGTGGAGCCCTCCGAGGCCCGGGGCCGGGAGATCGCCGGGAAGCACGGGGCGGACTGGGCGCCGGACCTGGGCGCGGTCCTGGACCGGGTGGACGCCGTGCAGATCGCCGCGCCCACGGGCTTCCACCGCGACCTCGGCCTCCAGGCCCTGAAGGCCGGCAGGCACGTCCTCATGGAGAAGCCCCTCGCGGCCGGCCTCGCCGAGGGCGAAGCCCTGCTGGCGGCCCTGGCGGAGGCCCGGAAGGCCAACGCCGCGCTGGTGGCCGCCGTGGGCCACCTGGAGCGCTTCAACCCGGCGGTGCAGGCCCTGCGCGCGGCGAAGTTCCGGCCCCGCTTCGTGGAGGCCATCCGCGTCTCGCCCTTCCCCATGCGCTCCCTGGAGGTGGACGTGGTGATGGACGTGATGATCCATGACCTCGACCTGCTGCTGGCCCTCATGGGCCGGCCCGTGACGGACGTGGAGGCCTTCGGCGTGCCCGTGCTGACGCCCCACCCCGACCTGGTGAACGCCCGGCTGAAGTTCGAGGGGGGCGCCTTCGCCACCGTCACCGCCAGCCGCGTGGCCCAGAAGAAGGAGCGCACCCTGCGGGCCTTCGCGGACAAGGCCTACGCCAAGCTGGACTTCGCCGCCCAGAAGCTGGAGATCCTGCGCCTGGTGATGAAGGAGGGCGGTCCGGAGGTGGCGCCGGAGGTGGTGGACATCGAGGAGGGCGAGCCCCTCAAGCTCGAGATCGAGGCCTTCCACGCCGCCTGTGTGGGCGCGGGGAACGAGGTGGTCACCTGGGCGGAGGGGCTCGAGGCCATGCGGGTGGCGGACCAGGTCCAGAAGGCCGTGGCGGCCAGCCTGGAGGCCGCGGCGGGCGGCCCGTGAGCGGCACCCTCGAGTACCGCGCCTCGGACCTGCCGGACCCCGCGGCCATCGCGGACCTCTACGCCGCCGCCGGCCTGCGCCTGCCGGATTTCCACCCCGCCCGGGTGGGACGGGCGGTCCAGGGCTCGAACATCACCCTGGCCTGCTTCGAGCGGCTGGAGGACGGCGGGGAGCGCCTCGGGGGCTTCCTGCGGGGCTGGACGGACTTCGAATACGACGGCTACCTCTGCGACCTGGCGGTGCATCCCGACTTGCGCCACCGGGGCATCGGCCGGGAGCTGGTGCGGCGGGCCACGACGATGGGGGCGCCGGGCATCCGCTGGGTGCTGCTGGCCTCGCCGGAGGCGAAGGACTTCTACGCGGGGCTGGGCTGGAAGCGCCTGGACGTGGCCTGGACGTGGCCGCCGGATCCTGCATGACCTGCTTCGACCTCGCCTCCCTCGCCAAGCCGCTGGTCACGGCCACCCTGGCCCACGCCTTCCTCGACCTGGACGCGGACCGGCGGTGGGCCCTGGGCTTCCACGACCGCGCCGAGCCCCTCACCGCGCGCCTGCTGCTCAGCCACGCCTCGGGGCTGCCGGCCTGGCGGCCCTTCACCGGCGAGCCGCTGGCGGTCCAGCTCCGCAGGCCCCTGGACGCATCGGCCCACCCGCTGTTCACGCGGCGCCCCGTGGGCGAGGCCCACTACTCGGATCTCAACTACCGGCTGCTCGGGGAACTCCTGGAGCTGGACCTGGGCCTGCCCTGGAAGCCCCTCGGCGCCGCCCTCGGCCTCAGCCCCGCGCCCTGGACGGTGGCGCCGGCGCTCCCGCCTCCGGGGCCCGACCGCGAGGCTTGGGCCCTGGCCACGGACGCGCCCTTTCCCGAGCCTGACCCGGCGCTGCCCCACGACGCCAACGCCCGCGCCGGCATGATCGGGCATGCGGGCTTCGGGGCCACGGCGGCGCAGCTCGAGGGTTTCCTGGGCCGCTGGGTGGGGGCGGGCTGGCCGCGCCGCATGGCGGTGGAGGCCGCGCGCGCCTCCGACGGCACGGTCTGGGGCCTGGGCCTCCAGCGGGTGATGGCGGGGCCCGGCCGCTTCAGCGCGCTTCTGGAGGCGCTGCCCCTGGGCGCGGTCGGCATTCGCGTGGCGGAGGACGCCACCGGCGCCGCGCCCGCCCCGGCGCCCCGGCTCGAGGGCCCCCCGGGGCCGCCCTCGGCGTGGTGGATGCACACGGGCTTCACGGGGCCCGCCCTCTTCTTCCGCCCCGAGGACGGCGCCTGCCTCGGGGTGCTCTGCCACCGGCGCGGACCCGGCGGCGCCCTGCTGGACCTCGAGGACATGCGTTCCCGCCGCTGGCAGGTGCTGGAAGGCCTCCGGGCTAGACTGGAAGGATGACCCGCCTCCCGGCCCTCCTGCTCTGCCTCGCGGCCCTGCCCCTGCCTTCCGCCGCCACGCGCAAGCAGGACATCCCCCCCATGCGCGTGGGCCTGGACACCCAGGGCACGGAGTGGCTGGTGGCCCTGGACGGGGGCGGCGAGGTGCGCAGCCGTTCGGGCCGGCCCCTCATGAAGCTGCGGGAGGGGGAGAAGCTGCGCCTCTGGTGGGACAGCCGCGGGGAGGCGGATCCCTCCGACGAGTTCCGGATCCAGGTGGGCCGGCCCTCCTCCCAGAAGGACGCCGACGCCCTGATGGCGAAGCTGAAGGCCGCGGGGGAAGTCCCGGAGCGCCGGTTCGTGGCGGACGGCGGGACCTGGCGCGTCCTCACCGGCCACTTCGAGACCGTGGAGGCGGCGGAGCCCATCCTCGAGAAGCTGCAGGCCGCGGGCTTCGAGGAGTTGTGGGTGAGCAGCGAGTCCCGGCCGGGCAAGCCGCGCCGGGGCCGGGCCCTCTACGCCATCACCGACCGCTACGAGCGCCGGCCCCTGCCCGCGGAGGGCGTGCAGCTGGTGGCCCGGGGCGAGACCATCACCCTCAACGGCAAGGGCCGCTACCGCGGCCGCCTCGAGGTCTTCCCCAACGCCCAGGGCCGCCTCACGGTGGTGAACGAGCTGGACATGGAGAGCTACGTCCGGGGCGTGGTGCCCCGGGAGATGGGGGCCAATGAGTTCCCCGCCCTGGAGGCCCTGAAGGCCCAGGCCGTGGCGGCGCGCACCTACGCCGTGGCCAACAAGGGCAAGCGCGCGGGCGAGGGCTTCGATCTGGTGGACACGCCCCTGGACCAGGTCTACGGCGGGGCCGGCGGCGAGCAGCCCCTCACCGACCAGGCCACGCGCGAGACCGCCGGGCTGGTGGCCACCTTCGAGGGGCGGCCCATCCAAGCGCTCTTCACCGCCAACGCCGGCGGCGCCACGGTGGACAACACCCACGTCTTCGGGGGACCCCAGCCCTACCTGAAGGGCGTGACGAACTACGCGGCGAAGCCCCAGACCCTCCCCTTCAAGGGCCTGGTGGATCCCGGCCCGGACCAGGCCTGGCTCAGCCCCGAGATCCTGCGCCTGGCGGCCTTCGGCATCGTCCAGCACTCCTGGCTCAACGCCGGGACCCTGGGCGCCCCGGCGAAGGGCGGCGACCTCCAGGGGCCCCTGGCCCGCCTCGCCGCGCGGCTCTGGCTGACGCCTCCCGCCAGCACCCTGGACCAGGGGCCGAAGCTGTACCTCTGGATGGCCCGCACCTTCGGCTTCGACCAGGTCCTCGAGGGCCTGGAGCAGCCCCAGGACGCGGCCTACTTCCTGGGGGACGCGGCCGTGGAGCCCAAGGACCGCCTGCTGGCCGCCTTCCTGGTGCGGCGGGGCCTGGTGGGCGCCGCGGCGTGGAAGCAGGGGCCGCCGACGCTGGCCCAGGCGCTCACGGCGATGGGAAGGATGTGGGCGGAGGTGGAGCCCGCGGAGGTCCTGGAAGGCACGCTGCTCCGGGACGGCACCGTGCGCCGGAAGAACGCGACCCCCGAGCCGCTGCTGCTGGCGCCCCAGATCCTCCTCGCGGAGGAGGCCCCCGGCGGCTTCCTCAGGCTGGTGGGGGAATCCGCGATCCAGGTGGGCGACCGGGTGCGGTGGATGCCCCGCAGCGAGGAGGGCACCAGCAAGGTGCTCATCCGCCGCCTCGATCCCGACGGGGCCAGCCTGGACCGCTACAACCCCACGGCCCACTGGAAGGAGCTGGTGAAGGACGGCGAGCTGGTGGCGCGCCTGCAGAAGCGGGTGAGCCTCCAGGGCGTGCGGGAGCTGCGCCTCCAGCACAACGCCCACGGCCGGGTGCTGGAGCTGCAGGTCGTGGACAGCGCCGGCCGCGCCCACACCTTCACCGGCATGCGCATCCGCCAGGCCCTGGGCCTGAAGGACAACCCCTTCCGCGTGTTGACCGTGGGCACCGGCGTGAAGAAGACCTGGATCTTCTACGGCCGCGGCTGGGGCCACGGCGTGGGCATGGACCAGACCGGCGCCTATGGCCTCGCCCTGGAGGGCTGGACCTTCGACGCCATCCTCAAGCGCTACTACCGGGGCATCGAGCTCACGAAGGCCTACTGAGGGCGCGATGCCCGTCTTCCAGCTCGACCACCGCGTCGCCTTCCCCGATCCCGACTTCGCCGAGGAGGACGGCCTGCTGGCGGTGGGGGGCGACCTCAGCCCCGCCCGGCTTCTGCTGGCCTACGGCCACGGCATCTTCCCCTGGTTCAACGAGGGCGACCCCATCCTCTGGTGGAGCCCGGACCCGCGCTGCGTGGTGCTGCGCGGGGAGGAGCACATCCCCCGCTCCACGCTCCGGAAGCTCCGGCGCGGGGATTTCGAGATCCGCATGGACACGGCCTTCGAGGCGGTGATGCGGGCCTGCGCGGAGGCCCCGAGGGAAGGGCAGGCGGGCACCTGGATCACGGCGTCCATGGTGGAGGCCTACGCCGCCCTCCACCGCGCGGGCTACGCCCACAGCGTGGAGGCCTGGCAGGGCGGCCGGCTCGTGGGGGGCGTCTACGGCGTGAGCCTGGGGGCGGCCTTCTTCGGCGAGAGCATGTTCAGCGGCGTCCCCGACGCATCCAAGGCCGCCTTCGCCGCGCTCTGCGCCCAGGCCTGGGCCTGGGGCTTCGCCTTCATCGACGCCCAGGTGCCCACGGCGCACCTCGCCCGCCTGGGCGCGCGCAACGTGAGCCGGGACGCGTTTAGGCGAAGGCTGGCGGAGGCCCTGGAGGCGCCCACGCGCACCGGAACCTGGCGGCTGGACCCGGAGGTCCTTTGGGGGCCTGGAAGGTAACTGAAAAAAATCTCGAGAAAGCGCTTGACGGGTTTTTGGGGCGGAGGTAGCCTCATTCCACTGGTCGAACGACGACCCAAGGAGCTACCCGTGCGAACCCATTCCCGTATCCCGTGCCCCAGGCCGAACGCAGCCGCGTTCGTCCCGGCGATGCACTTGGATCGCGGCCTGGGCTTTGCGGGCGAGCGGTCCAAGGGTCGAGATTCCCAGGCCACGCGAGCCAAAGGTCAAGCCGATTGGCTCAGCGTGGAAGGGATCCTGATCCCCACCGTGTAAGGCGCCCCTGCAGGGCTCGACACCCCGCAGACGCCCTGGAAGACCCGGAGGCCCAGGGGCATGGGCCGGCAGCGCCGGATCCTTCCTGACACGCACGGATTCCAGCAGGCCCACCAGGCCTTCCCCGAAGGGGGCGTGGCCCAGCGGCGACGGCGCCTGGCCCTGAACCAGGTCCTCGAAGGTTCGAGTCCTTCCGCCCCTTCCATTCCTGGGATGTCCGAGGCGGCACCTGCGCCTTTGAAGCGCGGAGCGAGGGTTCGAGTCCCTCCGTCCCATCCACTCCCCTCCAGTCCCCACGGTGAGGTCACCCGACATCACGGCATCGGCCCCGGTTGCTACCCGGGTCGGGACGGGTCTGCCCTGTCCTGTGTGGGTTCGAGTCCCACCCTCACCGCCATCAATGCTTTACGAAGAAGTTTGTTCTTTCTCAGCTCAATAATGGAATAGCTGCAATTCCTTGGCGTTTGAGGACGCCATGGAAGGTGGAAATACGCAGTACCGGCGGGCCCGGAATCCTCCGTCCCGCCGACCCTGGGCCTGTAGGGGAGCCGGAGTCCCCGCCTCACTGTCTCTGAGGAGAGCGCCGGTTCGAATCCGGTCAGGCCCGCCATCCTGGGCCCTAGGCCTCAACGGTGAGGCACCCGCCCTGCAAGCGGGACGCGGCCGGTTCGATCCCGGCAGGGTCCACCATCGGTCCCATGGGCGAAGGGCGAAGCCATCACCCCCTCACGGTGAGGATCCGGGTTCGAATCCCGGTGGGACTGCCAAGCATGCCGATCGGAGTGTGGGCCAGCGGCCGGCCACCTGCTTCGGGAGCAGGGCCACGCAGGTTCGAATCCTGCCACTCCGACCACCCCGAGGCCGTCGTCCAATCGGCAGGACCGGACGTCGCCAGCGTCCTGATGCGGGATCATCCCCCGCCGGCCTCTCCAATCCTCCGAAGCACCCCCGCCAGTCATGCCGAAGGGTCGAGGCGCGGGTCTCATGAGCCCGCCGAACAGGTTTCAAGCACCTGGACTGGCACCACCGCGCCAACGTAGCCCAACTTCGGCAGAGGCACGTGCCTCAGAAGCACGTCAGTGTCGGTTCGAATCCGACCGTTGGTACCAATCCAAGCACGACACCACCCGGGAGCGAAGCCCAACGGATGGGCGCCGGTCTCCAAAACCGGTTCCGTGCAGGTTCGACTCCTGCCGTTCCCGCCACAACTGTCCCGTAGCTCAATGGCAAAGCAGTCGGCTGATAACCGACCGATGGCGGTTCGATTCCGCCCGGGGCAACCACCATGGGCCTGAAGTCCTGAAGGGAGGACGCCTGGACGGCATCCAGGAGCGAGCGGGTTCGATCCCCGCCAGGTCCACCACCCTGGAAGCGTGAGCGGAATGGCATCGCAGCCGCCCCGAAAGCGGTCCCGCCCTCTGCCCCGAGGGCGTGCAGGTTCGAGTCCTGTCGCTTCCTCCACCTCCCCGCCGCCCGCGGGGATCCACCGCTCCCGTAGCTGAGAGGCACGTAGCACCGGTCTACGAAACCGGAGACGCAGGTTGGAATCCTGCCGGGAGCACCACCGGAACGGAGGCCCATCGTCTTGGGTGCCACGCGCGCCACGTTCCACCAATCCGGACGGGAAGCTCAAGGGCCGAGCGCCGGCCCGTTAAGCCGGAACGTGCGGGTTCGAGTCCCGCCCCGTTCGCCACTCGGGATGAGCCTCATTCATCCCCCAGACTGTGACGCTGGCCGAGCAACGAGGCACCGGGCCGTGGCCCCGGGCAGACGGGTGAGACTCCCGTGCGTCACCCCACTCCGGGACCGTAGCTGAGTCGGCTTAGCGGCGGCCTGAAAACCCGCAGAGGCCTGTTCGATCCAGGCCGGTCCCGCCAACACGCACCCACCGCGCCCCCATCGTTCAGCCGAAGAACGCGACCGTCCGAAGGTCGAGGTCCCCGGGTCGAACCGGGTGGGGGCACCCGGTCCCCGACGCCGAGCGCATGAGGCGGCTCCCTCCTAAGGAGCAGGCTGGAGGTTGAACTCCTCCCGGGGACACCCTTCACGCCGCCTTAGCTCAGTGGGAAGAGCGCCCGCCCCGTAAGCGGGAGGCGCCCGGATCGAAGCCGGGAGGCGGCTCCAGCAGCAGCGCGGGGCTTAGCCCGGCGAACGCGCAGGCCTGGGGGGCCTGAGACCGCGTGTTCGAATCACGCCGCGCTGTCCATTCCCGTGTCCCGTAGCTCAGAGGCAGAGCGGCCGGCCCACACCCGGCAGGTCGGGGTTTCGACATCCCCCGGGACGACCAAGGCAGGCGAACGCGAAGCGGTCGAGCGGCCCGCCTTTCAAGCGGGTGAGCAGCGGGTTCGAGTCCCGCCGCCTGTGCCACACCACGCCGCTCTAGCAGCCCTTTGGCTGGCCGGTGATGTGCCGGCCGGCCTTAGGGCTGCTTGTGCCGCATCGCGGCCTAGCTCATCAGCGATCAGAGCACCCGGTTCTTACCCGGGGGGCGCCCGGTTCGAGTCCGGGGAGCGGCACCACGCGCAGGACCTCGCGAACCCCACCGAGGCTAAACAAGGGGCGGGTGGAAAGCCCCGCTGCGGGCGGCGTCCAGCGCCGTGGAATCCCGCAAGCAGCCGACCTCGCAAACCGGCCCCCAAGCCGGTGTGCCGGTGAAGACGGTCCCACGCATGGATCGCTTCTTCCGGATGGACATCCCTTCACCTCAATCGCGAATTCACTTGCCGGCCCGTGGCCGGTCCATCAGAAAGGAGGGGCCATGAGCCTCGCAACCCTCAACGGGGCCGTCGCCCCCATCCGCCTCTGGGCCCCGGTCCACGAGGTCGAGTCCGAAGCCCTGGACCAGCTCAAGCGCATCGCCGCGCTGCCCTGGGTCTTCCGCCACGTGGCCGCCATGCCCGACGTGCACCTGGGCAAGGGCGCCACCGTGGGCAGCGTCATCGCCATGAAGGGGGCCGTGGCCCCGGCGGCGGTGGGCGTGGACATCGGCTGCGGCATGGCCGCGGTGCGCACCTCGCTCGTCGCCTCCGATCTGCCCGCCTCCCTGAACCGCCTGCGGGTTGCCATCGAGGCCGCGATCCCCGTGGGCTTCGACCAGCACAAGGCCCCCCTCGATCTTGTGGAGGACCTGGACGACCTCTGGTCCGGCTTCCCGTCCCTGACGAAGGAGGTCCAGGACCTCCAGGGCAAGGCCCTGCGCCAGTGCGGGACGCTGGGCGGCGGCAACCACTTCATCGAGCTCTGCCTCGACGAGGACCAGCGCGTGTGGCTCATGCTCCACTCGGGTTCCCGCAACATCGGCAAGGTCCTGGCGGAAGTCCACATCGCCAAGGCCCGCAAGCTGGCCCACAACCAGGCGCTGCCGGACCGCGACCTGGCGGTCTTCCTCGCCGGGACGCCGGAAATGGCGGCCTACCGCCACGACCTGTCCTGGGCCCAGGCCTACGCCTTCGCCAACCGCCGCGCGATGCTGCACCAGCTCCAGGGCGTGGTGAAGGCCGCCTTCCCCCAGGCGACCTTCGATGCGCCGGTGCTCTGCCACCACAATTTCGTGGAGGAGG
>JABLTH010069289.1_pt1 | contig 19483 bp, 21 predicted proteins | sample 7875711 | NCBI WGS metagenome assembly JABLTH01 (sample SAMN14941262, study PRJNA633318) | bioreactor metagenome | isolation source: bioreactor | place: China | collected 2019-03-05 | reverse complement strand
GGGCGGTAAAACCGGACGGCATCCGGATGCCTGGACGCCGTGCCGGACAGCCGCTCCCGGCGCCGCCACGCCATCCCTTCGTTGCGCGGGCTCATGGAAGAGCCCGTTTCGATCAATCGTTTACGGTCGGCACGCCCCTGGCGGGCCGCGCGCGTTGCGCCTACACTCCGCCTTCACGTCCGCCCGCCCGGGCGGAGCCGCCCAGGCCCCATGCAGCGCAACCATCCGTTTTTCACGCCATGATTCTGCCGCGTTACCGCATAGCCGCCTCGGGCATTGGCGGCGCCGGCAAGGGGCTGTTCCTGGAGGAAGACGTCGCCGCCGGACGCATCGTCACGGCGCCGGACGCGATCGACCGCACCTGGAGCCTCGCCGACATCCTCGGCTCGCCCGAGCTGAGGTCCCAGATCCATGCCCGCGCGCGCTGGTTCGAGGACCGCTACACGCGGTCCCCCGACTGGCCCGACGAGTGCTACATCAACCACAGCTTCGATCCCACCGGGCTGTGGCACCTCGGTTTCGTGTTCGCCGCGCGCGATCTGCCCGCGGGCACCGAGATCACCGTGGACTATCGCCACCTCCTCCCGCCCGGCCAGGAAGAGGATTTCATCGACACGGCCACCGGCGAGAAAATCGTCGGCTTGCCGTGGGCCGACAGCCTCGCTTCGAGTACCCGCGCCCTCGCTGGCCTGCTGGCCGGCACGCCTGATCATTGATACCGCGATGTTCGACATACCCACTCTCGAAACCGCGCGCCTGCGCCTGACCGCCCTCTCCGCCCGCCACTTCGACGACTACGCCGCGATGCTCGCCGACCCCACCAGCACCCGCTGGGTGGGCGATGGCGAACCGCTGGACCGCGGCCATGCATGGCGTTCGCTCGCGATGCTGCTCGGCCACTGGCAGCTGCGCGGCTATGGCATGTGGGCGCTGGAACTGAAGGACACCGGCGCGTTCGTGGGCCGCGCCGGACTGATGAACCCGGAAGGCTGGCCGGACGTCGAGCTGGGCTGGATGCTCAAGGCCGAATACCGCCACCACGGCTACGCCACCGAAGCCGGCAACGCCATCCTCGACTACGCCTGGAACCAGCTGCGCCTGCCGCGTGTGATCAGTCTGGTGCGAGTGGGCAACGAGGCTTCCGACCGCCTGGCCGAACGCCTGGGCGGCGAACATATCGAAGACATGGATTTCTGCGGCGCCTACAACCACGTGTTCGCGTACTACCCGCCGTTCCGCGAATTACGCCGCGCCGCCTACGCCTGAGCAAGTCCGTGTGAGCGCCTTCCGCCCAGTGCCCTCAGCAACGCTGCGCACGGAAGCCTGGGCCAATGGCGCCGGTACCACGACCGTCCTGGACAGTGGCCCCGACAGCGATGCGTGGCGTTGGCGTCTGAGCATCGCGCGGATCGAACAGGACACCGAGTTTTCTGCTCTTCCCGGCATCCGCCGCCATTTCGTTCCCCTCGACGCGCCGATCGCCCTGGCCTTTTCCGATGGCCGCGAAAAGCCGTTGTTGCGGCTTGAAAGTTTCCGATTCGATGGCGAGGACGCGCCGCGTGCCTTGCTTGGCGACGGTCCCACGCGCGCGTTCAACCTGATGCTGCGGGACGACACCGAGGGTGAGCTGATCGCGCGGCCGCTCAATGGCGCGATGCTGCTGCCGATCGCCACCGATGCCCGCTGGTTCTTTCATCTGCTGGCCGGCCGCGCCGAACTGCGCATCGGCGACGAAAGCATTCAGGCGGAGCAAGACGCCTCAATTTGGATCGGAACGACAGGCACGCTCCGCATCGAAGGCGGCGGCGAAGTCGTACTCGTACGGCTCGCTAATTGAAGACGCGCGCCCCATAACCAGGAAGGCGTTTGGGTGCCCGCAGTTTCCGTCGACATGACACCCGCGCGGACAGCTCGCGAGCCCACGACTCCGTCGCTCACTATCGCCGCGCTGACCGCCATCGACCGAAAGACGGGGAACGCATTGCAGCAGCCCCATGCTCGCCAAGCGCGCCAGGCTGCTCGCCCTCGACTTGAGCGCCCTTCCATCGCGTGACACGATGCCGCGAATGAGCCACCCGACTGCCGAGGACCTGCACCTGCGCGACCTGGCCCGGCTGCGCCGCGTGCGCGACCGCATCGACCGGGAGTACGCGCAGCCGCTGGATGTCGAGGCGCTCGCGCGCGGCGCGCACATGTCCGCCGGCCATCTCAGCCGCCAGTTCCGGCTCGCCTATGGCGAATCCCCTTATGCCTATCTGATGACGCGGCGCATCGAGCGCGCGATGGCGCTACTGCGACGCGGCGACCTGAGCGTCACCGATGTCTGTTTCATGGTCGGCTGCACCTCCCTGGGCACGTTCAGTACGCGCTTCACCGAACTGGTCGGGATGACCCCGAGCGCCTATCGGCGCCAGGAAGCGCTCGCGACCGCGGGCATGCCCTCGTGCGTGGCCAAGCAGATCACGCGACCGGTCAGGAATCGAGAAGCGCCGGTCGCCGAGCCGACCGTAGAGTGACCGCCACGGCCACTGCCGTTCACTGGGAACCGATCTGCATGAACCTGTCCATCCATTCGACCTTTCTGCCGCATACCGATCCGGAAGCGTCGCTCGCGTTCTATCGCGACACGCTCGGCTTCGAAGTCCGCAACGACGTCGCCTATGGCGGCAAGCGCTGGATCACCGTGGGGCCGCCCGGCCAACCGGGTACCTCCATCGTGCTGACTCCGGCAGGCATCACGCCCGGACTGACCGACGACGAGCGCCGCACCATCGCCGAAATGATGGCCAAGGGCACGTACGCCATGATCATCCTGGCCACCAAGGATCTCGACAGCGTCTTCGAGCGCGTCCAGGCCAGCGGTGCCGAAGTCATCCAGGAGCCGACGACGCAGCCCTACGGCGTGCGCGACTGCGCGTTCCGCGATCCCGCGGGCAATCACGTGCGCATCAACGAAGCGCGCTGAGCCTCGGCGTTCGCAGCCACGCGCCGAAACCGGGCCCGTCGTCGCGCGACGACGGGCACGGACCACTCAGTAAGCCGTGCGTCGGCCGCCGCTCAGCGAACGGGCCACTTCGGCGAGCGAGAACAGGCGCGCCGTGCGAGTCCACGCCATGGCCGCCACCGCCAGCTGCGCGAGCAGGAAACCCAGCAGCATGCCCGGCCCCACCGCGACGGTCTGGGCGCGCGCCACGCCGAACCCGAGCGCGATGCCGAAACCGACTGCAGTGATCAGCACATAGGCGAACACGCTGCTGAGCGGACGGCGCAGCAATTGCCATAGCCCGCGCCAGATCGCCTTCGTCGCCGAGCGCAGGCTGGTATCCGCGATGAAGGCGGCGCGCCCGGCCTCCACGATCACCTGCGCCAGGACGACGCACAAAGCGGCCAGCGCCATCATCCAGTGCATCGAGGCGTGGGCCTGCGCTTCCAGCACCGCCGTGTCGGTCTTGTCCTGCAGCGTATCCATGATGGCGCTCACGGCCCACCCTGCTCCGGCATAAGGCAGCACCGACCACAGCATCAGGCGGAACATGCGGCCGTACTCGACCACGCCGCTCTGCAACAGATGCCCGAAGCCCAGCGCCCGTCCGGCCCGGCCGCTGCCCACCACCATGCCGTTGAGCAACGGCGACAGCAGCACGGTCAAGGCCAGCCCGGCGATCAGGCCGCCCTGTACGGCACCGCCGCTGGCCGACAGGCCGCGCACGACATCGCCGAAAATCAGCGCATCGAACTGGCTCGCCCACGCATCGGCGTGGACCGAGTGGCCGAGCATCTCGCCGAGCGCACGCAGCAGCGGCAACGCTGCGACGAGCGTCGGCAACAGCATCAGCAGTGTCCATAGCAGGATCAGCCGCCATTGCAGCGCGGCGAAAGGAGCGCCGAGCACGGCGCCAAGGGAAACCCGTCGGGAGTTCTTGAAGGCCATCACAGCGTCACCAGGAAGGAGTAGAAAGCCTGCAGCAGCGCTGCCACGTCAGCGGTCCAGCGGCGCGCGGCGACGCCGTTCAGCTTGACGGTGCGGCTATCGTTCAACTTGTCGGCATCGAGCAGGATCTTCTGTTCGGGATCCAACTCGGCAGACACCACCTTCGACGGCCTGTCGAATACGAAGCGCGCCCAACGCCGCCCGTCGTTCCAATGCACGTCCTCGTGGCTGCCGTCGGCGAAGGTGACGCGCAGCAGCTGCGGTACCGGCGCGCCATCGCGCACCACAGTCACCGTGCCGCGCCAGGGGAACGGCCCCTGCTCGGACTTGGTGTCCTTGTGCGCTTTCTTCCAATCCTCGCGCTGCTTGTCCAGCTGCTTCTCCAGCGCTTCGGCCTCCACTTCGCTGCGCTTGCCGTCCTTGTCAAACACGCCGGCCTGGGGCGTGACTTCCTCGTTGTCGATGGACGCGACGCGGTCGTCGATGAATGCCGTGCCGTAGACGTACCGGTCGAAGATCTCGTTGACGTTCTTCGCATCGCCGGACACATCGATCAGCGTCGCGCGCAGATCGGCCACCGACGGATGGCGGAAATGCCAGCGCCGGTAGTATTCGCGGAACGCCTTCTCCATAACCGGCTTGCCGAGGCGTTCCTCCAGGTCGTGCATGGCGGTGGCGGTACGCGAATACACCGTGCCGTAGCTGCTGCTGGAGAAACGGTTCCAGGCATTTTCCGCGAGCGGGTCGTAAGGCGATTTCAGTCCCGCGCCCAGGCGCTCCTGCACGAACACGTCCATGGACGGCCGGATGCCCAACCGCGCAGCCCAGGTACTCGGCACCAGGATGCGCTGGTTGCGTTCGCGCAGCATGCGCTCGTCCCAGTACTCGTTGAGGCCCTCGTCCAGCATCGGCTCCTCGAACTCGTTCGAGGCGAGCAGGCCATAGAAATAGCCATGGCCGAACTCGTGGATGGTGACGAAATCGATCTCCCACTGGTCCGACGTGCGCGGATCGATCTTCGAATAGCCTTCCGCGGTGAAGAACGTCGGGTATTCCATGCCACCGGCTTCGGCGGCGTTGAAGGGCGGGACCACGGCGGTGACCGTCCGGTACGGATACGGTCCCAGCGTGCGGGAGAAATAGCCCAGCGAATCGACCGTCGCCTTGAGCACCGGCTGCGCGCTGGCCTGGTATTCGGGCGGATAGATGACCCGCACCGCGACCTTCGGCGAGCCGGGGCCTTCGTAGGTGCCGTCGAGCGTCTGATAACCCTTGGCGGCGACCCAGGCGAAGTCGTGCACATCGCCCTGGACGAAGTGATAGGTACTCTTGCCGTTGGCCTGCGTCGGCGTGCCCTGCTGTTCGCCCACCGCGCCCACCGTGTAATCGGAAGGCACCGTCAAGCGCACGTCGTAGCTGCCGAAGTCCGCATAGAACTCGCTATTGAAATGGAATTCGTGCGCATTCCAGCGCACGTCCCTGGCGCCCCGCTCGCCGGGCAGTTCCAGCACGGCGATCTTGGGAAACCACTGCGCGACCAGGTTGAAATCGCCCCACCAGCCGGTGCGCTCGACCACGCGCGGCAACTGGCTGAGGAAATCGATGTCCAGCGTCAGCGTCTCGCCCGCGCCCACCGGTTGCGCCAGATCCACGCGCACCACCGTCTGGTCGGTCTTCGGGCCACCGTCCGGCTGCACGAAGGTCCACTTCAGCGCGGCCTCGCCCTGCTGCACGCGCTGCAGATCGATCCAGCCCCACTGCCCCTTCTTGAGCGTGGCGGCGCCGCGCGAACGCCCGTGCGCGGTGAGCACCTGACGTTCGGTGAAGAAGGTGCTGCCCTCGTTCTTGAAGGCGTTGAGGTACAGGTGCAGGTACACGCTGCGCACCGGGCGGTCGCTGCGGTTGCGCCAGGCCATCTGCTCGCGCCCGGTCACGGCATGCCGCGCGGCGTCCAGGTCCGCATCGATGCGATAGCTCACGACGCGATCGGACAAGGTCGGCTCGGTGCCGCTGCGCTCGCCGCCCCATGCATTCGATGAACTGGGCTCGCGCACGCCGGCGGCGTCGCCGCGCGCCAGGGGGATGTCCGGCATCTCGGTGGCGGGCGTGACCGCAGCCGCTACCTTGTCTGCGGCTTCCGTCTTGCCCACCCCCGCCGGCCGCGCCGGCGAGGCGACAGTGGCCGCCCGTGCCGGCGTGTCCTGCGCGACAGCGACCCACGATGCGGCAGCCAATGCCGCTACCCATACCAGTCCAGCGATCCGGACCCCGCGTCCCACCATGTCGTCTCTCCCCCGGGCGATACGCCAGGGTGCGTCATATGCGCGCAGGCCGGCATAGGCCAAAGGTCACGAGCCAGGCATCGCATCCGCAGGTTCGAAGGGCGACCTCCCGGATGGGCCGCCGAACCTCTCGAATTCCCAGGGCGTTTTCGCCTGCGTGGGCGCGCGTAAGCGCGCGATCCAAAGGAAGCCGCGGCGCACAAGCTGTTCCAGCGCTCGGCCCCGGCGCTAAGCTGCCGGCCTATCGGGCCGCTCGTGGCGCGGCCGGCACGGATAAAGTCGCCGATGACAATGGTCTACCCCCTACTTCAGGCACGCGTGGCCACGCGGCCTGCCCACCGGAGCATCCCATGCGCATCCTGATCGCCGAAGACGATCCGGCGATCGCCGCGGGCGTATGCGCGTCGCTGCGCCAGAGCGGCCATGCCGTGGACCACGTGAACGATGGCGCACGCGCCGATGCCGCCTTGCGCGATACCCCGTATGACCTGCTGATCCTCGATCTGGGCTTGCCCAACCTGGACGGCAGCGAGGTGCTGCAGCGTTTGCGCAAGCGCGGCGCCGGCCTGCCGGTGCTGGTCATCACCGCCCGCGAGGGCCTGCGCGAGCGCGTGCGCGTGCTGGACCTGGGCGCGGACGATTACCTGGTGAAGCCGTTCGCGCTGGCCGAGTTCGAAGCCCGCGTGCGCGCGCTGCTGCGGCGCTATACCGCGCAGGGCGCGCCGGAACTGACCATCGGCCGCCTGCGGCTGGACCTGCCCGGCCACCGCGCCTGGGTGGACGATGTGCCGCTGGAGCTCACCGCGCGCGAATTCGGCCTGCTGGAAGCGCTGGCCGCCCGCCCCGACCGCGTCACCAGCCGCGCGCAGTTGGTGGAAGCGCTGTGCAACTGGGACGAAGAGCTCACGGACAACGGCCTGGACATTGCCATCTACCGCCTGCGCCGCAAGCTCGCCGGCTCCGGCACGCAGGTGCGTACCATCCGGGGTCTGGGCTATCTGCTGGAAGAGTCGAAGGACGAGGCCGAGTGAACGACGCCGCGCAGCCCTGGCTGTACCGCCTGCTCGAGCCCGATGGCCGGCAGAGCCTGCGTCGACGGCTGCTCGCTTTCCTGCTGGTGCCGCTGATGATGATGCTCTTCATCGAGAGCCTCATCACCTATGCCGGCGCCCTGTTCTACTCCAACCACGTGCATGACCGCGACCTCGCCGGTGGCGCCGAGACGGTGGCGCGCATGCTGCAGATGGGCATGGACGGGCCGATCTCCGAGCAGGCCCGGTTCCTGCTGCAGTACGACCCGGAAGGCCACAACAACATCAATTACTTCAGCATCGTCAGCCAGCACCATGGCCTGATCGCCGGCACCGAGACGCTGGTGCCGCCCTCGCGCCTCTCGCTGGCGGTCAACGGCGAACCCAAGCTGTTCGACGCTACGGTGGACCGGCGCAAGCTACGCGCCGCCAGCATGGCGATCGACAGCGTGCACGAGAGCGGCGACGTGCTCACGGTCACCGTCGCCGAGACGCTGCGCGACCGCCGCCTGCGCGCGCGCGAGATCCTGCTGCTGAGCATCCCGGCGCAGGCACTGCTGATCGCCGCGGTCTTCGTGCTGGTGTGGTTCGGCGTGCGCATCGGCCTGCGCCAGCTCGATCCGCTCACCGCACGCCTGGCCGCGCGCGAACACGACCTCGCGCCGATCGGCGATGCCGACGTGCCGGTGGAGATCCTGCCGCTCACCCGTACCATCGACGGACTGTTCGCACGCCTGCGCGGCATGCTCGCGCTGCAGGAACGCTTCATCGCCGACGCCGCGCACCAGCTGCGCACGCCGCTGGCGGGGCTGCGCGTGCACGTGGAGCGCGCGCAGAGCGATCCGTCGCCGGAGACGGTGAGGGACGCCCTCGAGCACATCCTGCGCCTCACCCAGCGCGCCACGCGCACGTCCACGCAGTTGCTTGCGCTCACGCGCGCACAGGCACCGGAGGCGGACGGCGGCGCGCATACCCTGCTCGACCTGGGCCGCTTCGTGCCGGACATGCTGGCTCTGCGCGTGCACGAAGCGCTCGCGGCGGGCGTGGACCTGGGCTACGACGGTCCCTCCTCGCCGGTGTGGATCGACGGCGACCGCACGACCTTGCAGGAATTGCTCGACAACCTGATCGACAACGCGCTGCGCTACGCGGGCCGCGGCAGCATGGTAACCGTGGGTGTCGCCGAGGACGATCGCGGCGCCTGCCTCAGCGTGGAAGACAACGGGCCCGGCGTGCCGCCCGCTTTCCTGGCGCGGCTGGGCGAACGCTTCTTCCGGGTGCCCGGCAGCCATGAGGAAGGCACGGGCCTGGGCCTGGCGATCGTGCAGCGCATCGCGCAACGCCATCGGGCGCACGTGCGCTATACCGCGGGAAGCGAGGGCGGCCTGCGCGTGGAAGTGCGCTTTCCGCCGGCACGAACCGCCAAAAAAGACGGCGACGCATGAGGCGTCGCCGGGTCGATATCCCCTGCATGGGATCGTACGACTCAAGAAAAAACCACACCGCGCGGCGCCGCGGGCGCCGCGCGGACTAACACTTACATCGCCTTCTTGGCCTTGATCAGCAACTGGTCGAGCAGCGCGATGGCCAGGTCGATCTCTTCGTGCGTGATGTCGAGCGACGGCGCGAAGGTGATGACGTTCTTGTACCAGCCGCCCACGTCCAGCACGAGGCCGATCTTCTTGCCGTTGTGCTCCAGGTCGCCGGCCAGGCCGATGTCGACCATCTTGTCCAGCAGCGCCTTGTTCGGGGTGAAGCCGTCCTCGGTGCAGATCTCCGCGCGCAGGGCGAGGCCCAGGCCGTCGACATCGCCGATTTCCTTGTGGCGCTTCTGCAGATCCTTCAGCGCGTCCAGGAAGTGCGCGCCCTTCTTCGCCACGCTGGTCTCATAGTCGAGCTCATAGCCCATCTTGATGACTTCGAGGCCGAGCGACGTACCCAGCGGGTTGGAGTTGAAGGTGGAGTGCGTCGAGCCCGGCGGGAAGATTTCCGGATTGATCATTTCCTCGCGCGCCCACAGACCGGACAGCGGGTTCAGGCCGTTGGTCAGCGCCTTGCCGAACACCAGCACGTCCGGCGTCACGCCGAAGTGCTCGATCGACCACAGCTTGCCGGTGCGCCAGAAACCCATCTGGATTTCATCGACCACCATCAGGATGCCGTACTTGTCCAGCACCTTCTTCAGGTCCTTGAAGAAGTTCTTGGGCGGGATCACATAGCCGCCGGTGCCCTGGATCGGCTCCACGTAGAAAGCGGCGTATTCGGCCTGGTTGACCTTGGGGTCCCACACGCCGTTGTACTCGGTCTCGAACAGACGCTCGAACTGGCGCACGCAAGCGTCGGAGTACTCGTCCGGGGTCATGCCCTTCGGGCGGCGGAACGGATACGGGAACGGGATGAACATCGCGCGCTCGCCGAAATGGCCGAAGCGGCGGCGGTAGCGATAGCTCGAGGTGATCGACGAAGCGCCCAGCGTGCGGCCGTGGTAGCCGCCCTCGAAGGCGAACATCAGGCTCTTGCCGTTCTTGAAGTTGCGCACGAGCTTGAGCGAGTCCTCGACCGCCTGCGCGCCGCCCACGTTGAAGTGCACGCGGCCTTTCAGGCCGAACTTCTGCTGCGCGTCGACGGCAATCGTCTTGGCCAGCTCGATGCGGGTCTGGTGCAGGTACTGGCTGGCGACCTGCGGCAGCACGTCGATCTGGCGCTTCAGCGTGTCGTTGAGGCGCTTGTTGCCGTAGCCGAAGTTGACCGCCGAATACCACATCTGCAGGTCGAGGAACGGCACGCCGGCGGTGTCGTACATCCAGCTGCCTTCACCGTGGCGGAAAATCTTGGGCGGGTCGACGTAATGCACCGTATCGCCGAAGGAGCTGTACTGCGCCTCGTCGGCGAGCAGCTGCGCATCGGGGATCACGCCGGTGGCGGCGTTGGGATCGTAAGCGTTCATCGAAAAGTCCGAATGGGGATAAGCAGGGAGCGAAAACGGAAAACGGGAAAACTCAGCCCGCCGCGACAGCGGGTGCGGGACGCGCGTGCTCGGCGAGCAGGCTGCCGTCCAGCAAGCGGGGCAGCAGTTCGAGCGCGTCGTCGAAGCCGGTGATCGGCACGTACGGGATGCCGGCCGCGCGGCAATGCTCGATCAGGCGATGCTTGGCGAACACGAAGTCCACGCGGTCGGCCGCGCAGAAGTCGGAGGCGCCGTCGCCGATCAGCAGAGTCTTGGCACCACTGCTGCGGGCCTGCGCCACGCAGGCGCACTTGCAGGTACCGCTGCGGCAGCCCTCGGCCTGGAACGGCGAGGTCAGCTGCCACTGGCGCGGCGGCTTGGCCGGGGCCAGGTGGTTGGCGGCCAGCGGCAGATCGTCCAGCCCGTAGCGGCCGAGGATCTGGTGGATGGCGTAATCCAGGCCATCGCTGACCACGCGGATCGGCGCGCCCAGCTCACGGGTCTTGGCCACGAACGCCGGGAAGGCGTGGTCGATCCACAGGCCTTCCAGGTGCTTGTCCAACTCATCGCGGGTCATTTCCAGCAGGGCGACCTGGCCGCTCATGCAATCGCGCGAACCGATGCGACCTGCACGCCAGTCCTGTTCCAGCGCTTCCCAGCCGGGACGGCCGAAACGGTCCAGCAGCGAGTCGATCACGTCCTCGACGGAAATGGTGCCGTCGAAGTCGCAGAGGATGTTCCATGCCGTCACGCGGGCACTCCGGGGTTTCATGATGGCGCAACCTTAGGCGCCCACCCCTTTCGGCCTCCTTTCCGCCCTGCCTATGCCGAAGGTCATGCGTTCAGGGCACTTCGAACGGCCCGGCGACGGCGGTCGGCGTTATGCTTTGCGCGATGGCATTGCCGATGGTCACTCTGGGCCGATACCCTGCGCGGCTTGGCTCGCCGGTCCGGACGCGCCGCGTCACGGGACGTGGACGCGCGCCGGCATGCACTTTGGCGGTCCGCGGATGTCCAAGCAGCCGCGACCGTGCAGCCATCTTCCGCCAATGACCGGGAAAGACGTGTTCTCATCCGCCATCAACCCGCCGAACGAGCGTGCCGGCAAGGCAGTCCGACGTTCGGCCGCGCCCTTCCTGCTGTGCGCGGCCATCGGCATCGCGCTGGCGGGTTGCTCGGCGCAGCCGCTGCCGGCGCTCAAGCCGCCCGTTCCCGAAGCGTGGCGCCATGCGCCCCAGGGTGTCGCGCCGGCGGCTGCCGACCTGCGCGGCTGGTGGCAGGCGCTGGGCGATCCGGCGCTGGACGACCTGATCGACCGCGCCCTGCGCAACAACCTCGATGTGGCCCAGGCCGCCGAGCGCCTGAAAGCCGCCCGCCTGATCGGCGGCCACGCCCGCGATGCTTACCTGCCCAATCTGCACGGCCGCACCAACGACGTGGTGAACCCGGACACCAGCGCGTCCTATTTCATGGTCGGCTTCGATTCCAGCTGGGAATTCCCGCTGTTCGGCGCCTGGCAGAGCACCAAGCGCGTCGCCGACGGGCAGATCAGCGCGGCCCAGGCCGCGCTGCGCGGCGCGCAGGTGTCACTGGTGGCCGAGGTCGCCCGGCGCTGGGTGGAACTGCGCTCGGCGCAGCGCCAGGAAACCCTGCTTGCCGCCATTCGCGACGCGCAGAAGGAAAAGCTGCGCCTGCTGAAGACCCGGGTAGATCTCCATCTGGCCCCGCCGATGGAAGCTGTCCGCGCCGAAGCCGATCTCGCCCGTGCCGAGGCCGCGCTGGCCGAGCCGCGCCAGGCGATCGACGCCAGCGCACAGCAGTTGGCCGTCCTGCTGGGCCAGAACGAACCCGATCCGGCCTGGCTCGAACCCGGCGCTCAGCCGCACCTGGGCGACTGGCATCTCACCGCCGCGCCCGCCGACCTGCTGCGCACGCGGCCGGAAATCGCCAGCGCCGAGGCCGAGGTACTGCGCACCGCCGGCGAGCTGGGTCTGAGTCGTGCCGACATCTATCCGCACATCGGCTTCGGCTCATCCATCCAGTGGTCGATCAACATCGCCACCAACCATCGCGCGCGCAATCACGACGGTATCTTCTCCGCCGGCCCGGTGATCGACGTGCCGCTGTTCGACTGGGGCCAGCGCGTCGCCACCGCGCACGCCAAGGGGCATGAACTCAACGCCGCGCTGTTCGCCTACCGGCAGGCCGTGCTGCAGGGCGTGGCCGAGGCGGAAGTGGCGATGGGCGAGCTCGAACAGCTGCGCGGACGCGAGCAGGCGCTGACGCAGGCCGCCCAAGCGTCGGACGGCGGCCTCGCGGCGATGCGCAAGCGGGCGGCGCTCGGCCTGGGCAGCGGATTGGACGTGCAGGACAGCATCATGGAAGGCCAGCGCGCCGCGCTCGAGCTGACGTCCGCCATCGCCGCGCGCGACCTGGCCTACGTCTCGCTGTACAAGGCCCTGGGCGGTGCGCCCATGCCGGAACCGCCGCCGCCGAGGAGCACCGACTGATGGTGGCGCTTGCCCGCAAGACCCTCATCTACGAATGGCGCCGCTTCCTTCCGGCCATCCTCGCCGTGGGCTTCGCCGGCCTGCTCCAGCTGCTCCAGGCCGCCCTGGTGCTGGGCATCTTCGGCAGCGCCAGCGTGTACATCACCGGCTCGTCCGCCGATCTGTGGGCCGGCTATCCGGGTACGCAGAGCGTGAACCTGGGACGCCCGGTCGATCTCGGCGTGGAAATGCGGCTGCGGATGGACCCGGCGGTCACGCAGGTCGAACCCTTCCACTGGGTCGATGCCGACTGGCGCGGACCGAACGACACGGGCGGCGTGTCCGTGTTCGTGTCCGGCATCAATGCACGTCCCGACGGCATGATGTTCGCGCGCGCCCTGCCCGCCGACCTGCGCGCACGCCTCAACGAACCCGACGCGGTGATCGTGGACCGCGCCGACCTGGGCAGCCTCGGCGTCAAGGTGGGCGATACCGCCGTGATCAACGGCCACCGCGTGCGCGTGGCCGGCGTCAGCAATGGCCTGCGTGCGCTGGGCGGTGTGAACGTGGTCGCCTCGCTCGCCACCGCGGCCGAGCTGGATACCGACGCGGCCAACGCCAACCGCATGACCTACTTCGTGGCGAAACTGAGCGATCCGGCCCAGGCGGACGCGGTCGCCGAGCGCTTGCGCGGCACCACCTCGTTCGGCAGCTACGACGTATGGACCGCGCGCGATTTCGCGCGCCGCTCGCAGCTCTACTGGATGTTCGATACCGGCGCGGGTGCCGGCGTGCTGGTCCTCGCCGGCATCGTGTTCCTCGTCGGCGCGGTGATCACCAGCCAGACGCTGGTCGCGGCAGTGATCGGCTCGGTGCGCGAATACGCCACGCTCAACGCGCTCGGCGTAGGCGTCGGCGCGCTGCGCAAGGTAGTGATGGAGGAGGCCTTCTGGGTCGGCGCGATCGGCCTGCTCGGCAGCGCGGTACTCGGCGGTCTCTTCTTCGCCTTCGCGCGCAGCCGCAGCGTGCCGGTGGCGCTGGATCCGCTCACCACCCTCGCCTGCCTGCTGCTGGGCATGGGTTTGGCGATCGTGTCGGGACTGGCGGCGATGCGCAGCCTGCGCCGCGCCGATCCCGCGAGCCTGCTGAGGTAAGCGATGGCCGACGCGATCCCATCCGCTTCCATCTCGCTGCAGGCGCGCGGCGTGTCCAAGGCGTTCGAGTCCGGCCGCGTGCGCAGCACCGTACTGCACGACCTCACGCTCGACATCCGCGCCGGCGAGCTGACCCTCATTTCCGGCCCGTCCGGCTGCGGCAAGAGCACGCTGCTGGCGATTCTCAGCGGCCTGCAGCGCCCGGACAGCGGCCAGGTGGCCGCGCTCGGGCAGGACCTGGGCCAGCTCGACATCCGCGCGCTGGAACGTTTCCGCCTGCTGCATACCGGCTTCGTGTTCCAGGGCTTCAATCTCGTCCCCGCGCTCAATGCGGTGGAACAGGTAGAGCTGCCGCTGAGCTACCTGGGCCTGTCGTCGAGAGAGGCCCGCCGCCGCGCGGTGGCCTCCCTGGAAGAAGTCGGCCTCGGCCCGCGCATGCGGTTGCGGCCTTCCGAACTCTCCGGCGGCGAGAAGCAGCGCGTGGCGATCGCGCGCGCGCTGGCCAAGGAGCCGGAACTGCTATTCGCCGACGAGCCCACCAGCGCGCTCGACGCGGCCAACGGCCAGACCATCATCGACATCCTCCATCGGATCGCGCGCGCGCATGGCACCACGGTGTTGTGCGTCAGCCACGATCCGCGCCTGGTCGGCCACGCCGACCGCGTCCTCGCCATGGAGGACGGCCGTATCCTCAGCGACCGTACCCAGCCGTCGCTGCCGGACACCGTCCCGGGCCTCAAGGAATCTTCCGCATGAGTTCGCGCCTGCTTTTTTCGCGCACGCCCCTCCCGCTGCTCGCTCTCGCCGCTGCGCTCGCCCTGGCCGCCTGTTCGCGCGACGAAGCGCCCGGCAAGTCCGGCCAGGCGCCGGCCGTCTCGCCCTACGCTGCGGTGGCGCGCGGCAAGATCGATATCGAGGGCGGCCTGCTGAAGCTCAGCGTGCCGCGCGATGGCGTCGTCGCCGAGATTCCGGTCCATGAGGGCGACCACGTACGCAAGGGGCAGCTGCTGGCCATGCTGGACACCGAGCCGGCCAAGCTGGCGGTGACGTCCGCCGAAGCCGAACAGAAGCAGGCCGAAGCGCAAGCCCGCCTGCTCGAGTCGCGCATGAAGGCCGCCGACCAGCGCGCCGAGCGCCTCGAGGCCGCCGCCAAGGCCGGTGCCGGGGACGCGCAGAGCGCCGATGACGCGCGCGAGGCCGCGCGCCAGCTGCAGGGCGAATTGGAGAACGCGCACGCCACCGCGGCGCTCGCCACGCAGAAGCTGGCCGGCGCACGCTACGAACTGGCCCAGCGCAGCCTGCTCGCGCCGGTGGAAGGCGATATCGTGCAGCGCCTGATCCAGCCCGGCGCGCTCGCCTCGCCCCAGAGCGGCCCGGCGTTCGTGCTGCTGCCCGCGCTACCGCGCATCGTGCGCGCCGAGCTCAACGAGTCGTTTGTTAGCGTGGTCAGCCCCGGCATGCGCGCCGAGGTCGTGGACGACAGCGGCAGCGGCATGCCGAATCTGACCGCGCACGTGCTGCGGGTCGGCACGGTGTTCGGCGCCAGCGCGCTGGAGGAAGATCCGCTGGTGCGCGCGAACACGCGCACCGTGGAGTGCGTGCTGGCCTTCGACCAGCCGCCGCCGGCCTCGGCTCGCATCGGCCAGCGCGTGCTGGTGCGCTTCTCTGCCGACAACCAGGCCGGCAAGTCCCAGTGAGCTTTCCCTTGGCATCCCGGGGTACCGGCCGCTTCCTGCTTTTCCCGCTGCTTGCGGCACTGGCGCTATGCGGCCGCGCGCATGCGCAGGAGGGAAGCGCCGGCACCGACGAGGATGCCGACATGCTCGGCGGCGGCTTCATCCACTTGCCGCGTTGGCAGGGTTCGCGCACGCATCGCGATCAGGCCGCCCCCTACGTCCAGGTGAAGCTGGAAGACCGGCTGACGCTGTCCACGGAAGACGGCGCCACCTTGGACCTGATCCACGCGGAGCACCTGCACGGCGGCCTCTACGGCAACTACCAATGGGGACGCAGTCACGAGGATCTCGCCAAGCTCGCCGGCAAGGTCGCGTCCCTGTCGCCGCGCCTCAACGCCGGCGGCTATGTCGAGTACGACTTCAGCGAAGCGCAGAACATCGGCGCGACGTTCGCCCACGACACGCTCGGCGCGGGCGCCTACGTCAACGCCTACGCATTCACCTCACTGCCGGAGATCGGCCGCTACGAGCACGGCCTGCAGTTGCAGTGGCAATGGATGAACGGACCGGCCATGCGCCGCTTCTTCGGCCTCACGCCGGGCGAGGCGGCGCGCCTGGGCGTGCCCGCCTGGCAACCCGGCTCCGGTAGCCAGCAGATCGGCCTGGAATACGACGGCATGATTCCGCTGGGCCGGCACCTCGCCACCGTATTCTCCGTGTCGTATGCGCGCCTGTTGGGGAACGCGGCGGACAGTCCGCTCGTGCGCGAATTCGGCACGCCCGATCAGTTCACCTACTCGGTAGCGCTCGTCTATCGCTTCCAGGCGCCGCGTTAGCCGCGACGCTCGAACCATGCGCGAACGGAAGCGTGCCCGCGATCAGCGGTCGTCGCGCGTCCAGATGCCGCCGTGCGCCTCGCGCACGGGGAACTTCGCGATCGGCTCGTAAGCCGGCGCGCACGTCGCTTCGCCGGTGCGCAGATCGAAGCGCGCGCCGTGGCGCGGGCATTCCACTTCGAAGCCATGCACGTCGCCGCCGGCGAGATCGCCGCCATCGTGCGTGCACAAGTCCTGCACCGCGTAGAGCTGACCGTCGATGTTGTAGATGGCGATCGGCTCCTGGGTCACTTCGTCGTAGACCACCTTGAACTCGCCCGGGAGCAGTTCCGCTCGCGTGCACACGTAGGTCCAGCCGCTGACGTCCTCGCTCATGCCGCACGCCCCGCCAACGTCTTCACCAGCCACTCGAAACGCAGATCGTCGCGGCGCGGAATGCCGAAGCGCTCGTCGCCGTAGGGAAACGGGCGGTACTCGCCGGTGCGCTGATAGCCGCGCCGTTCGTACCACGCGATCAGTTCCGCGCGCTGTTCGATCACCGTCATGCGCATGGCCAGGCACTGCCATTGTTCGCTGGCATGCCGCTCCGCCTCCGCCAGCACGGCCTTGCCGATACCGCCGTTCTGCAACAGCGGGGTGACCGCGAACATGCCGAAGTAGCCCGCCTCGTCCTGCCGCTCGACGTGGCAGCAGGCCAGCAGCTCGCCGTCGCGCTCTGCCAGCAGCACGATGCTGTCGGGCTGGTCGAGCAGCGCGCCTACGCCCGCGGCGTCCGTGCGCCGGCCGTCGAGCAGGTCGGATTCGGTGGTCCAGCCGAGCCGGCCGGTGTCGCCGCGATAGGCGGATTCGACGAGCGCGACGATGGCGGGAATGTCGGCGGCGGTGGCCGCCCGGAACGTGGGAAGGAAAGTCGTGGGCATGCGCCGGATGATAATCCCAGCCCCGTCCCGCCGGCCACGCCGGCGGGACGGGGCTGCATGGCCCTTAGTGCGGCGACGCCACCAGCAAGGTGAAGCCCTCCACCGGCTTGCCTTTGCCGGCCGAAGTCGCGGCGACCAGATAGACCTCGTGCGTCCCCGGATCCAGCGCCATCGTGCGGGCGCTCTTCTGCGTGGGAACGTTGGCGAGCAGGTGGTAATGATCGGCATCGTCCTGCCCAACGACGCTGAGCTGTCCCTCGTCTCCGCCCGAACTCAGCACGACGTGGCGCTCGGCGTCGTAGATCACCGCGTCCGGCCCCTTGCCCACTTCGATCTTGGCGACCTGGTGGCCATCGCCGGCATCGGTCACGATCACCCAGCCGTTATCGCAGGCGGAGAACAGACGGCCGTGCGCGGCGTCCAGCGCCAATCCGGTCGGACCTTCGCAGGGCGCCAAGGGCCATACCGCCGTGACCTTGCCCGCCTTCAGATCCACGCGCGCCAACTGGTTCTTGTCTTCCAGATTCAGATACAGCGTGCCCTTGCCGTCCGCCACGGCGAACTCCGGGCGCCCTGGCACGGCGATGGTCGACATCTCCTTGCCGGCATGCGCATCGATCACACTGATGTTGTTGGTGCGGCCGTTCATGGTCAGGAGATGCCCGGATGCGCTGTCGATCAAGATGGCATCGGGGTTCTTCCCGCTGACGGCGATACGGCCGGTGACCTTAAGCGTCTGCGTATCCACCACGCTCACGTCGTCGCCGCGACCGTTGCTGACGAATGCCTGATGCGTAGCGGGCGACAACGCGACACCGTGCGCGTGCTTCATACCGGGCACCTCGCCGACGAGCTTGTCGTTGGCAGCGTCCACCACCATCACGCGGTCATCGCGGGCGATGTAGAGGCGGTGAGCGGCGCCATCCAGACTGAGGTAATCCCAGCCGCCCGGTCCACCCAGGTCAACGTGACGGGTGACCGCATAAGGCGGGTCGGCGGCAATCGCGGGCACGGCGACCATGGCCGGCAGAAGTGCGGAGAAGCACAGAAGCAAAGACGGCTTTTTCATGCAAGGTCCCCAGAAAGTGGTGGCGATCAGAGCCTCAACCGCACGCCGGCGGCATACGTCTGCCCGTAAAACTCCCGCTGGATCGGGCGATTGCCGCCCGGGCCTTCGGTGAACTTCAATCGCGTGTCGGTGAGGTTCTTGGCGCTGAAGAATATTGACCACACCTTACGGAATTCATAGCTCGCGCCCAGGTCCACCGACAGCCGCGGCTGCGACCAGAGGTCCGTAGCCGCCGATCCGCCCACGCCGAAGATTTCTTGCTGACGACATCGGCCTGGCGCCGGGTGACGCGCAACCGGGTTTGAGCGTGGACCTGATGTTCCCTGCCCCCTAGGCGCCACGGGTTGGCGTGAGCGGACGCCTCAGCATGATGGCATCCGCTCGTACGCGGCCGAGATGCACTCGCTACGCCACCAGGTTGTCAGCGGCGAACTCCCAGTGCACCAGCTGCCAGAATGCCTGCAGATAGTTGGCGCGCGCATTGCGGTAGTCGATGTAGTACGCGTGCTCCCACACATCGGCGACCAACAGCGGGCGGTCCTCCCCGGCGAGCGGCGTGTCCGCGTTGGACGTGTTGACGATCGCCAGCCGGCCATCCGGTCGCTGCACCAGCCAGGTCCAGCCGGAACCGAACAGCGTCGCGCCGGATTTGGCGAACGCTTCCTTGAATGCGTCGACTGAGCCGAAGTCGCGCACGATGGCATCGGCCAGCCGTCCCTGCGGTTCGCCGCCGCCACGCGGGCTCATGGAGTTCCAGTAGAAGTTGTGATTCCAGGCCTGCGCCGCCTGATTGAAGACCGGGCCCGAGGCGCGCCGCACGATCTCTTCCAGCTCCATGTCGTCAAGGTAGGTACCGGCGATCAGCTGGTTGAGATTGGCGACGTAGGCACGGTGATGCTTGCCATAGTGGTATTCCAGCGTTTCCGCGGAAATGTGCGGCGCCAGGCCGTTGAGTTCGTAAGGCAGCGGCAGCAGTTCGATAGCCATGTCCGGCTTTCCTTGTGTCGTTGGGGGAGTCAATGGGAGACAGGTGCAGCGCGCCGTGCGATCGGCAGCCCCAGCCCGACGAGCACCGCGAAACCGCCCAGCAGCCACAGCGCCGCGGCGCGCGCGCCGGGGATACCGCCCGGATCGCCGAGGCCGGCGGC
>JABLTH010032090.1_pt1 | contig 19495 bp, 21 predicted proteins | sample 7875711 | NCBI WGS metagenome assembly JABLTH01 (sample SAMN14941262, study PRJNA633318) | bioreactor metagenome | isolation source: bioreactor | place: China | collected 2019-03-05 | reverse complement strand
GGAAGCGCCGTCGATGGCGTCCCAGAGCTTGAGCATGTAGTTCAGGTCCCACTGCAGTTCGGCCGCGCTGCGGCCGATGCCGGCGGTGCGGGCGATCAGGCTCATGCCCTTGGGGTACTCGAGCTGGTCGAGCGCTTCCTTCAGCTCTTCGCGGTCTTCGCCCTCGATGCGCCGGCTGACGCCGCCGCCGCGCGGGTTGTTGGGCATCAGCACCAGGTAGCGGCCGGCCAGGCTGACGAAGGTGGTGAGGGCGGCGCCCTTGTTGCCGCGCTCCTCCTTTTCCACCTGCACGAGCAGGTTGTCGCCTTCCTTCACCGCGTCCTGGATCTTCGCGCTGCGCGCGTCGGTGCCTTCGCGGAAGTAGTTCTTCGAGATTTCCTTGAACGGCAGGAAGCCGTGGCGGTCTTCGCCGTAGTCGACGAAACAGGCTTCGAGACTGGGCTCGACGCGCGTGATGACGGCCTTGTAGATGTTGCCCTTGCGCTGTTCGCGCCCTTCGATCTCGGTCTCGAAATCGAGCAGCTTCTGGCCGTCGACGATCGCCAGGCGCCGTTCTTCCGGCTGCGTGGCGTTGATGAGCATCCGCTTCATGTGCACTCCAGTGCCGGACCGCCTTTCAAGCGGCCCGGTGCTTCACACCGATGCACGAGATGCGCGCGGAAGAACCGTGTCGTCGCGAAATGCCCTGGACTGCGTTCTCGCCGCTTGGGATGCAGGCGGTCAGGTTCGCAGCGTTGGCGCGTGCGTGCCGCCTGCGCGGCCGGCCGCCGGCCGCCGCGCCCACGGTCCGGCGCCGGCCGCACCGGCTGCAAGGAGCCGGGGCCTTCTGGCGTGGGAACGTTGGGACGGGGTCGGCATGACGGGCCTGCTCGCTGCTCTTGGCGGCACGCGGGTCCCAGGGTCGGCTGTTGGCCGGGCCTGGAGCCCTGGAATTTTCGGTGGCCTGTCGTCCAGGCCGGGGCTCTTCTTTGCTTGTCTCTTCACCGGCCTGCCGCGCGCTGCCGGGTCACTTGGGGACCGCGGCCCGCGCACCGCTCCAGCCGGTGCTGCATCACCTTCGCGGGCCGGCCAAAAGCCATGCCCGCTTCCTCCTTGGCCCCCTGCAGTGCCCGGGTAAACTCCGTCAAATCAAGCACTTACAGCAGGAACGTGGAGCGCCGGATTATAGGGGCCAATGCCGGCGCCGCGCGCCCGGCAGTGCAACATGTCACGGTCGACGCCGATTCGGCAGGGCAGCGCCTCGACAACTTCCTGCTGCGCACGCTCAAGGGCGTGCCCAAGACCCACGTCTACCGGCTCATCCGCTCGGGCGAGGTGCGCGTCAACAAGGGCCGCGCCGCGGCCGACACCCGGCTGGCCGAAGGCGACGACGTGCGGCTGCCGCCGGTGCGCGTGGCCGCGAAGGCGCAGCCGTCCGCGGCGGTACCGGCGCGCGAGTTCCCTCTGCTCTACGAAGACGAGCACCTGCTGGCGATCGACAAGCCCGCCGGCGTCGCGGTGCACGGCGGCAGCGGCGTCAGCTCGGGGGTCATCGAGCAGCTGCGCAAGGCGCGGCCGCAGGCGCGCTTCCTGGAACTGGTGCACCGGCTGGACAAGGAAACCAGCGGCGTGCTGCTGCTGGCGAAGAAGCGCAGTGCGCTGACCGCGCTGCAGGACCAGTTCCGCGCCCGCGACACCGGCAAGACCTACCTGGCGCTGGTGGCCGGCGCCTGGCCGAAGAACCTGAAGGTGATCGACCAGCCGCTGCACAAGACGCTAGACGCCGCCGGCGAGCGCCACGTGCGCGTGGTCTCGCCGGCACACGAGGACGGCCGGCGCTCGATCACCGTGATCCGGCGCGCCGAGCCGCACGGCGAGTTCACGCTGCTGGAGATCGGCCTCAAGACCGGCCGCACGCACCAGATCCGCGTCCACCTGGCGCACGCCGGCCACCCGATCGTGGGCGACCCGAAGTACGGCGACTTCGCGTTCAACAAGCGGGTGGCGAAGGAGCTTCGCTTCGGCCGCATGTTCCTGCACGCCGCCGGGCTGCAGTTCGACCACCCGGCCAGTGGCGAGCGCATCACCCTCGGCGCGCCGCTGCCGCCGGAGTGCGCCACACTCCTGTCCGCCCCATGACCCGACGCTTCGACCTCATCTGCTTCGACTGGGACGGCACGCTGTTCGACAGCACCGGCCTCATCGTGCGCTGCATCCAGTCGGCCTGCCGAGACATCGGCATCGCCGTGCCTTCCGACGAGCAGGCGGCCTACGTCATCGGGCTGGGCCTGAGCGACGCGCTGCAGCACGCCGCCCCCGGCCTGCCGCCCGAGCGCTACCCCGAACTGGGTCAGCGCTACCGCCACCACTACATGGCGCGCCAGCACGAGCTGGTGCTGTTCCCCGGCACGCTGGACATGCTGCAGGCGCTGAAGGCGCGCAACCACTGGCTGGCGGTGGCCACCGGCAAGGGCCGGCGCGGGCTCGACGAGGCGCTCGCCCATTCCGAACTGCGGCACATGTTCGACGGCAGCCGCACCGCCGACGAGACCGCCAGCAAGCCCAACCCGCTGATGCTGCTGGAGCTGATGCGCGAGTTCGGCGCCGAGCCCGAACGCACGCTGATGATCGGCGACACCACGCACGACCTGCAGCTGGCCGCCAACGCCGGCACGGCGCGCGTGGGCGTGGCCTACGGCGCGCACGACCACGCGGCGTTCGGCGAATTCGAGCCGCTCTTCGTGGCCCACAGCACGCGCGAACTGCACGACTGGCTGCTCGCGCATGGATGAACCCGCGCTGCCGCTGTGCGAAGCGGCGACGCTGGCCGAGCGCGGCCGCGCCTTCGTCTGGGACGTGCTGCTGTACCGCCAGCCGGCGCGCGCCTTCGCGCTGCGCTTCGAAGGCCGCGTGGTGGCCTACATCAACCGCTGCGCGCACGTGCCGACCGAACTGGACTGGAACCCGGGCGAGTTCCTCGACATCGACCGCCGCTGGATCCTGTGCACCATCCACGGTGCCGCCTACGAGCCGGCCGATGGCCGCTGCGTCGGCGGACCCTGCGGCCGCGGCCGCCTGTTGCCGGTGGTCACCGAAGAGCGTGACGGCCAGGTGTATTGGTATCCTTCCCGCGACATCCAGCCGGTGCCCCCCGCGCCCGCGCGCACCGAAAGCCCGCCATGACCCCTTCCGACGACGACAGGCCCACCGTGCCCGGCCCGGTGGAACCGCCCTTCAGCCCGCCCCCGCCGCCACCCCAACCCGCCGCGGCCATGGCGCCGCCGGTGGCGCCGCCGCCGGCGCCGCGCCCCGCCGGCCCGGCGCTCGAAAGCAGCCTGGAGAAGATCGCCGGCGAACTGCTGCGTCAACAGCGCAGCGAACGGCGCTGGCGCATCTTCTTCCGCCTCGCCTGGCTGGGGCTGGCGGTGGCGGTGGTCTGGGGCCTGTCGGTGCGCCGCGCCGCGCCCACCGCACCCAGCACGCCGCACACCGCGATGGTGGAAGTGCGCGGCGAGATCGCGCTCGACACCGAGGCCAATGCCGAGACCATCGTCGCCGGCCTGAAGAACGCGTTCGAGGACGCGGGCGCGCTGGCGGTGGTGCTGCGCATCAACTCGCCCGGCGGCAGCCCGGTGCAGTCGGGCATCGTCAACGACGAGATCCGGCGTCTGAAGGCCAAGCACAGGAAGAAGGTCTACGCGGTGGTGGAAGAGGTCTGCGCCTCGGGCGCCTACTACATCGCGGTGGCGGCCGACGAGATCTACGTCGACAAGGCCAGCCTGGTGGGCAGCATCGGCGTGCTGATGGACGGCTTCGGCTTCACCGGCGCGATGGAGAAGCTGGGCGTCGAGCGGCGCCTGCTCACCGCGGGCGAGAACAAGGGCATGCTGGACCCCTTCAGCCCCCAGAACGAGAAGCAGACCGCGATGGCCAAGGCCATGCTCGACCAGATCCACCACCAGTTCATCACCGTGGTGAAGGAAGGCCGCGGCCCGCGCCTGAAGGAGACGCCCGAGACCTTCTCGGGCCTGTTCTGGAACGGCGAGGAAGCGGTCAAGCTGGGCCTGGCCGACCACTTCGGCAACCTGGACTACGTGGCGCGCGAAGTGGTGAAGGCCGAAGAGGTGATCGACTACACGCCGCGCGAGAACGTCGCCGAGCGGCTGGCCAAGCGCTTCGGCGCCAGCGTCGGCGAGAGCGTCGCGCGTTCGCTGCGCTCGATGGCGCCGCGGCTGCACTGACCGTGCCGGCTCCCGGGGTCGCGCTGCAGTACCTGCTGCCCAAGCAGGCCCTCACGGCGCTGGCGGGCCGCGTCGCGCGCGCCCGGGGCGGCGCCGCCACGACGGCGGCCATCCGCTGGTTCATCGGCCGCTACGGCGTGAACATGGCCGAGGCGGCCGAACCCGACCCGGCGCGCTACGCCACCTTCAACGACTTCTTCACCCGCGCGCTGAAGCCCGGCGCGCGCGCGTTCGCGGCGGCCGACCTGCTGTGCCCGGTGGACGGCGCGATCAGCCAGTTCGGGCCGGTGCGCGACGGGCGCATCTTCCAGGCCAAGGGCCACGACTACAGCGCCACCGCGCTGGTGGGCGGCGACGCCGCGCTCGCGGCGCGCTTCGCCGATGGCCACTTCGCGACCCTGTACCTGAGCCCGAAGGACTACCACCGCATCCACATGCCCTGCGGCGGCCGGCTGCTGCGCATGGTGCACGTCCCGGGGGACCTGTTCTCGGTGAACCCGGCCACCGCGCAGGGCGTGCCGGGGCTGTTCGCGCGCAACGAGCGCGTGGTCTGCGTGTTCGAGAACGAACGCGGCCCCTGGGTGCTGGTGCTGGTGGGGGCCACCATCGTCGGCAGCATGGCCACCGTGTGGCACGGCGTGGTGAACCCGCCGCGGCCGGGCCGCCTGCGCGAATGGCGCTACGAGGAAAAGCGCATCGAACTGGCGCGGGGCGACGAGATGGGGCGCTTCCTGCTGGGCAGCACGGTGGTGCTGCTGTTCCCGCCCGGCCCGCTGGCCTTCAACCCGGCCTGGGCGCCGGGCGGCGCCATCCGCATGGGCGAGGCGATGGCGCGGCTGGGGTGAACGCGTCGCCGGCGTGACAGGGTTCGACCGCGTGCAGTGCGCGGCCGCCCGTGCCGACAATGGGCGCCCCCCTCGCCTGGAGCTGCGCATGTCCGCTGCCCGACCCCCCCGCCGCACCCTGCTGCGCGCCGCCGCCGGCGCGCTGGCCTTCGCCGCGCTGCCGGCCGCGCGCGCGCAGGCCTTCCCGAGCCGCCCCATCACGCTGGTCGTGCCCTGGCCCGCGGGCGGGTCCACCGACCGCCACCACCGCGCGCTGGCCGAGATCGCGAGCAGGATCCTGGGCCAGCAGATCCTGGTGCAGAACGCGCCCGGCGGCGGCGGCACCACCGGCCCCGCCAACATGGCGCTCAACGCGAAGCCCGACGGCTACACGATCGCCCAGTTCCCGATGGGCATGCTGCGCGTGCCGCACATGCAGAAGGTGCTCTGGCACCCGATCAACGACTTCAGCTTCATCCTCGGCGTCTCGGGCTACACCTTCGGCTTCGTGGTGCGCGCCGACTCGCCGCACAAGACCTTCGGCGACTACATCGAGGCGGCGCGCCGGCAGCCCGGGCGCATCGACTACGGCTCCACCGGCGTCGGCACCAGCCCGCACCTGCTGCTGGAGGAACTGGCCGACGTGGCGAAGGTGCAGCTCAACCACATCCCGTTCAAGGGCAATGCCGACCTCATGCAGGCGGTGCTGGGCGGCCACGTGATGGCCGGCAGCGACGCCAGCGGCTGGGACAAGTTCGTCGACGGCGGCCAGATGCGCCTGCTGGTGACCTTCGGCGAGAAGCGCACCAAGCGCTGGCCGCAGGTGCCGACGGCCAAGGAGCTGGGCTTCGACATCGTCGGCAACTCGCCCTACGGGCTGGTGGGTCCCAAGGGCATGGACCCGGCGGTCGTGAAGGCGCTGCACGACGCGTTCAGGAAGGCGATCGACGACCCCGAGCATGCGAAGGTCATGGAGCAGCTCAACCAGGACGTCTGGTACCGCAGCGGCGACGAGTACAAGGCCTGGGCCGTGGCCACCTTCGCGAAGGACCGCGCGCTGATCGAACGGCTGGGGCTGCTGGCGAAGTGATCGATCTCGAGGCGCCGTTCGGCGACCTGCCGTCGCTGGTCGCGCAGCACGCGCGCGAACGGCCGCAGGCGCCGGCCGCGCGCTGCGAAGGCGTGGTGCTCACCTGGGCCGCGCTGGACGCCGCCGCCGACCGCGTGGCCGCGGCGCTGCAGCGCGACGGCCTGCAGCCGCAGCAGGTGGTGGCGGTGTGCGGCGCCAGCAGCCTGCACTACCTGGCGCTGTTCGTCGGCACGCTGCGCGCCGGGCTGGCGGTGGCGCCGCTGGCGCCCGGCAGCACGCCGGCGCAGCTGGTGGCGATGGTGCAGGACAGCGGTGCGCGCCGCTTCTTCGTCGACGCCGCGGTGCAGGCGGCGCTGGCCGGCGAACGGCTGGCCGTGCCGATGACGCGCCTGGACGACGCCGGGTTCGAAGCCTGGCTCGCGCCCGGGCCGCCGCGGCCGGTGGCCATCGCCCCCGCCTGGCCGTTCAACCTGATCTACAGCTCGGGCACCACCGGCACGCCCAAGGGGATCGTGCAGCCGCATGCCATGCGCTGGGCCCACGTGCGGCGCGCCGCGATCGCCGGCTACGGGCCCGAATCGGTGACGCTGATCGCCACCCCGCTGTACTCGAACACCACGCTGGTGGCGGTGGTCCCCACGCTGGCCTTCGGCGGCTGCGTGGTGCTGATGCCGAAATTCGACGCCCTGCGCTACCTGCAGCTGGCGCAGGACCTGCGCGCCACCCACACGATGCTGGTGCCGGTGCAGTACCAGCGGCTGATGGCGCACCCGGACTTCGACCGCTTCGACCTTTCGTCCTTCCGCTTCAAGTCGTGCACCAGCGCGCCCTTCGGCGCCGCGCTGAAGGCCGACATCGTGAAGCGCTGGCCCGGCGCGCTGGTCGAGTACTACGGCATGACCGAAGGCGGCGGCACCTGCGTGCTGCAGGCGCACCTGCACCCGCACAAGCTGCACACCGTGGGCCAGCCGGTCGAGGGGCACGACATCCGCCTCGTCGACGAGGCGGGTCGCGAGCTGCCGCGCGGGGCCACCGGCGAAGTGGTCGGCCGCTCGCCCGGCATGATGACCGGCTACCACAACCAGCCAGAGAAGACGGCCGAAGCCGAGTGGTTCGACGACCAGGGCCGGCGCTACATCCGCACCGGTGACATCGGCCGCTTCGACGAGGACGGCTTCCTCGTGCTGCTGGACCGGCGCAAGGACATGGTCATCTCCGGCGGCTTCAACCTCTACCCGAGCGACCTGGAAGCGGTGCTGCGCCAGCACCCGGCGGTGGCCGACTGCGCGGTGGTGGGCGTGCCTTCCGAGCAGTGGGGCGAAACGCCGGTGGCCTGGGTCGTGCCGGCGCCCGGCGCCGAGGTCGATACCGAGGCGCTGCTGGCCTGGGCCAACGCGAGGCTGGGCAAGACGCAAAGACTCGCGGGCCTGCGCTACACGCCCGAACTGCCGCGCAGCGCCATCGGCAAGGTGCTCAAGCGCGAACTGCGCGAGGCCTGGGCCGCGGTTGTCACGCCACCGACATCGGCATAGCCTAGCGTCCCCCCGTCGCGGCATGGGGCCGCGATCGAGGCAGGAGGAGACGAACATGAAGAAGATCCACAGCGCCACGAAGGTGGCGGCATTGCTGCTGCTGGCCGCCGCCTGCGCGGCCCCGGCGCAGGCGCAGGGCCGCAAGGACCCGCGCGCCGGCGCCACGCCGCTGCAGCGGCCGCTGGTCATCGGCCACCGCGGCACCGCCGGGCACCTGCCCGAGCACACGCTGGAAGGTTATGCGCTGGCCATCGAGCTGGGCGCCGACTACATCGAGCCCGACGTCGTGGCCACGAAGGACGGCGTGCTGATCGCGCGCCACGAGCCGAACCTGATCGCCACCACCAACGTGAAGGACCTGGCGCAGTTCGCCGACCGCAGGCGCAGGAACGTGGTCGACGGCGCCGCCGAGGAAGGCTTCTATGCGAGCGACTTCACGCTCGCCGAGATCAAGCAGCTGCGCGCGATCCAGGCCGCCGGCGAGCGCGACGCCGACTACAACGGCCGCTTCGAGATCCCCACGCTGGAGGAGGTGATCGCGCTGGCCAAGCGCAAGAGCGCCGAGGAAGGGCGCGTGATCGGCATCTACCCCGAGACCAAGCACCCGACCTACCACCAGAGCATCGGCCTGCCGCTGGAAGACCGCCTGCTGGCCGTGCTCGAGAAGCACGGCCTCAACCACCGCGGCGCGCCGGTCTTCATCCAGAGCTTCGAGACCGCGAACCTGAAGTACCTGCGCAGCCGCACCTCGGTGCGCCTGGTGCAGCTGGTCGACGCCGACGACGTGGCGGCCGACGGCCGCATCACCTACGCGCCGCCGTTCGACCGCCCCTACGACTGGACCGTGGCCGGCCGCGCCGGCACCTTCGGCGACCTCGTCACGCCCGCCGGCCTGGCCGAGGTGCGCACCTACGCCGACGGCATCGGCCCCTGGAAGCCCTACCTCATCAGCTCGGCCTGCATCAAGCCGGCCGGCAGCGGCTGCGCCGACGCCAACGGCGACGGCCTCGTCAACGAAGCCGACCGCAAGCTGCTGCCGCCCACCAGCGTGGTGGCCGACGCCCACGCGGCCGGCCTGCTGGTGCACCCGTTCACCTTCCGCGACGAGCAGCGCCGGCTGGCGAGCGACTTCAAGGGGGTGCCGATCAACGAGTACCTGGCGTTCTACGACATCGGCGTCGACGGCCTGTTCTCCGACTTCGCCGACACCGCGGTCGCGGCGCGCGCGTTGTGGGTGCTGAAGCGCGACCCGAACGCGGCGAAGTGCCTGGTGCAAGGGCGCTGGCAGCCCGAGTGCAAGGGCCTGCGCTGGCTGAACGCGAACTAGCTCAGCAGGCCGCGTCCGCCGCTTCCAGCACCGAACGGGCGCGGCCGCCGGACTTGGCGGCGTAGAGCGCGGCGTCGGCGCGGCGCAGCAGTTCGTCCAGCGTGGCCAGGCCGTCGCGGCCGGTGGCCACGCCGGCCGAGAAGCCGACCGCGCTGCCGTCGGGCAGCCGCACCTGGCGCGCGATGCCTTCGCGCAACGACTCCACGCGCGCCAGTGCCTGCGGGCCGTCGGCGCCCGGCATCAGCAGCGCGAACTCCTCGCCGCCGACGCGGAACACGCTGTCGCTCGAGCGCAGGCCTTCACCGAGCGCACGCCCCAGCGCACTGAGGACCGCGTCGCCTTCGGCATGGCCGAAGTTGTCGTTGATGCGCTTGAAGTGGTCGATGTCCAGCAGCACCAGCGCCAGCAAGCCGCCGGTGTCGCGCTGGTGGCGGCATTCGGCGGCGTAGCGCTCGGCCAGCGCGCGCCGGTTGTGCAGGCCGGTCAGCGGGTCGCGCAGCGCCTGTTCGCGCAGTTCGGCTTCCAGTTGCGCCACCTGCTCGAGCTGGCGGTCGCGCTGTGCCAGCGCGCCGGTCAGGCGCGTCGCCACGCGGTGGCGGTCGGTCACGTCGCGCAGGTGCAGCAGGCGGCCCATGCGGTGGCCGCTGCCGCCGATGTCCAGCACCTGGACGTCGAACACGATGCCGGGGTCGTCGATCACCAGCGTGCCGCCGCTGTTGCCGGCGTGCGCCAGCAGCGCCGCCAGGCGGGCGCCGAACACGGGCCAGGCCTCCAGCGCCAGGCCGTTCAGCGCGGCGGCGGTGGCACGCTGGCCTTCGGCGCGCCAGCCCGGCGGCGTGCGGCCGGGCAGGTGGCCCGCGGCGAGCGCCAGGCCGGCGACGTTGCAGTCGACCACGCGGCCGCCGGCGTCGAGCACGAGCGCCGGGTCCAGCAGTTCGGTGAAGAGCAGGCGGCGCGACATCGGCACCACGGTGAGCAGGCTGCTGTGGCGGATCAGGAAGCCGTAGCCGGCGAGCGCCACCGCGAAGCTGAGCGGCGTGGGGTCGGCGCCGAGGAAGCGCACGCCGAAGCCGATGAAGGCGAAGTTGGCACCCCAGGGCACCAGCGTCATCAGCAGCAGCGCCACCCACTGGCGGCGGTCGCCCGGCGCGCAGTCGCGGATGGCGCGCACGATGAGCCCGGTGGCCAGCACCAGCCAGCCGTAGCCCCAGGCCGAAGCCAGCAGGAACAGCGGGCCGCGCGCGTAGTGCATGCGCGGCAGGCCGGCGATCGGCAGGCCGAGCGCGCTCCCGGCGCCGTAGAACAGCCCGTGCCATCCGTTGCCGAGAATGCCCAGCGTCAGGAGCACGTAGCCGGCGACCGCGGTCCAGCGCAGGCGTGCCGGCAGCGGGCGTTCCTCGCGGCCGATGTAGCGCCACAGGAACAGCGACCACAGCGCCGGCAGCAGCGCGATCAGCGGCCAGGACAGCAGCGCCACCGTGCCCTTGCAACCGGGGTCGATGGCCGCGTGCTCGGCGCTGGAGCCGGCGACCCAGATCGCCAGCACCACGTTGAGCCAGGAGAACACGCGCCGTCCGGGGAACGGGCGCTGGCCGGCGCTCCAGCCAGCCACCGCCACCAGGCCCAGCACCACGCCCAGCCGCAAGGGCAGGTCGGGGGCCACCTGCCAGGCCGAAGCCAGGCAGGCGGACGGATCGAGCGCCGGGATCATGGAGGGTGATGGAGGCAGAAACGGTGGCGGCACGAAGAAGTGCGGCCCCTTCGCGCGAGTGTGCCCGCGCCCACCCCCACCGGCTGTGCGAATTCACCCGAAACGCGACCGTTCGGCAGCGCTCAGGCGTGCAGGAGTCGCAATCCGGTGAACGCCCAGTTCTCCCAGGCGGTTTCCTTCCAGACCACCATCAGCTGTGAGGGGTCGAAACCGGCCCTTTCGAGGCCGGCCTGCAGGTGTTCCAGCAGCTGGCGCTTGACCTTCACGCTGCGGCCGGCCGACCACAGGATCTCGACGATCGCGAAGCGCGCATCTCGGCCGGCCTGGTCGGGGTAGTCGCGGTCGAAGACGAAGCTGTCGGCGTCGAGTTCGAGCACACGCTGGAAGCGGTCGGCCGGCGGCACGCCGACCGCCACCAGCGCGGCGTGCACCGCGTCCAGCAGGGCGCGGCGGTCGGCACGCGGCAGGCCGGCCTGGACGCTGAGGGTCACGAGTGGCATGGCGCCCCCTCCGGCCGGCGCGCGAAGGCGCGACGCCAGGCCGCGCGCAGGCGGCGCAGCAGGTCGGCCATCGCCTCGCGGCGCAGTTCGTGCGCGCGTTCGCGCACCAGGGCGTGCAGGTCGGGATGCAGGGGCAGGCGGCTCATGGCGGCTCCTTCGTTCGACGGGGTGCCGCCACTGTGGCCGCCGGCCGCCTGCACGGAAACCACGCGCCGCGGACAAGCGCCTTGCAGCGGCTGCAAAGCCGCCCCGTGCCATCATCGAAAGCGCCATGGCCCGCACCGCCGCGCTGACGATCGACGACTTCGCCCTCCTGGCGCGGGTGGCCGAGCTGCGCAACCTGTCGGCGGTGGCGCGCGAACGCGAGGTGCCGGCCTCGCAGGTGTCGCGCGCGCTGGCGCGCATCGAACGCGAGTGCGGCGCGCGCCTGGTGCACCGCACGACGCACGGCCTGTCGCTCACCGAGGAAGGCGAGCGCGTCGCCGCCCACGGCGCCGAACTGCTGGCGGTGACCGCGCGCCTGGACGCCGAGCTCGACGACCGCCGCGGCGGCCCCGCCGGGCTGGTGCGCATCGCCACCAGCGCCGCCATCGGCCAGTTCCTGCTGCCGGCGCTGCGGCCGCTGCTGGACGCGCACCCGCGGCTGCGGGTGGAGATCGCGGCCGAGGACCGCATCGTCGACATGGCGAAGGAAGGCGTCGACGTCGCCATCCGCACCGGCGAGCCGGCCAGCGAAGGCCTGGTGGCGCGGCCGATCGGCGTGCACGAGCGGCGGCTCTATGCCGCGCCGCAATACCTGGCACGCCACGGCACGCCGGCCACGGTGGCCGAGCTGGAGCGCCACCGGCTCGTCGGCAACAGCGCCGCGCCGGCGCTCAACCGCTGGCCTTTCGTGGTCGATGGCCAGCCGCAGGAGCTGAAGGTGGCCGGCACGCTGCGCACCGACAACACCGCCATCGCGCTGGCGATGGCGATCGAGGGCCTGGGCATCGCGCGCCTGAACGCCACCTTCGCCGCCCCGCACGTGGCGGCCGGCCGGCTGGTGCCGCTGCTGGAGGACGTGGCGGTGCCGCTGCGGCAGCCGATCTACGCGGTGATGCTGCCCGAACGCCAGCGCAGCCCCAAGGTGCGCGCCTGCGTCGACGCGCTGGCGGCCTGGTTCGCGCAGACGCGCTAGCGTCTCCTACAGCCAGCCCGACCTGCGGAAGCGCCAGTACATGACGCCGCAGACCGCGACGATGACGCCCAGCGCCAGCGGGTAGCCGAAGGTCCACTTCAACTCGGGCATGTGCTCGAAGTTCATGCCCCAGATGCCGACGAAGGCGGTCGCCACCGCGAAGATGCCGGCCCAGGCCGCCAGCCGCTTGGTGGTCTCGCTCTCCTCGATGGTCACCATCGACAGGTTGACCTGGATCGCGGTGCCGATCGTCTCGCGCAGGGTGTCCAGCGTGGCGTTGATGCGCAGCAGGTGGTCGTAGACGTCGCGGAAGTACTCGCCGCTGGCGCGGCAGACCTGCGGCACGCGGCCGCCGTACAGCTTGCCGGCGGCGTCCATCAGCGGCACCACCGCGTGGCGCAGCACGGTGAGCCGGCGCTTCACGTCGTACAGCTGCTGGATGTTGCTGCGCGCCGCGCCGGGTTCGAAGATCTCGCCCTCGATCGCCTCGAGCTCGCTCTCGAGCGCGTCGACGAAGGGGAAGTAGCGGTCGACGACCGCGTCCATCAGCGCGTAGAACACGAAGCCCGAGCCCTGCTGCAGAAGGTGCGGCTCGCGTTCGCAGCGCTCGCGCACGCCGAGGAAGTTCTGGCTGCTGCGGTTGCGCACCGAGACCACGTAGTTCGGGCCGACGAAGACCGCCACCTCGCCCACCGAGAGGTCGTCGGTCGGGCCGTACTCGACCAGGTGCATCACGGTGAACACCATGTCGCCGTATTCCTCGATCTTCGGGCGCTGGTGACCGTGGCGGGCGTCCTCGACCGCCAGTTCGTGGAGGCCGAACTCGTGCTGCACGGCGGCCAGTTCCTCGTCGGTGGCGTTGCGCAGCGCCACCCAGACGAAGGCCTCGGGGTCGCTCAGGTGGTCGCTGATGGCCTCGACGCTGATGTCGGCGAGCTTGCGACCCTGGCGGTAGACGACGCAGTTGACGAGCATGACGGCGCGGTCAGTGTCGCATGCCGCATTCGGGCGGGGCTGCGGGTTTGCGCCGCGTCAAACGGCGGTGACTTTCGGCTTGACGGCATGGCGGCATTCCGGTTAATAATGCGAACAATTCGCATTTGGAAAGCCCATCATGGGATTCTGGTCGTTTGGATTCGGTCGCGACGACATCGCCCCCACGCTGCTGCCGCGTGGCGCCGGGGCTTCGCGTCCGCGCCCGCTGCCGGCGGTGCCGCGCGCGCTGGACGGCGCGGCCACCGGGCTGGAATGCCGCGTCGTTTCCGTGCGCGCGCCCGAAGGGCAACCCGATTGGGGCCGCTGGCTGGCCGAGATCGGCTTCCTGCCCGGCGAACGGGTGGCCGTCACCGCGCGCAGCCTTTGGGGCGGCGACCCGATGGTGGTGCGCGTGGGCCAGTCCAGCTTCGCGCTGCGCAAGGCCGAAGCCGCCTGCGTGCAGGTCGAACCCGCCTGACGCGCCGCGTCCGGAAGCAGCCATGTCGGCGGAGGCGGTCGTCCACGTCCACCGCGGCGGCCCGCTGGTCGCGCTGGTGGGCAACCCGAACTGCGGCAAGACCGCGCTCTTCAACCTGCTGACCGGCAGCCGCCAGAAGGTGGCCAACTACGCTGGCGTCACCGTCGAGCGCAAGGAAGGCAAGCTGCGCACGAAGGACGGCAAGACGCTGCGCGTGCTGGACCTGCCCGGCGCCTACAGCCTGCACCCGCGTTCGCCCGACGAGCGCGTCACCTGCGACGTGCTGCAGGGCCGTGCGCGCGGCGAGAAGCGGCCCGAGCTGGTGGTCTGCGTCGTCGACGCCACCAACCTGCGGCGCAACCTGCGCCTGGTGCTGGCGGTGCAGCGCCTGGGCCTGCCGGTGGTGGTGGCGCTCAACATGGTGGACCTGGCGGCGCGCCGTGGCGTGCAGGTCGACCCCGAGGCGCTGGCGCGCGAACTCGGCGTGCCGGTGGTGCCCACGGTGGCGGTGAAGTCCGAAGGCGACGGCCCGCTGCGCGCGCTGCTCGAAGACCGCTCGCGCTGGCACCCGGCCGGCACGCCGGCCGAGGTGCTGCACCACGAAGGCGACCACCGCACGGTGCAGGGCATCCTGGAGCGTCTGGGTCTGGACGCGGCGATGCCGCACACCGCCAGCGACCGCATCGACCGCCTGGTGCTGCACCCGGTGTTCGGCCCGCTGCTGCTGGCGCTGATCCTGTTCCTCGTCTTCCAGGCCGTGTTCAGCTGGGCCGAGTTGCCCAAGGACTGGATCGAGGCCGCCACCGCATGGGTCGGCCAGCAGGTGACCGACGCGCTGCCCGAAGGCGCGCTGCGCAGCCTGCTGGTCGACGGCGTGATCGCCGGCGCCGGCGGCGTGCTGGTGTTCCTGCCGCAGATCGTGATCCTCTTCTTCTTCATCCTCACGCTGGAGGAGTCGGGCTACCTGCCGCGTGCCGCCTTCCTGCTGGACCGGCTGATGGGCGGCGTGGGGCTCTCGGGGCGATCGTTCATCCCGCTGCTGTCCAGCTTTGCCTGCGCCATTCCGGGCATCATGGCCACGCGCACCATCGCCGACCCGCGCGACCGCCTGGTGACGATCATGATCGCGCCGCTGATGACCTGCTCGGCGCGGCTGCCGGTGTACGCGCTGCTGATCGGCGCCTTCGTGCCGCAGCGTGCCGTGTGGGGCGGGCTCGAACTGCAGGGGCTCGTGCTGTTCGGCCTGTACCTGGCCGGCGTCGCCGGCGCCTTCACGGTGGCCTGGGTGCTCAAGCGCTTCACCTCGCGCGGGCAGGTGCGTTCGCTGATGATGGAACTGCCGGCCTACCACTGGCCGGCAGCGCGCAACATCGCGCTCGGGCTGTGGCAGCGGGTGGTGATCTTCATGCGCCGCGTGGGCGGCATCATCCTCGTGCTGACGATCGCGCTCTGGGCGCTGGCCAGCTTCCCGGCGCCGCCGCCGGGCGCCACCGGGGCGCCGATCGAATACAGCCTGGCCGGCATCATCGGCAAGGGCCTGGCGCTGCTGTTCGCGCCCATCGGCTTCAACTGGCAGATCAGCATCGCGCTCGTGCCGGGCCTGGCCGCGCGCGAGGTGGCGGTGAGCGCGCTCGGCACCGTCTACGCGCTCTCGGCCACCGGCACCGACACCGCGCAGGCGCTGTCGCCCATCATCGCCCACGGCTGGAGCCTGGCGACGGCGTTCTCGCTCATCGCCTGGTACGTGTTCGCGCCGCAGTGCCTTTCGACGCTGGCGGCGGTGAAGCGCGAGACCGGCGGCTGGAAGTGGGCCGCGGTGATGGCGGGCTATCTGTTCGCGCTCGCCTACCTCGCCTCTTTCATCACCTACCGGGTGGCGCTCTCGTTCGGCCTGTGAGGCGGCCTCACTTCATGGTGTAGCCGCGGCCTTCCATGCACGCTTCGACGGCGCGCTGGAACACCGAGGCGTCGGCCACCGCCGCAGGCTGCGTGGTGGCCCAGCGGTTGCACTCCTGGCGGTCGAGCTCGGTGCGCGCGGCGTCCTGGCCGTTGCGCGGATAGATCACGGGGTCGGGCTTCGCAGGCGCGGCGGCCACCGCGGCCGGCGCTTCGGCCGGCGAAGCGGCGTAGACAGGCACCGCCACCCCCACCGGCGGCGCCACCACCACCCAGTGCGGGCCCCAGGGCCGGTACCACAGGCCGCCGTGGTACCAGTAGCGGCTGCCGCCGTACACGCCCACCGCCACCGCGCCGGCGGGCAGCGCGCCGTAGGTGGCACCGTAGACCGGGAAGCCGAAGTTCAGGTCCACCGCGACCGAGGTGCGGGCCGAGGCGTCGAGCGCGGCGCCGGCCAGGCCGGCGGCGAGCACCAGGCGCGGAAGAAGGTTCATGGGTCCGTTCATGTTCGTGCCTCCTGCGAACGGAAGGTCCGACGGGCGAATGATCGCCCAGCACCGCACCGCCGGCGCGGCGCGCTTGCAAAGAAACGTGAACCGGATGGATCAGGCCGTGAGCAGGCCCTTGCGCTCGATGAAGGCCACCACCTCGGACAGCCCGTCGCGCGTCTTCAGGTTGGTCATCACGTAGGGGCGGTTCGGGCGCATGCGCTGGGTGTCGGCCGCCATCACCGCGAGGTCGGCGCCGACATGGGGCGCGAGGTCGGTCTTGTTGATCACGAAGAGGTCGCTCTTGGTGATGCCGGGGCCGCCCTTGCGCGGGATCTTCTCGCCGGCGGCGACGTCGATGACGTAGATCGTCAGGTCCGAAAGCTCGGGGCTGAAGGTCGCCGCGAGGTTGTCGCCGCCGGACTCGATGAACACGATGTCGGCCTCGGGGAACTTCTCCAGCATGCGGTCCACCGCCTCCAGGTTGATGGACGCGTCCTCGCGGATCGCGGTGTGCGGGCAGCCGCCGGTCTCAACGCCGACGATGCGCTCCGGCGCCAGCGCGCCGGCCACAGTGAGCAGGCGCTGGTCTTCCTTGGTGTAGATGTCGTTGGTCACCACCACCAGGTCCCAGCGCTCGCGCATGGTCTTGCAGAGCATCTCCACCAGCGTGGTCTTGCCCGAACCCACCGGTCCGCCCACGCCCACGCGCAGGGGGGGCAGGCGCTTGGTGCGGCCGGGAATGGAATGCAGTCGGCTCGTCGAGTTCATGCCGAGGATCATGCACGAAGCGTGCACGCCCTTGGCGTCGGCACACCGGACTTCAGGACCGGAACAGGCGCGAGTACTGCGCCTCGTGGCGTGCCGACAGCAGCGCCAGCCCCGGCGCGAAGGCCTGCGGCGGGTCGGCTTCGGGCAGCGCCGCCGCGCGCGCGGCGAGCGCGGGAATCCCGTCCGCCAGCGCCGCGAGCACACGCTGGCCGGCGGCCTGGCCCAGCGGCACCGCCTTCATCGCCGCCTGCACCATGTTCTCGGCCCAGCCGAAGGCGAAGGCCTGCGCCAGCGCTTCGTCCTCGGCACCGGCCAGCACGCCGGCGAGCGCGAACGCGACCACCCAGTGCGGTGCCGGCGCCAGCGACTGCAGCGCGCCGATGCGCGGGTCGGCGGCGTGGCTGCCGTTCTTCAGCCATTCCACCAGCGAGCGGCCCATCTGCTCGCCCTGCGCGCGCAGTTCGGCGCTTTCACGCGTGCGCCGCAGCCAGTCGTTGAGCGCCGCCACGGCGGCCCGGTCGTCGCGCCGCCAGGCGCGCGCGGCGCGCACCAGCAGCGGCGCTTCGCAGCGCGCCAGCGTCAGCTCCATCTGCTCGCGCAACCAGCGTGCGGCGCCGGCCTCGTCGGCCACGCGGCCGGCGTCGACCGCCGCCTCCAGACCTTCGGAATAGCTGAAGCCGCCCACCGGCAACGCCGGCGAGGCCAGCCACAGCAGGCCCAGCAGGGCGGGCGGCGTCATTCAGCGATGCGGGTGGTGGTGACCGTGGTCGTGGTCGTGGTGATCGTGGCCGTGGCCATGGTCGTGGCCACAGTCGGGCCCGTGCACGTGGCCGTGGTCGTGCGCGTGATCGTGCGCGTGGCCATGCCCATGATCGTGCCCGTGGTCGTGAGCATGCCCGTGCCCTTCCTCGGCCTGGTAGGCGCCGCCTTCGGGTTCGAAGGCCTCGTTCGCCGGGCTCACGGTCAGGTGCATGCGCTCGAGCATCTGCGCCAGCACGTGGTCGGGTTCCAGCTTCAGGTGGTCGGGCTTGAGCTCCACCGCCACGTGCCGGTTGCCCAGGTGGTAGGCGGCGCGCGCCAGGTCGAACGGCGTGCCGTGCTCGGCGCAGGCGCGCACCACCAGCACCGGCTGCGCGGCGGCGGCCACCTTCACGAGCGAGCCGTCCTCGCCCACCAGCACGTCGCCGCCGCGCACCACGCTGCCGCGCGGCAGGAACACGCCGAGCGTGCGGCCGCTGGAGTCGGTGGCCTCGAAGCGGCTCTTCTGCCGCGTGTCCCAGTCCAGCTCGACGCTGGCGGCGCGCTTCAGGAGCACGGCCGCGAGTCCGCGGCCCTGGGGGATGAGCTTGTTGATGGTGAGCATGGGATCTCCGGTGGGCGCCTGCGACGTGAAGCTCCTCACGGTTCGCGTTATAGCGCCCCGTATCAGGGCGTCGTGATTCTGCAAGCAATGTAAGTCGGCGCGCCGCGGGGCCGTTTCTCCTACGTTTGCCGGGGCCGGCGCCGATATGCAATGCCATCGCCCCCCGCTTCCCGGAGCCGACCCATGAACATCGCCAGCCTCTATTCCAGCGGTTCCGCCGCCCAGCAGGCGGCGGCTGCCGTCGCCGCCAGCGCGGGCAATGCCGCCGGCACGGCCGCGAGCACGGGCACGATCCCGGTCGACTCGCGCGGCGACGGCGGGCGCGAACGCCACGGCCATGGCGGCCACCGCGGCCACGGCGGCGGCCAGATGCGCGAAGCGCTGGCGCAGGTGTTCCAGAGCCTGGGCATCGGCCTGCCGCAACGCGCCGAAAGGTCGCATGGCGGCGAAGGCCACGACGGGCACCATCACCACCACCACGACGACGACGACCATCACCAGGCCGCCGCCGGCAGCGACGGCGCCTCGTCGACGACGACCACGACGACCACGACGACGACGACCACGACGACGTCGACCACCACCACGACCGGCGCCGCCGCCCCCGACGGCGCTGCCGCCGACGCAACGGGCACGCCCGGCACCGCCGGCGCGCCCAGCGCGGCTTCCGCCACCCCCACCACCGCCCGGACGCTGCGCGAGGACCTGCACGACTTCATGCACCAGCTGTTCCAGGCCATGCACAGCGCCTACACGGCGTCCGGCGAAGGCGCTGGCGGCGGCGAAGGCGGCGCCACGGCGCCCCAGCGTATCCCGGCTCGCGCCTCGCCGCCGGCCTCTCGGCCCTGGTGACGCAGGTCAGCAGCGGCAACGCGCCCGCCGGCCTGCAGAGCGCCTTCGACAAGCTGATGACCGACGTGAAGGCCTTCGGCGCCGGCCGCACCGCGACCCCGGGCGACGGCTCCAGCGCCGGCAGCAGCGGCACCGACGCGGCCACGCCCACGCTGCAGCAGGTGCTCGGCGCGCTGCAGCAGCGCCTGGGCTACGGCAGCGGCGCCGGCGGCAGCAGCGCGGTCGGCAACACCGTCGACCTGACGGCCTGAACCCGGGCCCGGCGCGCCTTCAGGGCCGCCGCGACGCTTC
>JABLTH010034847.1_pt1 | contig 19502 bp, 18 predicted proteins | sample 7875711 | NCBI WGS metagenome assembly JABLTH01 (sample SAMN14941262, study PRJNA633318) | bioreactor metagenome | isolation source: bioreactor | place: China | collected 2019-03-05 | reverse complement strand
CGATATCGTGATTCATCACTTCAGCGAGTGTTGAATCTGTTTTTGCTCAGCCATAACTGTTATTGTTTTATATAATTTAAGCAGGAGCATTCAACGTTCAGGAGTGAAGGGTGATAGACGCGCAACAGGAAACGAAACTTCGTTCATACGGGTTTACTGATAAAAACATTACGGCTTTGCGTGCCGTACTTGAAGATCCGAAACGTAAAGATCGGACTCTGCATTCACTTTTAGTTGAGCTAAAACGACGCTTCTACACGTCCTGGATCATTGTCATTGGTTTACTGTTTTTTGCTACCTATGCAACTATCACTAATGATTATGGTAATGGTTGGATTTATTTCGCAATAATTATCGTTTTATCTCTTTTTATATTGGGAATGGCACCGCTGTCTGTCTCATGGAAGGCGGTGAAATTTTTACGCAAGGAGGGGTAATCCTCCTTTCTGCCTAACGAACAAACTCTTGTTCATCGGTATTATACGTTTTTCCCATCGTATAAATTTTATGGGCTGATTTTCCAACTTCAATAGCCAGCGCTGGCCGTGTCATTGTTGAAACTTTGCGGTAAAAGTCCGTCGATAACCAGTCGTACAGCCGCCAACTTTCAGGCTTGAGCATGGGGCGAAATATTCCATACATTGATGTCACCATGTTCATCCCTTGCCAGGCTAACATGCCTGTCTTACGCTCAAATCCGAGAAACTCTGCAGCGCCCATATACGCATTCTGAGCAATATTCCCTGGATTTGGTACTCCCGTTAGCTTATCAATATTTTCCATTAGATTACTGGTTCCATGAAAGATCAGCGTTGCTCCTGCAATTACACCGAGGATATTCCCGGTGCTGGCTGAACCAACCGCCATCATTGCACCGCCCACAATCTGAATGCCGCCCAGAACAATTCCAATGCCGCTAATCACGTACCCGACGATTTTCCCATTATCTTCATAAAGATTTACGGCAGCAGCAAGATAAGCCTCACCCGTGCGTAACATTCTGTCCTGAACTTTAAGGTTGTCGCGTTCGGTTTTTAAATTCGCAATGCATTCTTTGCATACATCATCATTCCTGGCCGGGCGGATACCGTTACGCTGAGCATTAATAAATGCCTTGATTTCATCAAGAAACCGGATACGGGTCAGCCCATCTTTAAAATGTGCGCTGGCAACCTGCGTTGCTATGTTCCACAGAGAGTTTGCTTCTATCTGCGCCAAGGCAGCATAGTAATTAATAGACCGGTTCGGGTTCAGATATATATCCATTTTTTCTTATCCATTTTGGTTTCAGCCTGACGTAACGCTGCTATTCACTTAACCATATTTTTATTGCATTGTGAACTTTTACCGCAATCTGAGCATATTTGTTTAGTCTAAATTTTAGTTCAGCCTCATCATACAGAGGCGGGTAATACGCCAACAGCTAACTGCATTGAAGTGCCTATATAGCCAATCAGGCCAATGGATGTAACTATCACATTCAGTGATAAGAGCGCGGAATGCACAAACCCTGAGAAATTAGTTGAACCTGTAAATTGCCCCATGAAAAAAGGAAGATAAAAGATTAATGCTACGTCTTTAAACGCCAGGCTTTATAAGCTAATTTCAGTGGAGTCATCCAACAAAAGATACCAATAATAAACACTACAGCAACGCCTAATGAGATGATATTTTCCGGGGAAGCGAAGCACACCGCCAGGATGAACATAACGATAAGCATAACTGAAAGAATGAGAATTCCTTTGAAACGATTTGAAAGCGCAGGGAGCAAAAGTTCCAATGTTATATGTTGAGTAGCTGCATGGCGTTTAAGCTGTTGCAACTCCTGTTTTGTGAAGCCCGATCTAAGCAATACATCTTCAGTTATCGTCACGCTAATCCCCCTCTTTATAATCAAAGCCAGTATACCGTGACCTGAGTAAAAAAAACGGTCAACTTGCCGGTAGTTTATGGTGTCCTCCTGCCTGTTTATTCCTGAATTACCCGGGCAGTTCACCCAGTTGAAGCAACAAATACCCCGCGTCAACAGGTGGCTAGCCCCACAACCCCCTGACCTGCTGCCCGGTAATTAATTCAGGAGGCTCTACAGCCAGGCAAATTTGTTTGCCAGTAAACCATCAAAAGCTTATGTTTTCTTCTTAGCAAATCCACAGCCACCGAACGCTTCCAGTCCAGACATGGAAACATACCCGAAATTAATGATGCAGCAGGTTCAATCACTCTCTCTGATATTAACCCGCGAAGCGAACGAGTTAACCCAGGCTCAGTGTGACGTCATGCTCAATGGCGAAAGCACGGGTATTCTCGTTCCTGGGCACATTCTGGAAGCTGCGGTTCAGGTTAATGACCAGCGTTATATCCTGTTTCTGACAGACGACGTCATTTTCGAGGAATCGTTGACCATTGCCCTTATCGACGTGCATGACGGGCTTAAAGAAATTGTTCGTTTAGGTAATGAATACTCGACAGGAAGTTTTGCTGACCTCCAGATCACTGACGATAGCGTGAATTTCAGGTTTATTGGGGATTATATCTGGACAGTGGAAGTATCAGATTCACCTCGCTTGCGCCTCCCTTTTATTTCCGACCCGAAAGGTGTTAAACGGGAGTCAGGCCTGAAAAAATACATAGCGATTTCTGCCACTCCCACGCCGGAAAACATAAGTTGAAGCCATTATTTAACAGAATACTCACCTTAACTGACGTAGAACTGATCGCCCGCGTCCCCGTCTGGCACGCCTTATCAGAACTTTTTACCGGGCGCGAACTCCAGGAGTATGACTATCAATGGATGGCAGAGGTACTGAAAAAATCCGGATTAAACCGGGAAGAGATCTTCAGAATTGTGGATGAGGAAGTCGCCCCTGCTCTACAGGCTAACCTGCTTTACAACCCAACGCCGGTGATGGACGGTTGGTCAGAGGAAGACATCAAACGGCTTGTGACAGCGTATTTGAACAGAAAGCCGACAATTATCGAACGCATCATTCCGGCCCGGGTACTGTTAAAACAACGGCGCAAACACATCAGCAAGGAACTTAACAGGCTATCCGCTGAGCTTGATAAAGGCATGTAATAAGTTATAAAGCGAGATGATAACCAAAGAATGTTAATAGCACAGGTCTTCTCGCACAAACAAAAAACCCGCACACCTCAGGTATGCGGGCTTTTTTATACCAGTAAGGTCACTCTTACTCGGCGACCACAAACCCCGGCAGATCGGCATCGAAGTAGTTGTGATACATATTCATCACTTCGGGATTACGGAAGCTGTAGGTTTTCAGCAGCCAGCGTTTTTCTGCAGAGTAGGGATCTCTCACCCGGATGATTTCCCGGTTGTGTAAAGAGTCCTGATTGGCGAAGGAGAACAGGTCGCCTTTGTTAATAGCAACGCGGCCTTTTGCCGCTTTGGTGATGGCCACCTTAAGGTCAATTAATGCTTTGATCGCCTCTGCTGGCGCATCCGGAGAATAGGTTGTGCGTGTGTCGTAGTAACGGAAAGTATGAATATTCTCCAGGATCGGATGCAGTTCAGAGTCAATCTGGCTGGCGTTCGAGTCGCGAGAGTATTCATCAAAAGGGGTAATAAAAAGTGGCTTGCGTAACCACTCCTGGGATTCAGCCTTCAAATTATCCAGAATCGCTTTACCGTCCAGGTAGCCGGTAAAAATCAGGTTTTCTTCGCTGCAACGCATGCCTAATAAACTGAGAAAATCAGCACGTACCGGGTGAGCGGTGCGATCGTTGTGGTAATAAAGTTCGCCGTCCGTTTTTTGCGTTTGTGTGTTGCTGTATTTTTTGTCGGCATAAACATCATGGAAAAAATCACCGTTGTTGCGCGTACGGTAGGCCAGTAACGGGGAGTCGGTGAGCTGAGCGAACAGCTCCAGCAGCGCCTCTCCTACAAAGGTGAGCTTTTTGGCATACTTATCGTTAACGGGATTGGACTGATCAAATTCAGGAATGATGGTGTCGAGTGGTACGTTTTTTAATAAATGCGCGTTAATGCCTTGATCCTTGCGCTCTTGCCTGACGCGCTCGCAGGCCTGAACAAAAAAAGTGGGCACCAGACCATTTTCAATGAGTTCGGTGATGGACTGCTTGAAGAGTTTGTAGTCTGTATACGGGCTGATGGTGACACGGCTGATAAGTTTTGATAGCTCATCTTTTTGAAGATCGTTAAACTCTAGCTGGGTGATCATAGTTTGATTGCCTTATGTACGCTCAAAACAGACGCTGCACCCTGAGAAAGTAAGGCGTCTTGTTTTGAGTCTTATGGTTGTATTGGATTAAATCTTTCCTGTTTGCCTTGCGTAAGCGAACAAGCCACCGGCGGCGACAATGTTCGCAAGTTCCCCTACCGGAGCGGTTTTCAGAATCCCATCAGCAGTACCAATCTGATGAGCGTCTAAATCGATTTCAATGGTATCCCCCGTTTTCAGCGCACGGATATCACAGCCTTCATTCAGCGTGACGGGCATGATTTGCCCCGTGGATACACAGTTACGGAAAAATATGCGGGCGAACGACTGGGCGACGACGGCCTTCACGCCGGATGCCCCCAGAGCCACCACCGCATGCTCGCGTGATGAGCCACAGCCGAAATTTTTCCGGCCACAATAAAGTCATAACCGGCTCGCTGCGTCTGCGGGTTAATAAACGGCAGCGCCCCTTCCGGCAGTCCGCACATGGCGAGCGTTGCCAGCTCTTCACGCCCCTCGGCAGAGGCCGGGTTAATTTTCAAATATTCAGCCGTTAATATCTGGTCGGTATCGATATTGTCGCCTAACACATAAACTGTACCGCGCATTACGTTATTAATAGTCATTAGTTAAGTACCGTTCTGGATTAGTAATAAAACCGGCCACTGCCGCAGCAGCCACTGCATAAGGTGAGGCCAGATAAATCATCGCGCCTTTATTTCCCATCCGCCCCACAAAATTACGGTTGGTGGTGGAGATCACGCTTATCGGATCCCTGACTCTCCCAAAGGTGTCCGCTGGCCCGCCACAGCAAGCCGCGCAGCCGGGTTCAGAAGATAATTTAACGCCAGCCCGGGTCAGGATTTCATACACGGATCGGCCCTTCACCTGGGTGGTGATCAGATTATGAAAAACCTCTTTGGTCGCGGGAACGGCGTAGGTTGGGATGGCCACCTTGTGCTGCCACAGTATTTCCGCAGCAGCGATAAAATCATCCGTTTTACCGCCCGTGCAGGAGCCAATATAGGCTTGCGAAATGGCAATATTTTCCAGCTGTGCCACTGCCACCACATTATCCGGGGAGTGTGGCCGCGCAATCACGCTGGTTAATGCTGAGACGTCAATATCAATCGTGCGGACGTAATGCGCATTTTCATCAGGCGTCACCACGGAATACGGGACGGTGGTTCTGGTCGCCAGGTAATCCAGCGTGGCCTGGTTTGGCACCATAATGCCGTTTTTAGCCCCGCACTCCACAACCATATTGCACATCGTCATTCGCTCTTCGACCGATAATTCATCGATGACGTTGCCGGTAAATTCGATGGCATTATAGGTCGCCCCTTCCACGCCCAGCTCTTTCATTAACACCAGAATTAAATCTTTCGCCTGAACGCTTTTCGCTTTTTTACCGTAGTAATTCACTTTTATGGTGGCGGGAACCATCAACGGGATCTCCCCCGTACCCAGGGCGTACGCCCCGTCGGTGATCCCCACGCCAATGGCGAAGGTGCCAAAGGCCCCGGCGGTCACGGTGTGAGAATCGGTCCCTAACAACACCTCTCCCGGCCGGGTGTGTCCCCCTTCCGCCAGGCCAATATGACACACGCCTTTATAGTCCGGGGTGCCCACATCATAAAAATGGGTAATATTTTGCGCTTTTGCGAATTCCCGCATTACCCGAATATTTTGATTCGCCTGCGGGTCGGCGGAATAAACAAAGTGATCAGGGATCATAATAAAGCGATCCGGGTTCCAGACTTTTGCCTCTTCACCAAATTCTTTTTTAAATACGCTGGCGACGCCAGGCGTGCAGGGATCGTGGGACATTAATACATCAACATTCACGAAAAGAACTTCACCCGGTGAAACATGCGATCTCTTGCTGGCTCTGGCGATTATTTTTTCGGTTAACGTCATCCCCGGCTTTATATTTACCGACGCATAATCATCAGTTTCGTGAATATTCATTTTTCTCTCCTCTTTATCTGATGGGGAAATTACACCGTACAGAGGAGGGGCTTTCAACGGGAATCCGTTATTCGTCAGATTAGTTTCATTTTGCGTATGAATTGTTCCTCAGGTGGAACTGTGCTCCCCGCTGCGCAAATTCTTTGAGTAAAGCAGTGCAGATATGCATACCACCAGAATATAGATCAGGCAGAAGATTAGCATCAGCGTGGAAAAGTCCCGGCTCACCAGCAGCCACGCCCCAACGGCCAGTAAAAAGGCATTGGCCAGCCCGAAATCACGCTCCATGCGCCCGAACACGCGCATACGTTCATCCGGGGTATTGGCAGAGAGTTCGAGGTTAGCAAGCGTGACGGGCCGGATCGTCCCGGAGCCAAACCCCAGCAGCACCAGCGCCAGCAGCCCGGAGACAAAATAGTCCATGCCTCTCGCTGCAAGCCATTCATTGCTGGCAAAAAGCCCCAGCGCCGCCGTCATAAAAAGGCTTGTCGTCGCCAGTAACGCCGTTACCCCAAACCGTGCGATAAACGGCCCGGCTATTTTGATCGCTCCCCAGGACGAGAGCGTAAAGCAGCTCAGCACGGCACCGAAAAGCAGCGGGTCGACATTCACCATAATAAAGTAGAACGGGATAAAGCCGATGAACGGCGCCAGCGTAAAAGCGCGTGAAATGGAATAGAACAGCATCCAGAAGAGCTGGTCCCCTCTGGGCGAAAAAGAGACCCGCTCAACAGGCCGGGCAGGCTCGGGCTCTGTCTCCTGCACGCGAATCAACGCCACGCATCCGGAGGAGATAACGCTCACCACAATGGCGGCGATAAACGGCCACTGGGGGTTGTAGTCAAACAGAATACTCCCCAGCGATCCGGCGATCAGGGTGGCAATAAACATCCCGCTTTGCGACGTGGTCTGGATCTGCATAAACCGGTGCTGATCGCCTGCGGTGAGCTGGCGCAGCAGGGCCGCATCCGTGGTCAGCGCAATGGTAAATCCCGCGCCGCCAAGCAGCTGCGACACCACCAGCAGAGGGAGGCTGACCTCACTTTGCCGGGTGCTCCAGAGCATCAGCGCCATTCCCAGCGCCTTCATCAGTTCGCCTGCAATCACCGTCTGTCTGGATGACAAGAAGCGCAGCAGCCAGCCGGGTATGCCGCTGCTGAAGGTGCTGGTCAATCCATACAGCGCCAGCAGGAAAATAATCCGGTACATCCCCATGTCTATTGTCCAGAAATAGAGCAGCAAGACGGGAAGATGGAAATAGCAACGGGAAATAATACGGTAGGCCAGGAACAAGCCATGGTTGCCAGACCCGGGATGTAACCGGCTCGTCGTCATGACGCCAGCATCGCCATAATATCCATATCTCCCGCACGAAGGATTTTAATCTCCTTCTCCAGTAACGAGACGATGGTGCTGGAGACCGTTGTCACTGGACGCTGGGCTGCGGGCAGAATATAGCCCACACGGTCGCCAAACGTCTGGCGGGCGGCATCAATGTCGATCAGGCAGTCAGACTCCACACCGGAAAGATTGGCAGAACTCATCCCCAGCGGGCGGCCAAACAGCGCAATCACCTCTCGCAACACGCTCTGATGATTGCACACCAGAGAGATGGAGTCCGGCTTCAGATAGGGGTTCTGCGGCACATTGTCCGATGCCGGAACCACCACATTCAGCGCGCCGGGCATGGAACCAATCAGTTTGTCGAGCGCAGCGCGGTGCTGGACCTTATCGACGGCGATGTAATCCCATGCCTGCGCCGGTTCCGCGACGAAAAGCGTCAGCGGTTTCTGTCGTTCGCGTTTTTTGAGATCGTAAATTTTCTGGCAGGCGTCAATGTTCCACGGGTCTGCCGCCAGGGCGTAATTCGTGTCCGTGGGGACCAGAACCACCTCGCCGCGCTTCAGGGCGGCGACCGTATTGTGTATATGCTGCATCTCTTTTCCTGTTTAAATGTTGACGGTTACGCTACGGCCCGCGAGGCAGAAACTGGCGGGATCCGGCACGTCTTTCCAGTCGATATCGATATGTGCAGTCAGCACTTTCACGGGCAACTGCCGGCGCGCGATTTCAGGCGGGGGCTGTACGTCCCTCTCCCCGACCGCCACGCGTCCACTCCCTGCGCGGAGGGTTCTTATCGTTCCTTTCCAGCGCGTGGTGGATGCGGTGGTCAGACGCACCGTTACCGCCATCCCCGGGCGCAGACTGCCGGCGTCAGCCTCATCAAAAAACGCCTCAACCCAGCGAGTACGGCAATCCAGAATGCGCACAATCGGGGTGCCGTTCTGAACGCTCGCACCACTCTCCTCCGTCACGTCCCAGATCACGCCGTCCGTGCTGCTGTTGAGCGCCGCCTGCTGACGGGAGTGAAGGAGCGCAGCGACTTCCTGAATGCTCTGCGTCGTCGCCTGCTTGCGGGCAATCAGCTGTAGCTTCTCCTGCTGCATATTCTCGATAGTGAGCGACATATCGCGCTGATTCTGCTGTGGCGCATCCAGCGTTCTTGGCCCTGTCAGCTGAAGACCGGATTTGGCGGCATTCACGTCCAGTAAACGCTGACGGAGCTCGGCCGCTTTCGCCTCCTGGCTGGCCTGCAACACCCGGGTGTTGTTCTTGCGCTCTTCATACTCCATGCGGCTGATGAAACGCTGCTGGTAGAGATTTTCATAGCGCTGAAGCTGCTGTCGGGAGAAGGCAGTTTGCGCCGTAATCGCGCTCAGCTCCTCCTTCAGTTGCACAAACGTGGCAGCCGATTGTTTCTCACCTAACTGCTGCTGCATCCTGCTCTCGGCGAGGTACTGCTGCCGCTGCTGCTGATAAACCTGCAGTCGTTGATCGATCCCCGAAATTTGCTTGTCGAGTTCAGCAAGCTGGATCTCCAGCGCGCTGCGCTGGGCCACCAGGCCGGGGATCTGGTCGTTCGCCTGCGTGGTGACCACATTTCCCAGTGATTGCCGGGCCCGGACCGCCTGTCCCGGCGCGATGTTCTTCGCCAGCACCAGCTGTCCCGGCAGCGGGGAGAGCACCGTGGATATTCGGCCATTGATAAAGGCCTCCTTGCTGGAAACCCCCATTCCCGCAAAAAACAGCAGAACAATGGCCACCAGCACGCCACCCGCCACGCCCCATTTGAGCAGGCTATACCGGGCGAAAACCGCTCTGATTCGGTTAATCACGCACGCCTCATTAACGCTTATACAGCGTGACGACGCTGGCTTTCTCAAGGGTATGCATGTTGATGAGGAAACGTATCACCGCGTTTGGCAGATCCGGCGTCACGCCCAGGTCATCGCAGCTCAGGGCGTGCAGGGTGAAGATATAGCGGTGCGGAATGTCGCCCTCTGGCGGGCAGCAACCGCCGTAGCCAGGCGCACCAAAATCGGAGCTGGCGTGTTTGATGTCGGGTGTGTTCGCCGGATTTCCCGCTCCTGCCGCAAGCCCGGTCAGGCTGGCAGGAATGTTATACGCCACCCAGTGCCAGAAACCGCTGCCCGTTGGCGCATCAGGATCGTACGCGGTTACGGCAAAACTTTTGGTTCCCTGCGGGACATTTTCCCAGGACAAGGCGGGCGAGACATTATCGCCATTCCCCCCAAAATTATGATATTCGTTCGCCTTGGAGAGAAAAGCGTAGTCACTTAAACCTGCAATAGATACTTTCATAGCGTTAACCTCTGTTTGAAAATCGGTATTGACCGGTGGGTTGTTCTATTGGTAACCGATTGAAAGCAAAACCGGTAACAGAATTAACCAACCCGGCATATTGCCCAGGAATAACGCGATATTGTTCCAACACTGAAACAATGCGGTGAAAATTTCTCTGCTGATTGCGAAGCCTCTTATTACACGACATCCTTTCCCTAAATTTATGACACCAGTGCGGTGCAGGGAGAATTGAATGATGAATAAGAAAGTCGCGTGGAATGGTCAGGTTCAGCCGGAAGCGATTAACGTATTATCGGCTGAAGGCGGAATGATTGTTTGCCCTACGAAAGTGGGTTATATCATTATGACCTCAGATAAAGAGGGGCTGGAGAGAAAATTCGAAGCCAAACAGCGAAACCGTAATAAACCCGGCGTGGTATTGTGCGGCAGTATGGAACAGCTGAAATCGCTGGCGGAGATGAACCCGGAAATCGAGGCATTTTATCAGGCCCACTGGGATGCAGACGTATTACTGGGCTGTATTTTACCGTGGCGAGAAGATGCCATCGCCAGATTACCCGATAACGGCCTCAAAGAGCTGATGATGGACGGCAGAAAAACCAGCTGCTTCGTGATTAAATTTGGCAAACCCGGCGAAATGATTGCTAAAGAGCTGTGGGAAAATCATCAGAAATTCTCTTTTGCCAGCTCGGCGAATCCGTCAGGAAAAGGCAACCGCGGCATGGTGGAATTCATTGGGGAACGCATCGAATCGCGTGCAGACTTAATTATTTGTGCCAACGAGTACGTTAAGTCTATTCAGCCTGATGAGACCCAGGAGAGTCGCTATGAACAAGGCGTGATGGTGTCCATGGTGGACAGCCAAGGGAAACTGGTCCCTGAACAGGGTAGTGCCAGAAAAGTGACCCCTTGCCCGGTATTAATTCGCAAAGGTCTCGACGTGAATAAAATTATTAATTTCATGTCCGCCCAGTTTAATACCTGGGACTATCGCCACGGCGATTACTATTAATTTTTGGGTTTAACCGCGTCACAGGGATATCGATAATCATGTCATTTATAGACAAGGCCATTACCGTATTGCGTAATAGCGGGATCATCCTGATCCCTACCGATACCCACTTTGCCCTGGCAGCCGATCCTTACAGCCCGGATGCCGTGGAAAAACTGACGCTGCTAAAAAGATCGCCCTGTACCAGAGAGATGACGTTTTGCTTCTGCGAACTGGCGGACATATGGGAATGGGTGGATGTCAGCCCGTGGCAAAGAAGCAAAATTGAAATGCTCAGCCGGGCCTGCTGGCCCGGCACCCTTAAAATCAGCCTGCGAAAGAAACAGCGCGCCGATTTTCTTCCCGGAGCAGGCGATATTCTCCCGGTCGTCTGCGTGAAAAACAGTCAGATGCGAACCATCATCAGCCGGTTAGGCAGGCCCCTGGTGGTGATCCCGGCAGGGTATCCGCAGGATGGGGGCGATCTTGTCAGTTTTACGCTCGCCCGGGAAGATATGGGAGATTGTGTCGATCTGGTTGTCCCGTCCAACTGCAAAAACCCCAGCCGTACCGCCACCACGCATATCTCTTTGCTGGATGACAAAGTCTCGATCCTGCGTCATGGCGAGCTGGATATCAGTAGCCTGCTTTGACCTCGGCCCCGGCGATCAGCTGCTGAAGTTCGTCGCTAAAGCGTTTAATGCCTGAGGTCATCGTGTTTTTATTTTTGGACAGTAGCCACACTTTATATTCATCCATCTGCCAGCCGGGTAAAAGCCGGACCAGTTTCCCGGTGGCGAGACTTTCTCGCGCAATGTAATTGGGCAAGTAAGCAATCCCGAGGCCGGAAAGCGCCATGCTGATCAGCGCCACGCTGTTGTTGCTTCTGAAGCGGCTATGGACATCAATATTGACCTTTTGTTTCTCTTTTCTGAACGGCAGCGAAACCGTACGCGCCACACCGCGAAACAGAATGTAGTTGTGGGCCGGGAGATCGCCCGGCGTCAGGACAGGACGCATCCGGGCGATACAGTCAGGGGTGGCATAAAGCCCCCACTGGATGGAGCATAAAAATTTGGTGTGCTCATGGGTTGGCGTGTCCTGCGCCACAATGATAGAGAGATCGTACTGGCTCTCTTTGATATCCACCGCTTTATCCGATAAATCAAGATCGACATTGGCCATAATATTTCGTTCTAAGTACGCATTTAATGCTGGCACAACATACTCTTTTCCGAACGTCACCGGGGCAAGTATTTTTATTGTCCCCGCCGGTTCCTCATAATAATCCCGTATAAAGCGTTCTGCGGCGCGCAGTTCATTCAATATTTTGAAGCAGTGCTGATAGTAGCTCAGCCCCAGCTCCGTAATCTCTATTTTCCGGGTGGTGCGCTTAAGCAGCATTGCACCAATACGTTTTTCCAGCGTTGAAATATCCCGGCTAACTGATGACTTCGACATTCCCAAAGAGAGTGCGGCCTCGGTGAAGCTCAGGGTTTCGACGACACGCGCGAAAACCACCATCGGAATTAAATTCTCGATTTTTTCCATTCTACAATCTGCACCAGGTCAGCAAACATCACCCGATAATTAGTGGCAAAAGTCCTTGCTATCGTCAAGTGAAAATTTTCCAGCATTGTCGTTCTGCCCCGGTTCGATAATAACTCCGCAGCGCCGCACGGCTATTTTTCACCGCGTAACAAGAATATATTTTCTTCGAAAAATGGGTTAACTCAGAGGGTGAATATCCACGCACTAAAAGAAAAATATCTGGTTTTTTATGCTTTATTTATTGCTTCTGAATACGAATTAAAAATTTAAATCCGCTGATTTCCCTCTAGCATAACGACTCAGGGTGAATGTTACGAGAGGGTTAACCGTGAGTGAATGCATAGTTTCAGGAACACAGTGGGGGGCACAAAACCCCATCCGCGAGGACGATCTTGCGGCAAGGATCGATGCCTTACCGGCTTCCGCCGGACTTTGGCGATTCATCGCCTTGCTGTCCCTTGGCGGTTTTTTTGAGCTTTACGATCTGTTTCAGACAGGCTACATCAGCGCCGGTCTCATTGCTGATGGCATCTTCCACACCGGCCAGCAGGGCGTGTTCGGTATGGCCGACCAGGCCGCGTTTGCGTCCGCAACCTTTCTGGGGCTTTTTATCGGTGCCAGCCTGCTCAGCCCCTATGCTGATCGCATTGGCCGACGCGCGACCTTTATGTATGCCCTGCTCTGGTACGGGCTGTTCTCCCTCGTCATGGCGTTTCAGCATCAGGCAGAATGGGTGATCTTTTTTCGTTTTATGGTAGGCATCGGCCTCGGCGTTGAACTGGTTACCATTGATACCTATCTGACAGAGTGGGTACCTGCTCACCTTCGCACCCGCGCCTTTGCTTTCGCCTTTTTCATTCAGTTTCTCTCGGTTCCTGCCGTCGCGCTGATGTCGTGGTGGCTGGTGCCGCAGATGTGGTTTGGCCTGAGCGGATGGCGGTTCGTGGTGATCGCTGGCGCGCTGGCGTCCATCATTATCTGGCTGGTGCGCAAGGGGCTGCCGGAATCTCCGCGCTGGCTGCTGCAGCAAAAGCGCTTTCATGAGGTGAGAACCGTCATGCAGGAGATGGAGAAGCGCTGCGGCAGCGGCGAACAGGCGGATTTTCCTCTCCGCGCCGGGCAGCACAACGAACAGGGTTCACTCAAGGGCAGGTTTAAAGATATCTGGTCTCCGCGCTACCGTGGCCGGGTTGCGATGCTGGTGGTGATGAATATCTTTCAGGCGATTGGCTTTTTTGGCTTCGGAAACTGGCTGCCCGCCCTGCTGTCCGGCAGCGGGACATCGGTCACGCACAGTTTGTTATACGCCTTTTTCATCACGCTGGCCTATCCTCTCGGCGCGCTTATCTGCAGCCGCTATGCCGATCGAATGGAAAATAAATGGCAAATCGTGTTGTCCTGTCTGACCACGGTCATCTTTGGTTCGCTGTTTGCGTTTCAGAGCAACCCACTGCTGCTTATTGCCTGCGGCTTTTTTATTACCTGGTCCAATGCCTGGCTGACTTACAGCTACCACTCCTATCAGTCAGAGATTTTCCCCACCCGAATCCGGGCGCGAGCGGTCGGCTTTTGTTACTCCTTTAGCCGTTTATCCACCGTCTTCAGCAGTATAATTATCGGTCTGATACTGCAATATAGCGGCTCAACGGCGGTCATTGCCTTTATTGTGATCAGTATGCTGATTGTTATGCTCACCATTGGTATTTTTGGTCCCAACACGCGCGGTATCGACCTGGAAAATATTTAATCACGGTGACTAATAAAATGCCGTCTCACAACTTGTGAGCGGCATCCATGATTATTTTCGCTGCCCTGTAGATAATAACGTTGCCCCTAATAACATCGGGCGGGAGCATACCAGGAAAACACGGATGAAATTTGCGCAAACAAGGAGAGAGCGATGTACAGACCCTTCACCATAGTATTTTTTATTCTACTGACGCTGGCAGCACTGGCTGAGATTGGATATCTCACGTTCGGTTAGCCTTTCGCATGAAATAGCGCCGTCATGGCCTCCACCCTTTTACAGTTTTTTCCTAAAGCCGCTTCGCTTTGTCTGTGACATGCTGAATCACGCTCATAACCGATAACGAAAATGAGGATATTATGAAAAAAACAATTATCGCATTGTCTGCCATTCTGCTGGCTTCTCCAGTATTTGCTGCGACCACACATGCAACTGATGATACCGTCGCCGCGGCGAACGCTAACGCCAACGAAGCGAAGCAAAAACTGCACGAAGAGCAGAACAAAGGTGAAGAGCTGAAGCTGAAACAGAAACATGCTGCAGAAGGTAAAAGCGAAAGCTTTGGCAGCAAGGTCAGCGAAGACTCACAGAAAGTCTGGCACAAAACCAAAGAAGGCACCGAGAAGGGTTGGGACGCCACCAAAGAGGGTGCTGAGAAAGGCTGGAACAAAACCAAAGAAGGTGCCAGCGAGCTGGAAAAGAAAGTCACTGAGTAACCGTCACACAGATAAAAAGGCCGCCTGCGCGGCCTTTTTTATTGCTTCAAATAAAGTCAGGCGTATTTCCCCCTCGCCATTCTATTAAATATCGCCTGCTAGCAGAAAATTTAACCCTGTAAAAGAATATTTTTAAAATGCGAATAAATATAATATATCTTACATCAAAAACATTACCCTATCTTAAATCGCAATTAAGCAACCATAAACAATCAATGCCAGAATACGATTAAAATCATCACCTACCAATTATTTTCCCGCGGCGAACATGCATAAAAAACCGACTCATAAAAAATGAACTAATCGCACACAATCAATGGCTTACAAACTTTAAATTATAAACAAAATCTATAAAGCAATGCCCTCTTCACATCCTTGCGCCATGTTTACTAAAGCTTAATTTGCATATCCAGACTTTTCTGACTATATCATTTTCATACCGTCCCGGATTAATTCCTCTATTAAATACAAGGTTATATAAAAGACAAAATCACATTGTTGATAGTTTTTCTCAAATAAATAGATTCGCTCTGATGTTGCCACTCTGCATTCTGGCGGGCATCGTTCGCGCTGAAAATAAATACGGTGAGCGCTGTTTTAAATAACAGTTACTCCGCCGGGGGCGCGCTTTACCCTTAACAGAGATGGCTCATCTTGCTCGCCGTTAACGATAACTCTGCTGGAGTACTCACTAAATGAGCCAAATCTCTGTTATATCGAAACTTACGGGTGTGGAAACCACCACGGAAGGCACTCAGGTTACGCTGAGCCATTCCTCTATCGTTGAGCTTAAGGTAGAGCGAGCCAATGTCGCTGACTTCGCCCGCAACGGTAACGATCTGGTGATCACGCTACACTCCGGCGAGGTGATTACCGTTAAAAATTTCTTCGTCACCGATGCGCAAGGGGCGAGCCAGCTGGTACTGCAGGACAGTGAGGGGGCGCTGTGGTGGATTCAGGACCCCGCCGGGGCGGCCACCTATGAATCTATTGCCTCCACTGACGTCCTGCTTGCCGCATCCGGAAGTGATGCAGGCGGCGCGGCCATCTGGCCCTGGGTACTGGGTGGCATTGTCGCTGCGGGTGGCATCGCGGCGGCGGCAAGCACCGGCGGTGGCGGCGGTGGGGATGACGATGATGACAACGGCAGCAACCCCGGCACGCCGACAAACCCTTCCGATCCGGATACCACTCCGCCGAATGCGCCGTCCGGCCTGCAGTTCTCGCCGGATGGTAAAACCGTCTCCGGTACCGCCGAACCGGGCAGTACCATCACGCTGAAAGACGCCGACGGCAACGTCATCGGCACCGGTAAAACCGGCAGCGACGGTAAATTCACCATCGACCTGGGGACGCCGCTGACTAACGGCGAACAAATTACCGCCACCGCGACGGATTCCTCCGGGAATACCAGCCCGGGCACGACCATAACCGCCCCGGACACCACCGCGCCGGATGCCCCGGACATCCTGCTGGTAAATGACGATGCCGGCGACACAGCGGGCCCGCTGGAAAACGGCCAGCGCACCGATGATGCCCGCCCGACCTTCAGCGGTATCGGCGAGCCAGGCAGCACCATCACTCTCTACGATAACGGCAAGCAGATTGGCACCACCACGGTGGATGCTAAAGGTAGCTGGAGCTTTACCCCCACCACCGATCTCGCCAACGGCAGCCACACCATTACCACAACCGCAACCGATGCGGCAGGCAATACCAGCCCGGCATCCGCTGCCGTCAGTTTTGTTGTCGATACGGTTGCGCCCGGCGCGCCCACCATTAGCAGCGCAACGGACGATATTGATCCCGGCAAAGGAACGGTAAGCAGCGGAGGCAGCACTAACGATCCGCGTCCTCAACTCTCGGGCACCGCCGAACCAGGCTCCACCGTAACCATCTATGACGGCTCTGTCGCTATTGGCACGGCGGTCACCGGCAGCAACGGCACGTGGACCTTCACGCCATCGGTCAATCTGGGTGAAAGCACCCACCAGTTCACCGTCCGGGCAACCGATGCCGCTGGCAACACCGGACCCGCCTCTCCGGTATTCATCCTCACCGTGGATCTCACCCCTCCGGCAACGCCCACGGCGATTGTACTGAGCGATGAGACCGGGGCCATTAAAGGCGCAATTACCGCAGGCCAGTTCACCGACTCCTCTGAACCACTGCTGGCGGGACGGGGAGAGCCTGGCGGCACAATCCAGGTCTATGACAATGGTGTGCTGATTGGGCAAACCACCGTGCTGCCAAACGGCACCTGGAGTCTCAGGCCAGACAACCCGCTCGCGGAAGGCCCGCACTCGATCACCATTAAACAAACCGATGCGGCGGGCAACCAGAGCGCAGAGTCGCAGCCGGTGAACTTTACCGTCGATACCACGCCACCGGCGCTGCCCGTTATTGCCATTAACCCGGTGGGAACCCAGGTTACCGGCACCGCCGAGCCAGGCAGCAAAATCGTCATCACCAACAGCAACGGCGACGTGATTGGCCGCGCCACCACTGACGGCAACGGTAACTTTGTTGCGACCCTTTCGCCTGCACAAACAAACGGCGAGCAGCTTTCGGTAGTAGCCACTGACGCGGCGGGCAACCAGAGTCCGGCGGCGTCCCTCACCGCACCGGACACGACACCCGATATCCTCTCTGTGGTGGATGATCAACCCGGCGTCACAGGCCCCATCAGCCAGAATGGGATCACCAATGACCGCACCCCTACCCTGAACGGCACGGCGGAGCCAGGCTCGACCATCACCATCCATAGCGGCGGCGACGTCCTCGGCACGGTCGTTGTTCCATCATCTGGCCAGTGGACCTTTACGCCATCCACCCCGCTGGCCGAAGGTGCCCATGTACTGACGGCGACATCAAGCAACGGTAACGTTTCAAACGCCTGGACCATTACCATTGACGGAACGGCGCCTGATGCGCCCGCCATCACCCAGCTTGTCGATAATGTCCCAGGGGGCACCGGCCCGGTGGGTGCCAACGACACCACCAATGACGCAACGCCGACTCTCAACGGTACCGGTGAACCCGGCTCAACGATCACCATCCGTCTGGATGGCGTCGATATTGGCACCGCGGTGGTCGGTAGTAGCGGCGCGTGGACCTTTACGCCCACCACGCCGGTTGGCGACGGCACGCATACCCTGACCGCGATCGCCACCGACGTCGCCGGTAACACCAGCCCGGTATCCGGTGGATTTACCTTTACCGTTGATACCACCCCACCGCCGGTCGCGACGCTGGCAACCGTCACCGACGACGCCGGAGACGTTAAAGGCCCGCTCAGCAGCGGCGATACCACGGATGACACCCAGCCGTTACTTCAGGGGAGCGCCCCGGATGGCACGGTCATCACCGTGTATGACGGCACCACGCTACTCGGTACCGCAACGCTCGACGGCAGCGGCGGCTGGAGCTTTACCCCTACCACGCCGCTCACCGACGGCCCGCATTCGCTGACGATCCATGCCACAGATGCCGCCGGGAATACCTCGATTTCTGATCCGTTCGAGCTGGTGATTGATACCGTCGCACCGGCCACACCGGACACGCCAGCCATCACCGTAAACCCGGATGGCTCAGCACCCACGTCGCTGAACCCGGGGGAAACCACCCGTGATACCACGCCGACGCTGAGCGGTACCGGTAATCCGGGCGATACGGTGACGATTTACAACGGCACCGACAAAATCGGTGACGCCGTGGTGGACGGCGACGGCAACTGGAGCTGGACGCCATCCACCGACCTGCCCAACGGCACCTATGACATTACCCTGACCGTCACCAACAAGGACGGCGCGGGTAACGAAAGCGCCCCGTCCCAGCCGGTGACTATCACCATCGACACCGACGCGCCTGCCGCGCCCGCGGTCCCGGTCATTACCGACAGCGTCAGCCAGATAACCGGCCCGGTTGCCGATGGCGAAACCATCAACGATCCGCGTCCGGTACTGAGTGGCACCGGTACGCCAAACGATGTGATTACCATTTACGACAGCGTTGATGGCGGCACGCCAGCCGCCGTGGGTACCGTCACGGTAGACGGCAACGGCAACTGGAGCTGGCGTCCTGAAAGCGCCATTGACGAGGGCAGCCACGAATTTACCGCTACCGCCACCGACGAGGCGGGTAACGTCTCTGCCCCTTCTACGGGGATCACCATCACCGTCGATACCCTCGCACCGGATACCCCGGTGATTGGCGCCATCGCCGGTGAGCCGAATGGCGGTGTTACTACTGATACCACACCAACCGTCGGTGGAACCGGTGTGACGGGTGAAACGGTAATCGTCTACAACAATGGCGTCGAGCTTGGACGCGTGGTTGTGGCTAACGGCGAATGGTCATTTACCCTGCCCACGCAGACGGATGGCCCGCTGAACATCACCGTTGCGGCAGTCGACGCTGCGGGTAACGTCAGCGCACTCAGCCCGGTCTTTACCGTCACCGTCGATACCACTGCACCTGAGATCCCGCTGATCAACAGCGTTGAAGACAGCCAGCTCACCAACGGGACGCTCTATACCCGCGACGGTACGCCAACCCTCAACGGTACCGGCGAGCCGGGCTCCACCGTGATTGTTAGCGTGGACGGTACGCCATCCACAGTCCAGGTCACCGTCCAGCCGGACGGTACCTGGAGCTGG
>JABLTH010092612.1_pt1 | contig 19521 bp, 21 predicted proteins | sample 7875711 | NCBI WGS metagenome assembly JABLTH01 (sample SAMN14941262, study PRJNA633318) | bioreactor metagenome | isolation source: bioreactor | place: China | collected 2019-03-05 | reverse complement strand
TGATTACTTTAGCATGCAGCACTGATAAAATCACACCATGTTTACTGGGATTATTCAAACCGTCGGCAGGATTGCCGAAGTCGTTCCACATGGCGAAGATTGTGCATTACGCATAGAAGCGCCGTCTTTGGGCATGGAAGATGTGCAGTTGGGAGACAGCATCGCCGTCAACGGTGTCTGCCTCACCGTCACTGACTTTAATTCACGCAGCTTTCAGGTCATGGTATCCAAAGTCACGCTAGAGGTCACCACCGGCCTAAGCCAACCTGGGCCTGTCAACCTGGAAAAAGCCATGCGACTGGCTGATCGTCTGGGCGGCCATCTGGTGACCGGGCATGTGGATGGTATAGGCAGCATCACGGCACTGGAGTCCGTCGGCGAATGCTGGCTACTCAAAGTGCGCGCGCCTCATGCCATCAGCAAATACATTGCAAAAAAAGGCTCACTCTGCGTGAATGGCATCAGCCTCACCGTCAATGAGATCCAGCAGGATGAGGTCAGTATCAATTTGATCCCGCATACCATGCAGCACACCATGATGCAGCATGCCAAAGCGGGCGACCCGGTGAATCTTGAAATTGACGTGATTGCGCGCTATGTCGAGCGGATGCAAGCGTGGGAGCAGGAATAATGTCGGCGCAAATCAGTCCTATCGAGGCCATTATTGCCGATATCCGTGCTGGCAAAATGGTGATTCTGGTCGATGATGAACACCGTGAAAACGAAGGTGACTTTGTCATCGCCGCGGAATTTGTCACCGCTGAGCATATCAATTTTATGGCCAAATATGGCCGTGGCCTGATCTGCCTGACGTTGACCGAACAGCGTTGTCGTCAATTAAACCTGCCCCCTATGGTGCAAAAAAATGGCACGCGCTTGGGTACCAACTTTACCGTCTCGATTGAGGCCGCCGAAGGCGTCACCACGGGCATTTCGGCCGCAGACCGCGCCACCACCATCCGTGCCGCCATTGCCAAGCAGGCCAACGCAAGCAGCATTGTTAGCCCCGGGCATATTTTCCCATTATCGGCGATGAATGGCGGCGTGCTGGTACGCGCAGGCCATACCGAGGCAGGCTGCGATCTGGCGCAACTGGCAGGCTGTGAGCCCGCCAGCGTCATTTGCGAAATCCTCAAAGACGATGGCGAGATGGCAAGGTTACCAGACCTGATGCAGGTCGCCGCCGAGCACAATATCAAAATCGGCACCATTGCCGACTTGATCCACTATCGTGCTGCACACGAAAGACTGATAGAACGTAGCGCAGAACGCGAAATAGAAACCGTGTTTGGCACGATGCGACTCATCGCCTATCGCGACCACATTGCCCAGGAAACCCATCTGGTGCTGATCAAGGGTCAGCCCGAGCAAAGTGATGAAGTGCTGGTGCGGGTCCATGAGCCGCTGTCGATGATAGACCTGCTTGATAGCAGCCACCAATCACATAGCTGGAATCTGCTCCAGGCCATGCGTACCATCAGCACGGCCGCGTGTGGCGTCATCGTACTCATCAACCATGATGAAGATGGCCTCGGCCTGACTGACCGTATTTTGCGGGCAGACCAAAAACTGGTCCTCAATCAGGAATTACGTAATTACGGTATCGGCTCACAAATCTTGCTCGACCTTGGCGTGAAAAAAATGCGCCTGATGGCTGCCCCGCGCAAAATGCCGAGCATGGATGGCTTTGGTTTTGAAATTACCGGATATTTGAGCGCTGAGGAAGCGCATGCATGAACCGCAGCCATAAAGCCTATCCCCAATGAGTGAGCAACTGACTTTGAATGACCAGACAAGCCGTCTGGACCTGACCGGCCAAATCCTGATTGCCATGCCAGCCATGCAGGACCCCTACTTCAGCAAAAGCGTGATTCTGATCTGCAATCACGACGAAGATGGCGCCATGGGCATGATCCTCAACCATCCCTTGCAACTGAATGTGGGCGACCTGTTTGAACAGCTGGAGATGGAGTGCCATGTTGCGCAACAACAGGCGCGCCCGGTGCATTTTGGCGGGCCCGTTCAAGTAGAGCGTGGCTTTGTCCTGCATGCGCCAGCCACTGAATTTAATACTACCATGGGCTTGTCCGATAGGCTGGCCATGACCTCATCCAAGGATATCCTCGAAGCCGCCGCCCGTGATGAAGCGCCACAAGACATGTTTATTGCGCTCGGCTACACTGGCTGGGCAGCCGGTCAGCTGGAACAGGAAATCCAGGCCAACGCCTGGCTAACCTTGCCATTGGCAGATCACCACCAGCTGCACAAGTTGATTTTTAAATTACCCAGCGATGACAAGCTGTTCTGGGCCATGCAGCAATTAGGGGTGGACTTTGCCACCTTGTCCGAGGTTGCCGGGCATGCCTGATGCAACCAGGCTTGGCAAACAGCCACTTAACCAAAGCCATTTACCGATCACCCAGCGTCGCTATCCCGATATCACCGGCACCCTGCTGGCGTTTGATTTTGGGGAAAAACGCATCGGGGTCGCCGTCGGTGACACCCTGCTCAAACTGGCACATCCACTGCTGACCATAGAGGCTGAAGAAAACGCCGCCAAGTTTGCGCAAATTGAATCCTTGCTAAAAGAATGGCAACCGGCGCTGCTGGTGGTTGGGCTCCCCATGTCCCTGGATGGCGAGGCCCATGCCATGACGGCCTTGGCGCAAAAGTTTGCCCAGCGTCTCGAGGGCCGCTTTAACTTGCCGGTGGTGATGGTGGATGAACGCCTGTCGTCGGCGGAGGCCTCACAATCCCTGCGCGAAGCAGGCATCCGTGGCCGCGCGCAAAAGCAGATGCTGGATCAAGTTGCCGCCCAAACTATATTACAATCTTATTTTGATGCTTATCATGCACGTAAGTAGCACTGGATACTCATGACTTTACCTGATCCCGAACAATTACTTGATCATCTGTACGCTCAACTCAAACCGCGTATTCAGGCGGAAACGGCTCTGGTTGGCATTTATACGGGCGGCGTCTGGCTCATGCAAAAATTGTTGCAGCGCTTGCAGGCCGAGCTGGGGCAAGACATTGTGCATGGCAAGCTGGATGCAGCCATGTATCGCGATGATTATGCGCAACGTGGCCTCAAAACCGCTGCGCAGCCAGCGCAAATTCCATTTGATGTAAACGGCAAACACATCATCCTGATTGATGACATTTTTTATACCGGCCGTACCACACGTGCCGTCATGAATGAATTATTTGATTACGGCCGTCCGGCTTCGGTGCAATTGGCGGTACTGATTAACCGTGGTGGCGCCCAACTACCGATCCGCCCCGATATGACTGGCGCCGATCTGCCATTGCAGGCCAATCAATCGTTTGAACTGGCGATCAACACTCAGGGCAAACTGCACCTGAGCATTGCCACCTCGGCAGCGAATGGAGTGGATGCCCATGTATAACCCGCAACTCAACGCCCAGGGCCAGCTGCAACACTTGCTAAGCATCGAAGGTCTGCCCAAGCGCATCCTGACCGATATTCTGGACACCGCCGAAAACTTTGTCGGCGTTGCCGAACGCGAAGTGAAAAAAGTGCCGCTGCTGCGTGGCAAAACCGTCTGCAATATCTTTTTTGAAAACAGTACGCGTACGCGCACCACATTTGAAATTGCCGCCAAACGCCTGTCGGCCGATGTGCTCAACCTCAATGTCAGCACCTCTTCACAATCCAAAGGCGAGACCATTCTTGATACGGTGAACAACCTGATTGCCATGCATGCGGATATGTTTGTGGTCCGTCACCAGCAAAGCGGTGCCGCGCATTTCATTGCGCAACACGTGCCACCGCACATCAGCGTGATCAATGCCGGCGATGGCCGCCATGCGCACCCGACCCAAGGCTTGCTGGATGTATTCACCATCCGCAAATACAAGCCAGAGATGCACAACCTGCGCGTGGCGATTGTGGGTGACGTCTTGCATTCGCGCGTCGCCCGCAGTGAAATCCATGCGCTGACCACGCTGGGCGTCCCAGAAATCCGGGTGATCGCACCGCGCACCCTGTTGCCTGCCGATGTGGAAAAGCTGGGCGTACAGGTGTTCCACAATATGGAACAAGGCCTGAAGGACGTGGACGTCGTCATGATGCTGCGCCTGCAAAACGAGCGCATGTCCGGCGCCTTGTTGCCCAGTTCACAGGAGTTTTTCCAGACCTTTGGTTTGACCCCTGAGCGCCTGGCACTGGCCAAGCCGGATGCCATTGTCATGCACCCAGGCCCGATGAACCGGGGCGTAGAAATTGATTCGGCAGTGGCGGACGGCAAACAGTCCGTGATCCTGCCACAGGTCACGTATGGGATTGCAGTACGCATGGCGGTGATGGCAATTCTTGGAGGAGGCAACGCCGCATGAATATCCTGATTACACAGGGCCGCTTGATGGATGCCAGCCAGCAGCTGGATCAGGTGCAAGATCTTTATATCAGCGCAGGTAAGATTGTTGGCATGGGTGCAGCGCCCCAAGGTTTCCAACCAGACCAGACATTGGATGCCGAAGGCAAATGGGTGTTACCTGGCCTGGTGGATTTGTGTGCGCGCCTGCGGGAACCGGGCAGCGAATACAAAGCAACCTTACTAAGTGAGTTACGCGCCGCCATGGCGGGTGGCGTCACCAGTCTGGCCTGCCCGCCAGATACCGACCCGGTACTGGACGAACCCGGCCTGGTCGAGATGCTCAAGCACAGAGCGAAATCACATGCCCTCGCCCATGTCTATCCAATGGGCGCAGTGACACGGCAGCTTGAAGGCCATTTACTCACAGAAATGTTCGCCCTGACCACTGCCGGTTGTGTGGGCTTTTCACAGGCGGATACAGCGATTGTTGATACCCAGGTCCTGTGGCGGGCATTTGAATATGCCGCAACCTTCGGCTATACACTGTTCATGCGTGCCGAAGATCCGTACCTGGCAAAAAACGGGGTCGCCCATGATGGCGAAGTCGCCTCCAGACTGGGGCTCAAAGGCATCCCGGCGGCGGCAGAAAGCATTGCGCTGCAAACCATGCTGCGGATCGCCCAGGCCACAGGCGCCAAATTGCATATCGCCCGGGTCTCCACGGCTGAATCGGTTGAATTGATCAGGCAAGCCAAACAGACTGGCATGGCAGTGACAGCTGATGTCAGCATCCAGCACCTGCACCTGACCGATATGGATATCGGCTTTTTTGACAGCATGGTACATCTGAAACCGCCTGTACGCACCCAACGCGACCGTGACGCACTACGTGCTGGCTTGCTAGACGGTACGCTAGATGCAATTTGTTCGGATCATACGCCAGTCGATGATGACGCCAAAGCATTACCGTTTGCCGAGTCGCACCCTGGTGCCTCAGCGCTTGAGCTCTTGCTGCCACTGACCTTGAAATGGTCTGCGCAGGCCAAACTGGCCCCCTTGCAAGCCCTGGCCAAAGTCACGCAAATCCCCGCGCGGATTCTGGGTGTTAATGCAGGCACTTTGCAAACGGGTGCCACGGCCGACGTAGTGATTTACGACCCGGAAATGGAATGGCGCGTAGATGGTCGCGCCCTGCTCAGCCAGGGCAAGAATACGCCATTTGTGAATCACAGCCTGACCGGCAAGGTCACTACCACCATTACGCAGGGCAATCTGGTGTTTCAGCAGGAAACCGTGCAGCTTGCAAGATGAGTGTTGCATGCATGCCGGATGGCTACCCGGCATGCCTGTTGAATAAGGTTTACAAAATATCCAGATCAGAAATCTTGCTGCGTTCCTGATTTTCCGGGTTGGCGACTTTGCTGTTGAGTTTAAACTTGAGTCGCAAGTCGTTGACCGAGTCGGCGTTGCGCAAGGCGTCTTCATAACTGATCTGGCTGGTTTCAAACAGGTCAAACAAGGCCTGGTCAAAGGTCTGCATGCCCAGCTCACGTGATTTGGCCATGACTTCTTTAATGCCGTGTACATCACCTTTATAAATCAGGTCTGAAATCAGCGGCGAGTGCAGCAGAACTTCGACGGCAGCCACACGACCAGAACCATCCACTTTAGGAATCAACCGTTGTGAGGCAATACAGCGCAGGTTGAGCGACAGGTCCATCAGCAATTGCTGCCGGCGCTCTTCGGGAAAAAAGTTGATAATGCGGTCCAGCGCCTGGTTGGTGCTGTTGGCGTGCAAGGTGGCCAGACACAAGTGGCCGGTTTCAGAAAAGGCAATCGCGTAATCCATGGTTTCACGGTCGCGGATTTCACCGATCATGATCACATCCGGTGCCTGACGTAGCGTGTTCTTGAGCGCGGCATGCCAGTTGTCCGTATCCACGCCCACTTCGCGCTGGGTGACAATGCAGTTGCGGTGGCTATGCACAAACTCTACCGGGTCTTCAATGGTGATAATGTGGCCATAACTGCTTTCATTGCGGTGCCCCAGCATGGCGGCCATTGAGGTCGACTTACCTGATCCCGTGCCGCCAACAAAAATAATCAGGCCGCGCTTTGCCATCACCACATCCTTGAGTACGGGCGGCAAGTTCAAATCATCAAATTTGGGGATATTGGTATTGATCACCCGAATCACCAGACCTACGGCACTGCGCTGCACAAAGGCATTGACGCGGAAACGGCCCACCGATGGCATGCTGATCGCAAAATTGCACTCCATGGTTTCTTTAAACTCTTGCGCTTGCTTGTCATTCATGACAGTACGCGCAATTTCGGCCGTTTGCTGGGTACTCAAAGTTTGTGAGGTAATCGGTGTGAGCTTGCCATCAATCTTCATGGCCGGCGGAAAGCCTGCGGTAATAAACAAATCCGAGGCTTTACGCGTGACCATGAGCTTCAACAGGTCATTAATAAATTTCTCGGTTTGCGCGTGATCGGCGCCGGTCTGCATGCTGCTATCCATCTTTAATATTTATCCGATAATGCCATCACGGTTAGCCGCTTTGGTACGCGCCTCATCGGCGCTGATGACGTTGCGTCGCACCAGATCTTGCAGATTCTGGTCCAGCGTTTGCATGCCCACACTTTGGCCCGTCTGAATTGCCGAATACATCTGCGCAATCTTGTTTTCGCGAATCAGGTTACGGATGGCGGGGGTTCCGATCATGATTTCATGGGCAGCCACCCGGCCCTGCTCGTCTTTGGTTTTACACAGGGTTTGCGAGATCACGGCGCGCAAAGACTCTGAGAGCATGGAGCGCACCATTTCTTTTTCTGCCGCCGGGAACACATCGACCACCCGGTCTATGGTCTTGGCCGCAGAGCTGGTATGCAGGGTCCCAAATACCAGGTGACCGGTTTCGGCCGCAGTCAGCGCCAGGCGGATCGTTTCCAGGTCACGCATTTCACCCACCAGAATCACATCCGGGTCTTCACGCAAGGCTGACCGCAGCGCATTTTCAAACGACATGGTATGCGGCCCGACTTCACGCTGGTTAATCAATGACTTTTTCGAGGTATGCACAAATTCGATCGGGTCTTCCACGGTCAGGATATGCGACATCTGGGATTCATTAATGTAATCAATCATCGCCGCCAGTGTGGTCGATTTACCTGAACCGGTCGGCCCGGTCACAAGCACAATGCCACGCGGCGTATCGGCCAGGTCCTTGAACACGCGTGGGGCGTTAAGCTCTTCCAGCGTCAACACCTTGCTAGGAATGGTACGGAATACCGCACCGGCGCCGCGCTGGTGGTTAAATGCATTGACCCGGAAACGCGCCAGGTCAGGGATCTCGAATGAAAAATCGCATTCCAGCTTTTCTTCATACACTTTGCGCTGGCTGTCATTCATGATGTCGTACAACATGCTATGTACTTCAGCATGATCCATGGCGGGTAAGTTGATTTTACGCACATCGCCATGCACGCGTATCATCGGTGGCAACCCGGCTGACAAATGCAAGTCTGAGGCTTTGTTTTTAACTGAAAACGCCAATAAATCTGAAATATCCACAATCCACTCCAGTGATTATTTATATAATGTTATTTTTTACCTCTACCCGGCACCGTGTTGCTTCCCATGACTGATATTGCTGACAATCTGGCACTCATCCGCCAACAACTGGCCCAGGCACGTGCAAGCTACCAGGCCACACAAACGGTCACTTTATGTGCGGTGAGTAAAGCACAACCTGCCTCAGCTCTCAGGGAGGCCTATCAGGCCGGTCAAACGGTGTTTGGTGAAAACTACCTGCAAGAAGCGCTCGCCAAACAACAGCAACTGCAGGACTGTGCGATAGCATGGCATTTTATTGGCCCGATTCAAAGCAACAAAACACAGCCAATTGCCTGTCATTTCGATTGGGTGCATTCGGTGGACCGCCTTAAAATTGCACAACGCTTGTCTGACGCGCGCCCTGCAGACATGGCGCCTTTGAATATTTGCCTGCAAGTCAATATTAGCCAGGAATCAAGCAAAAGTGGTGCCAGCGCTCAAGAGGTGTTGGATCTGGCTTTAAATATCAGGCAGTTACCGCGCTTGCATTTGCGTGGCCTGATGGCGATTCCGGCCCCCGTGGAAGATTTCGACCAGCAACGTGACCAATTTCGGCAGGTACGGGCCCTGTTTGATCACCTGAATGCGCATGGCTTGCAGCTGGATACCCTCTCCATTGGCATGAGTGGTGACTTTGCCGCAGCCATTGCCGAAGGCGCGACGCTGGTGCGCATCGGCACAGCCATTTTTGGCGCACGCCCGCGCAAACCCGATAACGACTCAGTTTAAAGAAGGAACTTGAATACCATGCAATCACTGTCAGCCACCCGCATCGCCTTTATTGGCGGCGGCAATATGGCACAAGCCCTGATGATAGGCCTGCAACAACGAGGCTTTGCCATGTCGCACATTACCGTGATTGACCCGGACACCAGCAAGCATGCCGCGCTACAAGCAAAATTAGGCGTGCAAACCAGCGAGGCGCTGTCGGCAGCCTCGCTGGCGGCTGAGGTTGTGGTGCTGGCGGTCAAACCACAGCAATTGCAGGCGGTAGCGCAATCGCTAACCCCATACTTACAATCACAATTGGTGATCTCAGTTGCCGCCGGCATCCGCACCGGCGACTTGTGCCGCTGGTTAGGCGGCTACCAGACGCTGATTCGCACCATGCCCAATACGCCTGCGCAAATTCAGGCGGGCATCACTGGCGCTTATGCCCTGCCAGCCGTCTCAGCGGGCCAGCGTGACGTTGCCGACCAGTTGTTGCAAGCGGCGGGTGAAGTGGTTTGGCTAGAAGCTGAAGACCAGCTGGATGCGGTGACCGCGATTTCGGGCAGTGGTCCGGCTTATGTCTTTTTGATGATAGAAGCACTCACCGCGGCAGGGGTCGCGTTAGGACTCAGCGAAGCCCAGTCACAACAACTCAGCCTGGCCACATTCAAAGGCGCCAGCTTGCTCGCCGCCTCGAGCGCTACCCCCGTGGCGACCCTGCGTGAGCAAGTGACCTCCAAGGGTGGCACTACCGAACAAGGTCTGCTCAGTATGCGCGAGCACGATATTCATGGCATGATGCAACATGCCGCGGCACAAGCAGCGCGCCGCGCCAAAGAACTCGGCGATCAATTGGGAGCACAATAATGTTGCAAAACATGACAACTTTTTTACTGAATGCGGTATTTGGCATTCTGACTTTTTTACTGGTATTGCGTTTTTTAATGCAGTGGACCCGGACCTCGTTCCAGAACCCGCTGGGGCAAATGGCCATGGCGCTGACTGACTTTATGGTGAAGCCTGCCCGCAAACTGATTCCCCCTGCCCGCCAGCTGGACTTATCGACCCTGTTGCTGGCCTGGCTGGTACAAGTGATTCTGTTCGCCTTGCTGACCTTGCTTGCAGCCGCCCCGGTGTCCCCGGTGTTTTGGTTCTGGCAGGCCTTTGTCGCCGTCCTGGGGCAAATGCTGGATGTGTTTTTTTACGCCATTTTGCTCATGGCCATTTTAAGCTGGATCAATCCATACAGCCCGATTTATGGCGTGCTAAACCAGTTATCAGCGCCTATCCTCAATCCGTTGCGTAATGTCTTGCCTTCGATTCAGGGATTCGATTTTTCCGCGCTGGTCGCCTTGCTGTTGTTGCAAATGATCAGCCGTATCGTGCTGCCGGGGTTGGCTGGCGGCATGCTGTAACACGCATACGCAGTGCTGCGCATCTCGCGGACGGCCTTACCTCTGGCCGTCCTCTCCAGAACAACAATTTTCTAGACCCAAACGATATCAAACTCTTCGCGGCCGTATTGCGTATCCGGGTGCAGCGACACCGGCCGTTTGATAAAGTCTGATAAATTGGCCAGGCTTTGTGACTCCTCATCGCCCAGCATATTGATCACCTCGGGCGAGGCCAGAATCTTGAACTCTTTGGCATTTTTAAACTGCTTGGACTCACGCAATAACTCACGCATGATTTCATAGCAAATGGTCTGGGCGGTCTTGAGCTCACCACGCCCCTGGCAAACCTGACACGATTCACACAGCAAATGCGCCAGGCTCTCGCGCGTGCGTTTGCGCGTGAGCTCCACCAGCCCGAGGGCAGAAAACCCGTTCACATTAATCCGCGCACGGTCCAGCGTCACAGCACTGCGCAACTCTTCCAGCACCGCCGCACGTTGTGCATCCTCATCCATATCAATAAAGTCGATGATAATGATGCCGCCCAGGTTACGCAGGCGTAGCTGACGGGCAATCGCTTGCGCCGCCTCCAGATTAGTTTTGAAAATGGTATCGGACAGGTTTTTACCACTGACAAAACTACCGGTGTTCACATCCACCGTGGTCAGCGCTTCAGTCTGGTCAAAGATCAGGTAGCCACCCGATTTGAGCTCCACCTTGCGCGCCAGCGCCTTTTCGATTTCGTTTTCAATATCGTAAAACTCAAACAGCGAGCGTTCGCCTTTGTAGTGCGTCAGCGGTTTTACCGCATGCGAGACGTAGAGTTCGGCAAACTCTTTCAGCCGCTCAAACATCTCGCGCGAATCGACACGGATGCTGGTGGTTTCGGTACACACCACATCGCGCAAAATGCGTCGCGGCAAACTCAGGTCATAAAAAATCAGCGAGCGTTCACCGACCTTGGTGCTCTCGGTCTGGATTTTTTGCCACACTTTGCGTAAATACTCAATGTCGGCCAACAACTCCTGATCGGTGGCGTTTTCTGACATGGTGCGGATGATATAGCCACCTTCGCGTGCTTCAGGCAACAAGCCGAGCAAACGATTGCGCAAAAACTCGCGTTCTTCTTCGTGATCAATGCGCTGCGATACGCCGATATGTTTCTGGTAAGGCAAATAGACCAAAAAACGGCCGGCAATGCTGATTTCAGTGGTCAGGCGTGCGCCTTTGGTGCCTATCGCCTCTTTAATCACCTGGACGATAATCGACTGGCCTTCATGCAACACCTCCTGAATCGGGCGGTCGGTTTTCACCGCGCCCTCCTCGGTATGACATTCCATGATATCGGCCGCATGCAAAAAGGCCGCACGCGGCAGGCCGATTTCGACAAAGGCAGATTGCATGCCAGGCAACACGCGCACAACAGTGCCACGATAAATATTACCGACAATCCCCAGCGAAGAGGCGCGTTCAATGTGCAACTCCTGGACGATGCCCTGCTCCAGAATCGCCACGCGCGTTTCCTGCGGCGTGACGTTAATCAATACTTCCTGTGCCAACGACATAGTGCTTATCCAATCCCGAATCTATTTTTTTGATAGCAGTTTACCATGCGTTCAGCAGCTGCGCCGTTTCATGCAGCGGCAAACCCATCACCCCGCTATAACTGCCCTCAATGCGCGCAATCCAGGCCCCGGCACGGCCCTGAATGCCATACGCCCCGGCCTTGTCCATGGGCTCCCCCGAAGCCACATAGTCTTGTAGCACCGCCAATGGCACAGGCATCATATGCACCCGCGTGGTACTCAACAAGCACTGCGCTTTACCCTCGCGCATCACCGCTACCGCCGTGTGTACCTCATGCAAGCTGCCACTTAGCCGCGTCAGCATGGCCAGCGCTTCCGCCGCATCCGCCGGCTTGCCCAATATTTCGTTGCCCAACGCGACCGTGGTATCTGCCGCCAGAATCGGCAACCCGCGCTGACCATACTCTGCATGGATCGCTTGTGCCTTGGCTAGCGCCAGCCGCTGCACATACCGGGCAGGATCTTCACCCGGCCAACATGACTCATCAATATCCGCGGGCATGATGTCACAGCTTATGCCCAATTGCGCCAGTAACTCGACGCGGCGTGGGCTACGCGAGGCCAAAATAATCTTGCGATTGTTCATCATTCTGTATCTTTATCAAATGCACGACATCCAGTGCTGGGTACCACAATTATTAAAACGCTATTATGGCTTATTCCAACCCCGGTTTAGCGAGACTTTGCAAGTTTCGCTAGCCCCGGCCGCTTTGTGTACAATACCCCCTCGTTTCACACTTGCAGCCTCGCCATGAATGCCATCGAACAGCTGATACAGCGCGCCGACCAACTGATTACAAGACTTGAGCACCTGTTGCCCACCCCACCTGCTGAGCCAGACTGGCAAGCCGTGGCCTGGCGCTGGGTCAAGCACAACGGACAAGGCCAGTTACAAGCCGTCGGGCATCCACACCAGATTCTGCTGGACGATATCCGCTTTATAGACCGGCAAAAAAATGAGGTGGTGCGCAATACGCGCCAGTTTTTACAAGGCCTGCCCGCCAACCACGTGTTGCTGACAGGCGCACGCGGCACCGGTAAATCCTCGCTAGTAAAGGCCGTGCTCAACGCTTACGCCAGTGAGGGCTTGCGTCTGATAGAAGTCGAAAAACAAGACCTCACAGACTTGCCACAAATCACTCAATTGATACGCAACCGCCCGGAAAAGTTTATTATTTTTTGTGATGACCTCACCTTTGAAGCCAACGACACCGGCTATAAAGCCCTTAAAGTCATCCTCGATGGGTCGATTGAAAACGCCTCGTCCAACCTGCTGGTCTACGCCACGTCTAACCGCAAAAACCTGATGCCGGAATATATGTCTGACAATCAACCGATTGTAGATAACGGCGAAATCCGCCAGAACGACACCATAGACGAAAAAACCTCACTGGCAGAGCGCTTTGGTTTGTGGCTCTCGTTTTACAGTTTTGACCAGGACGAATATCTCAATATTGCCGCCCACTGGCTGCAGACTTTTGGCATCACGATGGATGAGACAGCCCGTCATGCCGCCCTGCAGTTTTACCATACGCGCGGCGCCCGCAGCGGCCGTGTCGCCTACCAGTTTGCCAAAGACTACGCCGGCCAACTGCAACTGAAATCCTGAGCCATGACAAAACTCGTCCAAGTCGCCGTCGCTATCCTGATCCGCCCCAATGGCGAATACTTGCTCGCCAGCCGTCCCAACGGCAAAGGCTGGGCTGGTTGGTGGGAATTCCCCGGCGGCAAAATCGAATCTGGTGAAAGCCCGGAACAGGCACTGATCCGTGAATCACACGAAGAACTCGGCATTACGCCCACACAAATCCAGCCATGGATCAAACGTCGCTACGACTACCCGGCCACGCATGACGCCGAAGCCAAAACCGTGTTGCTGCACTTTTTCTTTGTGCATGCCTGGCAAGGCGAATTACAAGCGCGCGAAGGTCAACAGTTTGCCTGGCAGCACCCACGCACACTCAACGTCAGCCCCGTGTTGCCTGCCAATGCACCGATCATGCAAGCCCTCAGCCTGCCGCCTGTGTATGCCATCAGCAATATCCAGGAAATGGGTGAACATGCATTCTTGCAAGCGTTAAAGCAGCAGCTCGACCATGGCCTGCAATTGCTGCAAATCCGCGAATCGCAGCTTGATGACGCAGCCCTCGCCAAATTGAGCGAGGAAGTATTACAGCTATGTGCGCCTTATGACTGCCGCTGCTTACTCAATGGTAGCCCCGAACAAGCATTACAACTCGGCTACCACGGCGTGCATTTAAATAGCCAGCGCCTGATGACCCTCACGAAAAAGCCGGATAACTTGTTAGTAGGTGCCTCTTGCCATAACCGCGTAGAGTTAGCGCAAGCACAATCATTACAACTAGACTTTGCAATGCTCTCGCCTGTGCTACCGACAAAAAGTCACCCTGAAGCAACTGGACTAGGCTGGGAGCAATTTGGTGAAATGTTAAATGGGCTTGAGATTCCAGTGTATGCACTGGGTGGGATGCTTTTTGAACATGTATCGCAGGCGCAATCCTGTGGTGCGCGTGGCATTGCCATGCAACGTGCGATCTGGGAGCAACAATAAGGACTTCAATGTGACATCGCATCCAGCGGACTCATCACCCCGCGCCCGCCCTTATTCAACACATGGGTATAGATCATGGTCGTGGCCACATCGCTGTGGCCGAGCAATTCTTGTACCGTGCGAATATCGTAACCCGGTCTTTTGCGCCCTTGCCATTTCTGACCAAAATCTCACCCTGGTCAAAATCAATATCCTGTACCCGTAATCAACAGCACTCCATAATCCTCAGGCCCGTGCCATACAACAAACGTACCACTAAGCGATAAATCCCATCCGGCATCGCCTCCAGTCACAAAACCACCTCTTGCCTGGAAAGCACAACAGGCAGTTTCTTCGGCTTCTTAGCCCGAATCACATCCTCCATCCATGGTAACTCCTGCTCCAGCACAACCCGATAAAGAAATAACAAAGCAGACAACGCCTGATTTTGTGTGCTGGCAGAAACATTCCCCTCAACCGCCAGATAAGATAAAAAAGCTTCAACTTCTTTGCCACCCATCTCTTTTGGATGCCGCTTGTGATGAAACAAAATGTACCGCTTTGCCCATTGTAAATATTGCGTTTCCGTACGAATACTGTAATGATTAATACGTATCTTTTCACGCATTAACGCTAGTAACTTTGGCGGGTGTGTTTTCTGTTGCAGATGTGAACCAGTCATGTAAATTGACCAAGAAAAAACTAAGATAAACAATAATTTATTTGAATAATCAACAAAAGTAAACAAATGTTAATATTAAGTTACACACCGATTTCGGTGTCTACATTACGTTAGACGCCTCATGCCGCGCAATATCGAAATCAAGGCTCACATCGAGAGCGTCCAAGCACTCTTGCCGAAGGCGGCTTCCATCTCCGATGAAGGCCCGATCGAGATCACCCAAGACGACACCTTCTTCTCCTGCGAAAACGGACGAATGAAGCTACGCACGTTCTCTGAATCAGAAGGTGAACTCATCTTCTATCGTCGCTCCAACCAGCAAGGCCCGAAGGAGTCGTACTACGTTCGGTCTCCAACTTCTTCTCCACACATTCTGCGAGAAGCACTCACGCAGGCATACGGGCAAGTAGGGCGAGTCCAGAAGCTCCGCACCCTCTTTCTCGCTGGCCGCACTCGCATTCACCTTGATCAAGTCAAAGATTTGGGTCACTTCTTGGAGCTGGAAGTCGTGCTTCAAGAAGGAGAATCAGCCGAGCAAGGTGTCAAGGAAGCCCATGCACTCATGGTACAGCTTGGCGTGGAACCGTCGCAACTCATTGAAGGGGCGTATGTCGATCTCTTGGCCCAAAGAGGTGTCTAACCCTTCAATCAACCGGACATGCCCCGGCAAGCCGGGTCATGCCGGTTATCTCAAACGTTAGCCATATGACAAAACTCATACCTTTCAAATATCGAGTACGTACTTTTTTCAGAAAACTTTTTAGTTTTTTGCCCTGAAATCAGTAAATAGTTTGTTGGTTTCAATATTTCTTACTTTCAATTTTTTCAGTGGTGTTTTTACAGGTGTTGTTGGGTTGGCGAGTAAAAGTGGATCAGGAGTATTTTCTATTGAACGTGAACCCGGTGCTTTTTGGTTTGTGATGCTAATTTGTGCTCTAGGTTTTTTATTCTTAATAGGTACAGCCTATGCATGGGCTCATGATCAAGAGTTGAGAAAGGGGCAACCTTGATAAATCACTTGGCTAACCCATCATTCAAGCGGGACTGGCTAAAGCCAGCCCCTTAATTCAAACTACAAGGGCTTCCACATTTTTAGCAATAGTTATCTGCAATATTTTTGTGTATTTGATTTTTCAGCGCATAAAGATCTTTTGCTGTAGCCAGTGTTAAGCGAGAAGGTGAAGGACTGCGGTACTACAATCGGTCATATTGGGCATGATTGGCCCGGACCCTGATGAAAGACGCGCGTCGGGGCCTCATTCGTTAGTCGGGATTATCTTGCCCCCCTAGAATTAATCAGGTACGCCCGGCGCGGGTCCAACCCGCTACACATCAACGCTGGCAGTTCAGCTGTGATGCAACCACTTGAGTTCAAAATAAGGTTCTTGAGGCTTTAAACATATAAAGTGCTACCATCAAACTATCGAATGACCTTGATATGGCTTTTATCAAATGAACACAGAACAACCGAACAATCCATTGCACGGCATCACGCTTGCAGAAGTGGTTGAGCAATTAGTGGCGCATTACGGCTGGGAGGCGCTGGCGACAAGGATCAATATCAATTGCTTTAAAAGCGACCCTTCCATCAAGTCTAGCTTGAAGTTTTTGCGCAGAACGCCTTGGGCAAGGGCTGAGGTGGAGGCGTTGTTTTTGCGGACGTTTTCAAACTAAACGATTCTTACGCCTGCCCGAGTTGGTAGTTTGTTACTGACGATGTTCCCATTATAAAAAAGCCAGCAAACGCTGGCTTTTTTGCTGGTGATTCTGTCATATCGCAGATAAGTATGTTTAGGGCGCTGCCTTCACGGGCATGGTGACAAACTGATCGGTGATGTTGCCTTGTTTATCTTTAAAGCACAGCCTGAACTTGACCTGCTCGCCGGCTTTAAACGGGGTGGGCAATTCAAACAGCATCAAATGCAATCCACCTGGCGCCAGCTTGACGGGCGTGCCCGCAGGGACAGGCAACGCTTCCATACTGCGCATTTTCATGACACCGTTTTGCATGGTCATGCTGTGCATTTCTACGCTCTCTGCACGCTCGGTTTCAATGTAGACCAGAGTGACGTCTTGCGGGCTGGTGAGCGTGAGGTAGGCGGCGCCGACGGACTGGCCGGGATTGGAGGCGCGCACCCAGGCATCGGTGAGTTTGACTTCTGCATGTGCAAAGGCCGAGGACGCTAACAGGCACAAGCTCGCGAGCAATTTCAGGCAGAGGTGTTTTGTTTGCATACTTAAATCCAGTCTCAGATTATTCTGGCTCGTATAAGTCTGGCGGCGTGCTATCGGGGATGCGAAACTTTTCCGAAGCCCAATCGCCCAGATCCATCAGTTTACAGCGTTCGCTACAAAAAGGCCGGAATGGATTTTTAGGGGAATACTCGGTGGTTTCTCCGCAGGCGGGACAGGCCACCTTGCGCGGTTTGACTACTGCTTGCGTCAATTGTGACTGGCTCCGGTAAAGTTGCAGACGATCATCTTGAACGGGATATCCTGTTCACAGCCTTTGGGGCGTTGCACAAAGTCCAGCTTTTGAAAGCGGATGTTGATCGCATATTTGTTGGCACTGACTTCCGGGAAGCATTCTTCATGGTCAATTTCAATGCGCAATAACTGGGCAGGTTTGTGTCCGGAAAGCTGTTGCTGATAGGCGCCATGGTGGGCAACCAGGGATAACACCTGGCCACTGCCACGCAACAACTGCATAATCAGGCTGATGGCTTCGTACATCGGCATCAAGCGGGATAACCACTGCGTAAAATCTTGTTTGCGGCGCTCTACACTCAGGTAGAGCCAGTGGCGGTATGAGGGCAAGTCAAACTCGCAGACCCCGCCTGGAATACTGGTCCGCTGCTTGACGCTCATGAGCCAGTCATTGTCGCGCAAGGTTTGGCCGAGCTTTTGATGATCGGCTCGCAGGGTGGTGGCGCAACGGTCCAGATTGTTTACGGTGCTTTCGAGCGCCTCTTGGTCGATATTGGGATTATGTTGCAGCAGGGAAAGCTGGACTTTATGACGGTCCAGCTCTTGCAGCAAATCTACCTTGAGATCACCACGATCAATGACATCCAACACTTGCAGCATGGAAATCAGCGCCACATGATGACTGACCTCGTGACCAATGGCAATGTGATGCAGCATCTTGTTGAACAGGTCTTCAAGACGAAGATAGGTTCTAATGCGCTCGTTAAATGGAAATTCGTAGCTCGACACGGCAGCCTTTTCTGTCAGCTGATACTTGAAAAGTATGCAATAAAAGTTTGATTATGAAACCCTTTTAACTCAGAGGCAAGTTTTAGAGAAATTTTTGTGAAATTGAAGCACTTTTTGCTGTAAATCGGCGAGTGTCAGCTGGTTTTCAATCACGGTATCCGCAATCGCCAGCCGCGCCTCTCGCGGACTTTGCGACGCCATGATGGCTTGTGCCATTTCGGCAGAGAGCTGACTGCGTTGCATGACCCGCTGCAACTGCGTCTCTTCATCGCAATCGATCACCAGTACATGATCTATCATGGACCAATCCTCGCGGCTCTCGACCAGTAATGGGATCGCCAGAATCACATACGGATGACTGGCATACTGGGCAATTTGCTGTACGGCCTCAGCACGGATCGCCGGGTGCATGATCTGATTCAGTTGTTCGAGGGCATCTGGGTGCTCAAACACGTGCGCGCGCAGTGTGGCCCGGCTGAGACGTCCATCTGCCTCAAACATGTGGTCGCCAAAAGCCGCCCTCACCGCTTGCATGGCAGGACTGCCGGGTTCACTCATGGCGTGCGCAATGTGGTCCAGATCCACCGCAGGCACGCCTAAGGCAGAAAATGCTGCACACGCCTCGCTTTTACCACTGCCGATACCGCCGGTCACGGCCACCACTTTTGCCATGTGCTGCTCCCGTTAAGGCACTAAATAATAAGCGGCCAGAGTTTGCCCATAAAACAGGGCGGCGATGCCGCCCAGGGCTAAAAAAGGACCAAAAGGAATCGCAGTTTGTCGGGTTTTGCCTTTGAGCAGAATCAAGCCGATGCCGATCACACTACCAACCACCGAGCTCAATAAAATGACCGCTGGCAGCAGTTGCCAGCCGAACCAGGCCCCGATCGCAGCCAGCAGCTTGAAATCACCGTACCCCATGCCCTCCTTGCCTGTCACGAGTTTAAACAGCCAGTAGACCGCCCATAACACCAGATAACCGGCCATGGCACCGATCACGGCTGACGAGAGATCGGTAAACCCATCTTTGAGGTTAAGCAACAGCCCCAGCCACAACAGCGGCAAGGTAATGTCATCAGGCAACAGTTGCGTATCAAAATCAATAAAGGTCAATGCAACCAGCGCAAATACAAATGCCAGTGCAAACAAGGTCAAATGGCTATAGCCATATTGCACAGCCACCGCAACCGATAGGCCGCCGGTCAGCAATTCAACCAACGGATAACGCATTGAAATCGGCGCATGACAGGCTTTACAGCGTCCACGTAAGAATAGATAGCTGATCACAGGAATATTCTCGAGTGCCGTAATCTGGTGTCCGCAATGCGGGCAGGTCGAACGCGGCACCACAAGATTGTATTTAGGTTGCTCTGGCACCTCTTGCCCCTGTAAATCCAGGCAACTGGCCTGCCATTCACGCTC
>JABLTH010111435.1_pt1 | contig 19553 bp, 21 predicted proteins | sample 7875711 | NCBI WGS metagenome assembly JABLTH01 (sample SAMN14941262, study PRJNA633318) | bioreactor metagenome | isolation source: bioreactor | place: China | collected 2019-03-05 | reverse complement strand
CTCGCACTCGAAGCCCTTCACCTTCGTCGTGGTCGTCCACTCCTCCGGCTTGTATTCATCCGGATCGGCCAGCGGCGGCCAGGCCGTCACGTGGAACCCCTCCTTGCCCGACGCGCTGCTCTCAACCGTGACCTGAATGCGATGCAGTTGATTCGCCAGCGGCGAGCGCGGTCCGACGAATGCTGTGCTCGATGTGACCCAGCTCACCTTGTCGCGCGGCAGCGACCCGCCGCGGGAATCGAGCCAGAAACCGTAGGCCGACGGCTTCGACGCGTAATACGCCGACGAGCGCAGCGCGGAGACGACCTGTTCGATGACGAAATCGCCGTGGTGCAACTGCTCGAGGAATTGGTTGCCGCGCGTCCACCCGTTCATCGTCGCCGCGAACGTGCGCCAGATGACGGTGAAGCACATCGCGAGAATCACGAGCGCGATCAGCAACTCGAGCAAGGTGAACGCCTGGCGTCGCAATTTCATCATCGGGCCGCCGTTCCCGGCAGCTTCTCCTCCGGCCGATAGACATAGGTCGTGATGGACTCGCTCGAATTTTTGCCCGCGTCCGCCCACGAAATCGTCGTCGTGACCTTGAAGAGATAATCCTCATCCAGCCCGACCTGCTCGACCTCTCGCGACCATCGAAAACCCTGATAGGGCGAATCGAGCGATCCGCTGTCGTTCGCGTCCTTGATTTTTTCGACCAGCGCGAGCGGATACTTCAACTCCACCCGCGCCATCGCCTCGCGCGCCGTCTCGTAATTTTTCGCCTGTCGCGCCACGGCCAACGCCTTCGCCGCCGCCGCGACGAGCCCGGCGATGCCAATGCCGAGAATCGTGACGGCCAGCAGCACCTCGATCAACGTCAGCCCCGCGCGGCGGGGCGGGCACCGGCGCGGCTCAATCATATTCCGCCTCCACGCCGCCGGAAATCGCGTCCGCCTCGATTCGCACCTCGTGCCCGCGCTCGTCGCGCAGCAGCAGCGTGAATCCGTCCGACATGCCGCTCGGATAGTAGTTCACCCAAAACACGTTGTCGCGCTGAGCCGCGTCGCCGTCGGACCGAAAATCCACAACCTTCACCGTCGGGTCCAGCGGGCGCGACTCCACCGGCGTGATGCTCGGCGACGCGCCTTCTTCGTCACTTTTAGACTTCTTATTTGAAGCGGAAGTCTCAATGGACGGGCCTTCGCGCCGCGCGTCGAGGACCATGTCGCGCGTGTTCATGCTCCGCGCGCTCTCCAACTGCACCACTTCGATCTCGCCGTTCAGCCGGTCTATCAGCATCGCCATCGGTTGCTGGCGCAGCACGGCCATGTTACGCGCGAATTTATGGCTGGTGACGATCGCGCGCGCGGAGGTGCGCAGGCGCTGGCCCTGCATCGAGCGGACGAAGGAGGGCAGGGCGATGCCGGCGGCGATCAGCGTGATCGCCACGACGACGAGGATTTCGATCATCGTGAACGCGGCGCGGCGGAAGTCGGGTCGGGGAGCATCCATCGCGGCGTCGCTCGATGAGGCAAACCTCAAATTTTGTCGGAGGCGGTCTGCCAGTTGACGATGTCGTCGTCGCTCTGCACGCCGTCTTCGCCGAAGCTGTAGAGGTCAAACTTCGGTTGCTTGTGCGCTCCGGGAAAGGCGTATTGGTAGGCATTGCCCCACGGGTCTTTCGGAATGCCCTTCTCCATGTAGGGATCGTTGCCGGAGGTCAGCGCGTCCAGATTCGGCGGATACTTGCCGACTTCCATGTAGTAGGACTGCACGGCCATGCTGATGCTGCTGATGTCGGCGGCGGCGCGCGCGTTGCGGGCTTTTTTCAGGTGCTTCGGCACGGAGACCGCGGCGATGCCCGCGAGCATGCCGATGATGACCACGACCAACAGAATTTCAATGAGGGTAAAGCCGGCGCGCGAGTTGCGGCGATCTTTGCGATGATTTCGATTCATAAAAACTCCTTGTTCACTTGAGGGGACAACCTAGCACATATTTTCGCTTTGCGCGCCTACATCTTCAATCCGCTGGTCAGCTCGAACACCGCCATCAACATGCTCACCGCGACAAACCCCACGAGGATCGCCACGAGCAAAATCAAAATTGGCTCCATGACCGTCGTCAACATTTTCACCGCGCGGTCCAGATCGCTGTCGTAGCGCCGGGCGATATTCGTCAGCGCGGCGGGCATGTCGCCGGTCTCCTCGCCCACGGCGAGCATATCGGTCAGCAGCGGAGGGAATACCTTGCCCGCGGCCAGCGGCTTGGAAATGGTCGAGCCGTCCGTCACGCGCGTCCGCGCTTCGCGAATTTCTCCCGCGATGACCGTGTTGCCGACCGTGTTTTCGACAATCGAAAGCGCGTTCAGCACCGGCACGCCGTTCTGCAGGAGCGCGCCGAGCGTGCGCGCGAATTGCGCGAACGCGTTGGCCGAAACGATGTGCTTGAACACCGGCAGCCGCAACTGGAGTCCGTCCCATTTGAACCGGCCCTTTTCGGTTTTGACCCACTTGCGAAACGTGCCGATGAGGAAAATAGCGGCGAGGCCGACAGCCCAGCCCCACTTGAGCAGGAACGAGCTCGCGCCGAGCAAGATGCGCGTCGGCAGGGGCAGCGTGCCGCCCAAGTCGGCGAACACAGCGGCGAATTTAGGAATCACCACCAGCATGACGAAAATCATGGTGAGAAAACCCGCGCCCAGAACGATCGCCGGATACGTCAGCGCGCCGATGACTTTTTCGCGCGCCTCCTGCACGCGCTCGAAGTGTTTACACAACCGCTCCAGCGCCTCGGGAACCTGCCCGCTCGCCTCGCCCGCGCGAACCATGCTCACATAAAGATTGCCGAACGTCTTGGGCCACTGCGTCAGCGCATCGGACAAACTAATGCCTTTAATAATGTCATCGCGAAGGCCCTGAACGATTTTGTCCTGCCCGCCCCTCATCTTGCGCTTGGAGAGCGTGTTCAACGCGTTGCCCAGCGTCATGCCGGATTGAAGCAGATCGCTCAATTCGCGGGAGAAGAGGAGCAGGTCTCGCACGCCCATTCGCGGCTGCCGCGCGGCGCGCGCGGGCGCGAGGTTCAACCCGAGGCGCGAAGCTTTCACGGGCGCGCCGGCTTTCGGCTTGTCCACGGTCTTCGATTTGTTCGGCGGCGGAGCGGAGCCTTCCTGAACGGATACAGGAACCAGCCCCTGGCGCTCGATCTGAATCAGCGCCGCGCGTTTGTCGCCGGCTTCAACCGTTCCCTCCACCCGCTCGCCGGTTGAGGATCGGGCTATGTAGGCAAATCGGGGCATGTCACTAACGATGTGCGCTCAGCGCGCCGGCGCCGCGCGCGGCTCGCGATGTTCTCAAGTTTCCGTCAATTCCTCGTCGTCCTCGGAAACGCGCACGACTTCTTCGATCGTGGTCACGCCGGCCAGCACCTTCGACCATCCGTCGTCGCGCAGCGTTCGCATGCCGTGTTTGATGGCTTCCTGCTTGATCGCCGCCGAAGACGCGCGCTGCACAATCAACGGGCGAATCGTGTCCGTGACCGCCAGCACCTCGTAGATGCCCGTTCGCCCGCGGAATCCGGTGCCGCGGCACTCTTCGCATCCGGCCTGTTCGCAAATTGTGCCCTCCGAAAGGCGATCGAGGGGGAAGGCCACTTCGCGCAAGAAGCGCTCGTCCACTTTCCATGGGCGCTTGCACTTGTTGCAAAGCTTGCGCACCAGACGTTGCGCCACGAGGCCCTCCACCGAAGAGGCGATCAGGAACGGCTCGATGCCCATATCCGTCAAGCGCGTCACCGCGCCAGCGGAGTCGTTCGTGTGCAGCGTGCTGAACACGAGGTGGCCGGTCAGCGCGGCGCGAATGGCGATTTCCGCCGTTTCCTTGTCGCGAATTTCGCCGACCATGATCACGTCCGGGTCCTGGCGGAGGATGTGCCGCAAGCCGACGGCGAAGGTCAGCCCGATCTCGGGGCGAACCTGAATCTGATTCACACCCGCCATCTGATATTCGATCGGGTCTTCGATCGTCAGAATGCGCAAATCCACCGTGTTGATCGTGTGCAGCCAGGCGTAAAGCGAGGTGGATTTTCCGGAGCCGGTCGGCCCGGTGTTCAGCAGAATGCCGTGCGGCTTGTTGATCAGCCGCGTCAGCACCACTTCGTCGGTGGGCGCAAGACCAAGCCGGTCCATGCCGAGCAATCCGCTGGACCGCATCAGCAATCGCAAGCTCACGCTCTCGCCATAGACCGTCGGCATGGTGGACACGCGAACGTCAATCTCTTCGCCCTGAATGCGCACGCTGATGCGCCCGTCCTGCGGCAGGCGCTTTTCGGCGATGTCCATGTTCGCCATGACCTTGATGCGCGAAATGATCGCCGCCTGAAACCGCTTGAGCTGCGGCGGCACCGGCGTTTGGTGCAGCACGCCGTCCACGCGATAGCGGATGCGCAAGTCCGCTTCCTGCGGTTCAAGGTGGATGTCGGTCGCGCGATCCTTGTGCGCCTCCCAGATGATCTGATTCACGAATTTAACGACCGACGCCTCCTGATCCAGCGCGCCGATATCCTGATTCCCAAGGTCTTCTTCCGGCGCGACCTCGATGCGGTTGTCCTGCATCATCTTGTCGAGCGTATCCGCGCCCACGCCATAGAGCCGCTTCGCCGCCTTATCAATATCCGCCGCGGTCGCCAGCGCAAACCGCACCTTGAAACCCGAAGCCAGCCGCAGCGCATCCACAAGGCCTGGCGTGAACGGGTCCTGCGTTGCGACCCGCAGCGCGCCGTTTTCCATCCCGAGCGGCAGCACATTATATTGGAACACCGCCTTCGTCGGCAGCTTCTCCAGCGCGGCTTTGTCAATTTGAACGTCGCCCGGACGGACGAACGGAAGACCCATCGCCTTCGCCAGCGCTTCGAGCAACACATCCTCGCGGGCGAATCCCAAATCCACCACATGGCTCACAATCGAGCCGCCCGACTGCTGCTGGCGATTGAGCAATTCTTCGATCTGCGCCGGCGCGAACAGACCGGTCTTCTCCAGCAGCGCGGCGACTTTGTTGGGGACGGCAACAGGCATATCAAAATTAGACCATACGCATCGCGACGCGCTCATTCAAGGCCGTAACGGACCGCCCACAACTCCCGAATTTCCGCTTGGATGTCAATCCAGCCAAATTCATTCGGCGTGGCTTTGCAGTTGCCTGAGCCACGCGTGTTGTTCGGCCGGTTTGGTTTTCTTTGAACGGGTTACCGGACATGGGTATATTGATTTTTATGAAGGCGCTGGTTGCAGGTTTGGGATTGGCGCTGATTCTCGCGAATCAGACGGGCGCGGCGTCGCACAACATCGCGGACGATCAGGCCGCGATTGCCACCATCGTGCCCGGAAAGATCATCGCCACGTCGGACGGCTGGATGGTGAACAATCGGCAGGGAACAACGCATGTCATGCGCGATGGCCCCAACTATGTGGTCACCACTCCGAATCAAACGGTTCGCCTGATTAGGAATGCCGACGGGTTCACAATTTTTGCCGAACGGCCCGGGCGCAGGGTGCTGTCTGTCGAGCAGCAATTCGAGGCCTACTACAAGGCCAAACGATCCCGTCAAAGACGTTAGAGGCCATCCCAGAACCTCTTTTCGAACGCGAAAATAGGTTCTGGGATAGCCTCTGAATCTCTCGGTTGGCGACCACACTGGAAACGCCTGCAAAAAATGGCGTGAAAAAGTTCCAACGATTGGAAATCCTCGCCGCCGTGACCTCAAACAGTTTCATCATCCGCGGCGGACACCTCATTTGCCCGGCCACCGGACGCGACGAAATCGGCGACCTTTATATTAAGGACGGGAAAATCGCCCCCGCGCCCCCGCCGGACGCCGAAGTTATTGACGCCTCCGGGCTGATCGTCGCGCCCGGCTTCTGGGATTTGCACGTGCACCTGCGCGAGCCGGGCGGCGAGGAGGATGAAACCGTCGAAACCGGATCGCGCGCCGCCGCGCGCGGCGGATTCACCACCATCGTCGCCATGCCCAACACCACGCCCGCGCACGACAACCCGGAAACCGTCGCGTTCGTAAGACAGCGCGGCGCGGAAGTCGCGTTGGCGCGCGTCCTCCCGTCTGGCGCCCTCACGCGTGGCCGCGCCGGGCGCGAGCTGACGGATTTCGCCGCGCTGAAGGCCGCCGGCGCCTGCGCCCTCACCGACGACGGGTCCACCGTTCAAGACGACGCCGTGATGGAATCCGCCATGCGCGCCGCCGCCGCGTTCGATCTCCTCGTGATGGATCACGCGCAGGACCGCGATATCGAGCGGCAGGGCGGCGTGATGCACGAGGGCGAATTTTCCCGACGATTCGGCCTGCCGGGAATTCCGACGCGGGCGGAGGAGCGGATCATCCGCCGCGACATCGAACTCGCCCGCCGGACCGGCTGTCGGCTGCATATTCAACACGTCACCAGCGCGGCGGGCGTCGCCGCCCTTCGCGAAGGACGCGCCGCCGGCGTGCGCGTGACCGGCGAACTGACGCCGCATCACCTCGTGCTTTGCGATGCGGACATTGATCCCGCGAACGCGAACTATAAAATGAATCCACCGCTACGCAGCGCGGCGGATCGCGCGGCGTTGACCGAGGCCATTTGTGACGGAACGCTTTCCTGTTTTGCCACCGACCACGCCCCGCATCGCGCGGAACGCAAGGCGCTGGGTTTTGGGGGCGCGCCGTTCGGAATCGTCGGGCTGGAAACGGCGGTCGGCGTGACGTTTTCGGAGTTGGTCGCGACGGGGCGAATGAGCGCGCTTTCGTGGATTCGCAAATGGACCGCGGCGCCGGCGGCGATTCTGGGACGCGCCCCTCCTTCGCTCGCGCCGGGCCACGTGGCCGACGTTGTGATTTTGGATGTGGCCTCGCCGTGGCGCGTGGACGCAGCGGAAATGGCGACGAAATCGAAAAACACGCCCTTTATCGGGCGCGACTTGCGCGGGCGCGCCGTTGCGACGTTCCTGGGCGGCGCGCCGCTTTGGATTTCTTCGTAGGTCGCATCGTTGACACGGGCGGGCTGCGCGTGCAATTATTCCGCCACATTACGGAGATCATTCATGGCAGTTCTCATTGGCATGTCGGCTGAGGTGAAGGGAAAGAATATCACCCTCGACATGGATGAGTTGACCGTTGGGCGAAGCGCGGACAACACCTTGCCGATCAACAACGCTTCGGTGTCCGGCCATCACGCAAAAATTGTGCGCGACGGCGAGCGCTTTGTGCTGAAAGACCTCGGCTCAACGAACGGCACGCGCGTGAACACGAAGGACGTGCAGGAGCACGCGCTCAAGGCCAAGGACCTCATTCAGTTCGGCTCCATCGAATTTCTTTTTAACTCCGATGAATTGTCCGACGATGCGGCCGAGGAAACGTTCGCGCCAACGGAGGTTGTCGAGTCGCTCGGCGGCGCGGCTGCCCCCGAATCGTTCAGCAGCATTTCCCCCTTCGGCGCGCGACGGCGCGAAACCCCCGGCATCTGGGTGATCCTTATTATTGTGCTCGGCATCGCCGCGCTCGCCAGCGCGGGGTATCTGTTGCTTTCGTTGCTGGCCGGTTAGCGATTGCGCCGGGCGCGACCGGCTCCTCGAATGGATGCTTCCCACAAGAGCGCCGGGATGACACTGGTCGAACTCCTCGTCGCCATCATCATCGTGGTGCTGTTGGCCGCCGTCGTGTTTTCCACTTTCCGCGCCGTTTCTGTCGTCACCGGCGGCCAACGGCAACGCGCAGTTGAAACGCACTCCTCCGCGGTCGCGGTTGAGCAACTGCGAGATGACCTGCAGCGCGCGTTTATTCCGCGCGACGATCCCGACTGCGGCGTGATTCTCACGCAGGTCGCGGCCTCGGCGGAAATCGCGTTCTGCATGATGGAGCCGTCGGCAACCGATCCGGATCTTCGTTGGGCCAATTTGATGCGCGTGCGCTATGGCGTCCAAAATGGAAGGCTCGCGCGGGTGTCCATTCCCGCCGCCGGCGCGGGGTCGCAGGACGGGTATCGCACCAATTTCATCGCCGAAGGCGTGACAAAATTCAATGTGGCCCTTTACGACGGTTTCGACTGGCTGACGGTTTGGCCGACGGATAACACCAACAGCCGACCGCGCGGCGCGCGAATCGAAATCGGCACGAAAGATCAGAAGAGTTGGACGACGGAAGTCTGGATTCCGGCGGGGACGGTTTTTACCTCGTCGTTCACACGCGCGGCGGCGCCGTGATCAACCTTTGACCGCGCCCTCGGTGAGGCCGCGGATGAAGAGTTTCATCGAGAAGATGAAGAGGATAATGATCGGGATGCTGGCGATCGCGTAGCCCGCCATCAGCGGCCCCCAGAGTTTGATGTATTCGCCCGCCATGCGCATGAGTTGCACCATGATGGGCAGCCGGGCGTGGTCGCGCATGACGATCAGCGGCAACACAAAATCGTTCCACGCGCCGATGAAGTGCATCACGCCGACGGTCCCGAGAATCGGGCCGGAAAGCGGGAGCACAACCGTGATCATCTGCTGGAAATGGCTCGCCCCGTCTATTTCGGCGGCCTCGAACAAATCCTGCGGAATATCGCTCACGAAGCCCCGCAGCATGAAGATGGCGAAAATCTGTCCGCCGGACGCGCCGACAATGATCAGCGCGGAGAGCGTGTTGAGCAGGTTCAAATCCCGCAACAGCGTAAAGAGAGGCACGAGATTGGCGATGGCCGGCATCATCATCAGCACGAGCACCGCGTTCCAGAGAAAGCCCGACATCGGCATGCGAAGCCGCGCGAAGAAATACGCGCTGCACAATCCAAAAAAGAGCGTCAGCACGGTGGAGCTGATGGAAAGAAACATACTGTTGGCGACGGGCGGGGTGACGAGCCTCCACGCGGTCACCCAGTTCTCCCACATCATCGGCGAGGTGAGCACGGCCGGCGCTTCGTAGAACTGCTGGTTGCTCTTCACGCTCACGATGACCATGAGATAGAGCGGGAGAAACGCGAAGGCCAGCACGCCGATAATGGTCAGGTGCTTGAAGGCGCGCAGAAAAAACGATCCGGCGAGTCGGGCAAACCGATACGCCGCATGTTGTTCGCGCGCGATGGCTCGCGCAACGCGCCGGTCGCCCACGCCGCCCTCGGCGCTCCCGTCGAGCAGGCCCTCAAACGGGCGTCGAAGCACCGCCCAGATGGCGGGGTAGGGCACGGCGGCGAAAAACGCAATGAGCGCCACGCCCTTGAGTTGCACCGGACCGCCCAGAAAGAGCGATCCGCCGACGAGGAGCAACGTGGCGCGCAGCGCGATTTTCTGGCGCGTGGAAAGCTGGCCCCAGTTCATCACGGCGCTGCTCAACTTCTGAAGCAACATGACGACCGCCGTCAGCACAATGCCGACCGCGCAGGCGTAGCCCATTTGTTGCTCCACGAAAGCTTTGCGCAGCATGAACAACGCGGGCACCGTGGCGATGCCGCCCGGCCCGCCCTCCAACCCGACCAGCGCGAGAATCATGCCCGCGTCCTTAATGGATTCGATGATGACAAAAACCAGCAGGAGATAAATCGAGCCCATGATGAGCGGCAGTTCGATCTTGGTGAATTTGCTGAACCAGCCCACGCCATCAATGTCGCCCGCCTCATACACATCCTTGCTGATGCTCTGCAACTTGGCCAGATAGGTCAGCACGGCGAACGAGCCGACCCACGGAAAACCCCAGACCACACACGCAACAATAATCAATTTGGGATCGCCGAGCCACGCGGGCATCCGGCCGGCAACGAAAACACCGCCCCAGTGCAGCGTCGTGTCGAGATGCGCGAGCACATCGAACAGCCCGCTGGAGAGCAAAAACTTGTTCAAATAGCCGGACGTCGCCTCAAAGAAAAACGACCGCCAGATCATCACGACGATAAGCCCGGGAATCACCATCGGCACCACAAACAGCGCGCGGTAAAAAAACTGCATCTTCGCGCTGCGGCAACGGTGAATGCAAACGGCCGTCAGCAGCGCGGGGATCATCTTGACGATGCTCCACCCGCCGAGAATGAACGCCAGCTTGAACGAATTCCAAAAATCGGTTCTCCGCAGCAAATCCACGTAGTTGTCAATTCCGTAGAACTCGGAAATGTCCGATCCGTTCCATCGAAAAAAGCTGTGGAACACGCCGCTGGCCGCGGGGTAATACTGGAACGTCGCGATCAGCACGAGCGTTGGAAGAATAAAAAGATAAATCTCCCAGTGGTGCTTGACCTGGTCCCACCGTATATTTTTTTGAGTCACGCGGGCACGCTAAAGAAGCGCGCGGCGCGGCGCAATTCAGAAAACGGATGACCGCGGGACCCGAACGCGATAAAACTGTTTTTGCAGGAGGACGAACTGTGCATAAAAAAGTGATTTACACCAAATTCGCCGCGACCCCCATCGGGCCCTACAATCAGGGCATCATCGCCAATGGAAACTTGCTGTTTACCTCGGGCCAGATCCCCGTAAACCCCCAAACCGGACAGATCGTTCACGGCGCGATTGACGGCCAGACCTCGCTCGTGCTCAACAACCTCAAGGCCATTCTCGAAGCCGCGGGGTCCGCCTTGGATCACGTGGTCAAAACCACGGTCTATCTCGCGGACATGAAAGACTTCGAAGAAATGAACGCCGTGTATGAAAAGTTTTTCGCCAAGGAGCACGCCCCCGCGCGCACTTGTGTTCAAGTCGCGCGCCTGCCGAAGGATGTGAAGGTGGAGATCGAAGCCGTCGCCGTCGTGAAACCCGCAACCGCCGGCTGACCGCCCCTCCGCGCAGCCCGCTGCGCGGGGTGTTCCGTCCTCGGGCATTTTGCACATATGCACGGACTGACCCCTTCGGACGGGGATGAAATCCCGCTTGTGGCGCGGTGCGCGTTTGCTACAACTCCACACCCATGCAGGAAATGATTGAAAAAGCCAACGTCCTCATTGAGGCGTTGCCCTATATCCAGAAATTCCGCGGTGACATCGTCGTCGTCAAAGTCGGCGGCAGCACCATGGAAGAAAAAGGCGGCACGGAAACCGTGCTCAAAGACGTGGCCTTCATGGCCTGCGTCGGCTTGCGCCCCGTCGTGGTTCACGGCGGCGGCAAGGCCATCAGCAAGCGGGTGGCCGAAAAAGGACTGACCGCCAATTTTGTCAAAGGACTCCGCGTCACCGATGAGCCCTCCATGGAAGTCGTCGAGCAGGTGCTCAATCGCGAGGTGAATCCCGACCTCGTTCACACGCTCGAAAAACTCGGCTGCACCGCGCGGGGCATTCACGGCGAAGATATTCTCGAAGTGAAAAAACACACCGAAAAAGACGAAAACGGCGAAACGCTCGATTGGGGCTTCGTCGGCGATGTCGTCGAAGTGGACGACGATCCCATCCTGGCCTATCTCAACGCCCACATCGTTCCCGTTATCACCCCGCTCGGACGAGGACCGGACCAGCACGTCTATAACATCAACGCCGACGACGCCGCGTCCGCGATCGCGCAGGAACTCAAGGCGCGCAAACTCGTCTATCTTTCCGACGTGCCCGGCCTGCTGCGGGACCCGAAAGACAAACAATCGCTGATCTCCACGTTGAAGATCGGCGAAGTGGATGGACTCATCGCCACCGGCGTCATCTCCGGCGGAATGATTCCGAAGGTGCAAGGCGCCGTCCAGGCCATCAAAGCCGGCGTGCGGAAAGTTCACTTCGTGGACGCGAAATTGCCGCACTCGCTTCTGCTGGAGCTGTTCACCGAAAAGGGCGTCGGCACGGAAATCGTCCGCAAATGAGCGCAACACCCGCCGAACTTCACCAGCAATACGTGATGAACACGTATGCCCCGAACCTCACCCTCGTGCGAGGGCAGGGCGCGCGCGTCTGGGATGCCGACGGACGCTAATACCTCGACTTCCTCGCCGGCATCGCCGTCATCAGCGTGGGCCATTGCCATCCGCAGCTCGTCGCCGCGATTGCGCAACAGGCTGGACGCCTGATGCACGTCTCCAACCTGTTCTACAACGAAAACCAGCCCCGCCTCGCCGAACGGCTCGTCGCGAAATTCGGCGCGCCCGGCAGCCGCGTGTTCTTCTGCAACTCCGGCGCGGAGGCGAATGAGACGTTCATCAAGCTCGCCCGGCTATGGGGCCACGCGCAGGGCCGGTTCGAAATCATCTCCATGAAAAATTCGTTTCATGGCCGGACGCTCGCCGCGATCACCGCAACCGGGCAGACGAAATATCAAAAGGGGTTCGAGCCGCTCCCGCCCGGCTTCCTCTACGCCGATTACAACCACCTCGACTCCGTTCGCGCGCTGCTCTCGGAACGGACCGTCGCGATCATGGTCGAAGCCGTTCAAGGCGAAGGCGGCGTCATTCCCGCCGACCCGGACTTTCTTCGGGGCCTGCGCGCGCTGTGCGATGAGAAAAACATTCTCCTCCACTTCGACGAAGTGCAGTGCGGCATGGGCCGGACCGGTCAATGGTTCGGCTTTCAGAATTATGGAGTAACCGCCGACAGCTTCTCTCTCGCGAAGGGACTCGGCGGCGGGTTCCCCATCGGCGCGACGGTTGCCGGCCCGAAACTGGCCAATCTCTTTCAGCCCGGCAATCACGCCAGCACCTTCGGCGGCACGCCGCTCGCGTGCGCCGCCGCGCTCGCCGTGCTTGACATCATCGAAAAAGAAGACCTCCTCGCGAATGCCGCGCAAATGGGCGCGCGCCTCACCGCGGGCCTGCGCGACCTGGCCCGCCGCCATGCGTGGATCAAGGAAATCCGAGGCCGCGGTCTCATGATCGGCGTCGTGCTCGATATTCCCGCCAAACCGGTGGAAAAAGCCTTGCTCGCGGAGGGCCTCATCACCATCGCCACCGGCGAAAAAGTGATCCGGCTCGTGCCACCGCTGACGATTACCGCAAGCGAGGTTGACGATGCGCTGAGCCGCTTCGCAAAGGCCGCCGCGACGGCCCCGCTTGCACCGAAGGGCAGTTGACCGAATTTCGGCGGACCCTAAAGTCCCCGCACAAAGCAAGGAGAGCAGATCAATGAGTATGATGAAGGAATTCAAAGACTTTGCCTTGAAGGGCAATGTCGTGGACATGGCCGTCGGCGTAATCATCGGGGGCGCGTTCGGCAAGATCGTGAACTCGGTGATTGACGACCTGATCATGCCGGTCATCGGCAAGGCCATCGGCAATGTGGATTTCAGCAACCTATACATTCCGCTCTCCGAGGCCATCGTTCGCAACGACGGCGGACACCTGCCGCCGCTCGTCGAAGCAAAAAAACTCGGCGCGGTCTTCGCCTATGGCAGCTTCATCACCGTCGTCATCAACTTCACCATTCTCGCCTTCATCATCTTCTGGATGGTCAAAGCGATGAACAACCTGAAGAAGAAGGAAGCCGCCGCGCCGGCCGCCCCCGCGGCGCCTCCGGCGGATGTGGCGCTCCTCACCGAAATCCGCGACTTGTTGAAGAAGTAATCGCAAACGGGCGCGGTTCGCCCGGGCCGAATTGTGCTACCCGAACCGCGCCCGCTGTGGTACCTTTTCCAACCCTTGGAAAACCCAAGAAAAAAAGTTCCAACGATTGGAACTTCAAACGGGAAAAAATCCAATGATTGGAAATTACAAATTCGCCGGCGCCTACACCGCCATCGTCACGCCGTTCAACAAGAACGGCGCGGTGGATTTTGAGCGGTTCAGAGACCTCATCGAATTTCAGATCGCGGGCGGCGTGGACGGCCTCGTCCCCGTCGGCACGACAGGCGAATCGCCGACGCTCGACTACAAAGAACACGAAAAGGTCATCGAAACCTGCATCGCCGCGGCCAAAGGCCGCGTGAAAATTATCGCCGGCACCGGCGCCAACTCGACCGCCGAGGCCATCGAACTCACGCGCCACGCGAAGGAAGCCGGCGCCGACGCCACGCTTCAAGTCACCCCGTATTATAATAAGCCCAACGCCCTCGGCCTCACGCGACACTTCTCTGCCGTCGCCGACCTCGGCCTGCCGACCGTGCTCTATAACGTGCCCGGACGAACGGGCCGCGAAATTCCGATCGAGGTCGTCGTCGAACTGGCGAAGCACCCGAACGTCGTCTCCATCAAAGAAGCGGGCGGCAGCGTGGATCGCGTCAGCGCGATCGTCACCCGCTGCAACATCGAAGTGCTCTCCGGCGACGACTCGCTCACGCTGCCGATGATGGCCGTCGGCGCCGTCGGCGTCATCAGCGTCGCCTCGAACGTCGCGCCGCGCGCCGTGTCGGATCTGGCGCGCCACGCGCTCGCGGGCCGGTGGAACGAAGCGCGCGCGCTTCACCACAAATACTATCGCCTTTTCACCGACCTCTTCCTCGACACCAACCCCGTGCCGGTCAAGACCGCGCTCGGCCTGATGGGCCGGATCGAAGAAGTCTTCCGCCTGCCGCTGTGCGAAATGCCGGAGGCGCTCCGCAAGAAATTGATCGAGACGCTCAAAGGCGTCGGGCTGATTTGACATGGCCGCGAAAAAGAAAATCATCGTGCTCGGCGCAGGTGGGCGCATGGGTCAGGCGATCATCCGCTGTCTGCCTTCCGTGCCGGAAATTCAACTCGTCGGCGCGATTGACCTGTGGGACTCGCCCCTGCTGGGCAAGCCCGCGGGCGACACGGGCGTCACCATCACCTCCGACGTCGCCCCGCTGGCCAAGTCGGCGGATGTCGTCATTGATTTTACCTCGCACTTCGGCACCGCCGGCAACGCGCCCCGAATGGCGAAGTGGGGACTGGGCTGGGTCATCGGCACCACGGGCCTGAGCGCGGAGGAGCAGAAAGCCGTTGCCGCCGCCGCGAAAAAAATCCCCGTCGTCATGGCGCCCAACATGAGCCTGGGCGTCAACCTCCTCTTCGCCTTGCTCGAACAAGCCGGGCGCGCGTTGAAGGGGCGCGGCTACGATTGCGAAATCATCGAGCGCCATCACCGCCGCAAAAAAGATTCCCCCAGCGGCACGGCGATTGGACTCGGACAGGCGGCGGCCCGCGGCCTCGATCTCGATTTGGGAAAAGTCGCCGTCCACGGCCGCCACGGATTGGCCAAGGCGGAACGCTCCGCGGATGAAATCGGTTTTCACGCCGTGCGGGGCGGCGATATCGTCGGCGACCACACGGTGATGTTTGCGGCGGATGGCGAGATCGTGGAATTTTCGCACCGCGCGACAAGCCGCGACACGTTTGCCCTCGGCGCGCTTCGCGCGGCGGCCTGGGTCGCCGGGCGCAAGCCGGGCCTCTATTCGATGCGGAACGTGCTCGGCCTTTAGCTTTATGGAAATCGGACTCAGCCTCGGATCAAACCTCGGGGACCGCGCGGCGCAACTCGCGGAGGCGCGCCGCGCGATCTCGCGATTGCCCAAAACCCGCATCCTCGCGCAATCGCCGATTTATGAGACGGCCCCCGTCGGCGTGAAGCAGGAACATCAGCACCTCTCCTTTCTCAACGGCGTGCTGATTCTGGACACGCAGCTCGCCGTCGGCGACGCGCAGCGCCAGCTCGCGCAAATTGAAAATCAACTCGGCCGCCGCCGCGACGCCAATCGCTTCGCGCCGCGAACGATGGACATAGATATTCTTTACGCCGGGAACACGTTCATGGACACCGAGAATCTCACGCTCCCGCACCCGCGATGGGCCGAACGCCGATTCGTCGTTCAGCCGCTTTGCGATGTCCGCCCCGATCTCGTGCTGCCCGGCGCGCAGCACACCGTTCGCGCTGTGCTGGCCGCGCTGCCGCCCGGTGAAGACGTGAAGCTTTTTTCGCGGGAGTGGTGAAATGACCGCCCCGCAAAAATGGACCGCGCCGCGGATTCGCGCGCTCAAGGACAAAGGCAAATTCGCCACGCTCACGGCGTACGACTTTTTCACCGCGCGGGTGTTGGACGATCTCGGCCTCCCGCTCCTTCTCGTCGGCGATTCGCTCGGCATGACCGTGCTCGGCTACGAGAGCACGCTGCCGGTCACGCTCGACGACATGCTTCATCACACCACCGCCGTCGCGCGCGGCGTCAAGAGCGCCATGGTCATCGCCGACCTTCCGTTCCTGACCTATCAAGTCAGCATCGCGCAGGCGATTGACAACGCCGGACGCTGCATCAAGGAAGCCGGAGCGGACGGCGTCAAAATTGAAGGCGGAAAAATTCGCGCCCCCGTCATTCGCGAACTGGTCGAAAACGGAATCCCCGTGCTTGGCCATATCGGCCTGTTGCCCCAGAGCGTGCGCGCGACGGGCGGCTACAAAGTGCAGGGGAAAACAGAGAGCGATGCCGCGCGCCTGATCGAAGACGCGCGCGCGCTGGCGGAGGCGGGCGCGTTCGCCCTCGTGCTCGAGGGCATGCCCGCGGAAGTCGCCGGAGAGATCACGTCCGCGGTGGATATTCCAACGATTGGAATCGGCGCGGGACCGAAGTGCGACGGACAGATTCTCGTCATCAACGATCTGCTGGGTATGACCCCCGGCCACACGCCGAAGTTTGTGAAGCGCTACGCGGAACTCGGCGCCGCGATGCGCGCCGCCATCGGCGCCTACAAGTCCGACGTCGAGGGCGGATCGTTCCCCGGGCCCGAACACTGCTACTAGCGGCGCTTTTTCAACGAGCGGCGGAAGCGCTGCTCTTCCCCGCGCGGACGGAATCCCGCCTCGTCGCGTTTGTGGCTCGAGGCAAAGTCGAGAATCACCGGCGCGCCGTCGAGTCCGAGGACCTGACGCAGCGCATGCGTGAGGAAAACTTTGTAGGTATCGGTCACGCGCGTGGGGTCGTTGACGAACAGCCGGATGCGGATCGGGCGCGCGCCCGTTTGCGTCGCGTAGTAAAACTTCAATCGCTTGCCCTGCACCAGCGGCGCTTGCACGCGCGAGGTGGCGTTGTGGAGTACGCGGTTGAGCGTGGCCGTGGGCAGCGTGGCCGAGATTTGAGAGGCGACATGGTCAATGGATTCGACGCTCTTGCGGATGTTTTCGCCGGACTTCGCCGAAACGAAAACGATGGGCGCGAAGTTCAGGAACGGAACGGCGCGGCGAAAGGCGGTTTCATATTCCTTCTTCGTCGTGTGCCCGAGAAGGTCCCATTTGTTGACGAGGATGACGCAGCCCTTTCGCGCTTCGAGTATTTTCGCCGCGATCTTTTTGTCCTGCAAACTCGGACCCTGTTCGCCATCCAGCGTCAGCACGGCCACGTCGCAATCTTCGATGCTCTTCTCCGCGCGCATCAGGCTGAAGCGCTCGACGATGTTGTCAATTTTTGTGGCCTTCCTCATGCCGGCCGTGTCAATCAGGCGATAGCGGCGGGCCTGCGGGCCGCTGCCGATCGCAAAAGGAATTTCAACGCTGTCGCGGGTCGTGCCGGGCACGTCTGAAACAATCACGCGATCGCTGCGCAGGAGGCGGTTGATATAGGACGATTTCCCGGCGTTGGGGCGGCCCACAATCGCCACCTTCAAAGCGGGCAAATCTTCGGCGGGCGTGGCCTCGGGCAGTTTGGAGAGCGCCACGGCCATCAGGCGGTCGAACCCGCGATCGTGCAGTGCGGCGACGGGAAAAACGGGAAAGCCGAAAACATCGAACGCAGTTGCGTTTTTTTCCAGCGTATCGTTATCGGCTTTGTTGGCGGCCACGACCACGGGCCTTCCGGATTCGTGGAGCATTCTCGCGACTTCCTGATCCAGCGGAACGACGCCGGCGGTGATATCCACGACAAAAATAATCACGGCTGCGTCGGCCACCGCCACCTCCGCCTGCCGCCGCGTCTCTTGCGCCAGCACATCCGCGGTTCCCGATCTGTCAATAAAGCCCAATCCGCCCGTATCAATCAGCTCGAAACGCTGGTCCTTCCAGATGGCCTCGCGCGAAACGCGGTCGCGCGTGACGCCCGGTTGATCGTGCACGATCGCCACGCGGCGTCCGACGATGCGGTTGAAGATCGTGGATTTGCCGACGTTGGGCCGGCCGACAATGGCGATGACTCGATTCATAATGAGGAGCGGGAGACTACGCGCCCCGCCGCCGCGAATCCACCCCGAAAACTTTTCAACGCTTCAGGACGTGGATTTGGCCGCGCGCGGGGCATGGCCGAGTTGCCGGATGCCGTCCACCGCATATTGAACAAAGGACAGCGCCGTAAGTATCCCGGCTAACGCGACGCACGGCGCGAACCACGGCGAGGGAAAGCGAATCAGCGCCCACGCGATAAGCCCCATTTGGAGAACCGTCGCGGACTTTCCGACCCAGCGCGGCTGCACGTGCACGGACCCCACGAAGTGATGAATGAGGAAATATCCACCCACGAGAAGGACATCGCGGCTGATGACCAGCGTGGTGAACCAGACAGGAATATGCGGTTCGAGCGTTCGCACAACGGGACGCGCCAACAGGATTAAACCGGAAAGCAGGAGTCCCTTGTCCGCCAGCGGATCCAGCAAGCGCCCGATCGCCGTCACCTCATTGCGCGAGCGTGCGAGGTAGCCATCCAGCGCGTCCGTCGCGGCCACGATCACGAACACGCCGAGGGCGGCCCATCGAAAAACGTCCGCGTTCTCCTGCCTGGCCAACCCCATCTCGTAATAGATCAGCAACAGGACAAACACCGGCACGCCCAGAATACGCGCCAGCGTCACCTTCGTCGCCAGCGTAATCACCGATCTTTCCTGCGTTCCAATCATTGGAACGGAACGATACCAACTTTCCACCCCTCCGCCCAACCCAAAGAAATTAGAAATCACGTCCGCCCGCGGAGCGGAAAAACCGCGCAAAAAATTCAGGGCGCGCGGCAGATGAAACCCGGGCAAATCGCGCGCGACCCTGGGCGACCCATTCATCATCGAATACCAGCGCACGGAGCCGGATTCGCGCTGCTCAACCAAGTGCGTTGGAAAAGAAGCGGCGGCCTTTGTTGCGCGTGTGAGCGCAGGCGGCGGAGAAGTCTGCGGGCCCGCGCGCCTTGGCCTTTGGGGTCTTGCTTCGCGCGACCTTTCCTCGCGGCTACCCTCGCCGCGCGTAATCGAACCAACCCGGTTCTCATCCGGTTGGGATTGAAGAAGGAATGGTTAAATAAAATGGCACTGGATATTGAACATGGCTCGAACCTATTTTGAAAATAGACACAAATCGTTGTAACCGTATTGATCTTCCCGCGCTTACCTTCAGGACTATCCCCGATTTTGAGGTAGGAATTGGCGTAAGTCGTTGAGATTGAGAGCGGAGTGGCTCGCAACAAGTGAAATGGCCTCGATGGGCCACGATGCAACTGGCATAGTGGAGGTGATCAAACCCACCCAAGGAGGCCGACATGAACCGTACCCTAATCGCCCAGCGTGTGCGAGAGCAGCTTGAACAATTTTCGGGGATAGTCTCTCCCCGGTTTTCCAAACCTCGCGCCAAATTCGTGACCCAGATGCTCTATGGTCTGCAGGCCAAGCAGGATGTGAAACTCAGTTCCATCGCCCGGGCGCTGGGTGTGACCTGGCCCCCTTCAGCGGTGCCAGCCGGAATGATAGGATTTCCGGCGAGCAAAGCAAGGAGACCAGGAAATGGCAGCGAAGCG
>JABLTH010007995.1_pt1 | contig 19554 bp, 10 predicted proteins | sample 7875711 | NCBI WGS metagenome assembly JABLTH01 (sample SAMN14941262, study PRJNA633318) | bioreactor metagenome | isolation source: bioreactor | place: China | collected 2019-03-05 | reverse complement strand
TACCTCACGTTCCTGCCGGCGTACGTCGGCGGCGTCATGCACCGCGACGCGGACGGGCTGGGGCTCGTGATGTCGTTCGCGGGGATCGGGGCGCTCGTCGGCGCGGTGGTCATGGCGCAGCGCAGCAGCCTGTCGGGGCTCGGGGTCGCCGTGCCCGCGACCGCGGCGGGGTTCGGCCTGTCGGTCGCGCTGTTCGCCCTGGCGCCGGGCTTCGGCGCCGCGTGCGCGCTGATCACCGCGGCGGCGGGCTGCATGATGACCCAGATGGCGGCCACCAACACGCTCCTGCAGGCGCTCGTCCCGGACGCGCTGCGCGGGCGGCTGATGAGCCTCTACACGGTCACGTTCATCGGGATGGCGCCGCTGGGCAGCCTGCTCCTCGGCCGGCTCGCGGCGACCCTCGGGCTGCGCGAGGTGCTGGCCGTCGGCGGCGCGGTCGTGTGCGGCGCGGCGCTCGTCCTGTTCGCCCCTCTTTCGCGCGCGGTCGGCCGCGCCGTCGCGGCGTCGCAGCCCGGCATATGATTCCGGTATGCCGACCATCCGTCTCTCCGGCGCCGCGACCGCGGACGTCCAGCTCGAGGTCAACGAGCGCTCGGCGCTCGCGCGTTACTTCAAGCTCCTGACCTCCCTCGGGGTCGAGGGGCTGTCCTCGGCCGCGCTGGGCGAGCTGCCGCTCGACGCCGCCCCGCTGCGCGGCGCCCAGGTCACGCTCACCACGGTCCGGCCGATCGAGCTCGCGGTCGGCCGCATGACCCTCGAGATCCCGCTCGGCGTGGCCGGGCACGTGCGCCTGCTCACGCCGCAGGACCGCGTGCTGTTCGGCGCCCAGACCGCGGGCGACCCGGTGGCCATCGCGAAGGACGAGCTGTGGCTGGTCGTCGGCTTCGACGCGACCGTCACGCTGCGCACGGGCGCGGGCACGGGGCCGTTCAGCGCGGGGCTCGACGTGGGCACGTCGGTGCGGTTCGCCAACCGCGTGCGCTTCGACGCGGCCGCGCCGCCGCGCTTCGTCGACGCGCTCGGCACCGCGCTCGCCGGATTCGTCATTCCCGCCGACGCCGACGATCTGCGCTCGATGGTGCCCGGGCGCATCGCGACGATCGACGGCTCGGGCACGGTCACCGTCGACGCGAGTTTCGACGTGGCCGTGCGCGCGAACCCGCTCCTCGACGTGACGCTGCCCGATCCCGCGGGCGCGGTGCTCGTCAAGACGCTCGGCTCGATCGGCGTGGGCGCGGCGGTCGCGCTCGCCGGGCGGCAGCAGTGGCGCGTGCAGGCCGGCGTCGACGGCCGCGTGTCGATCGGGCTGCACCGCCGCCGCGACACGTCGCTGTCGGTCGAGGCGCGCGTGACCGGCGGCCTCACGTCGACCTCGCGCGCCGGCGACCTCCTGACCAAGCTCCTGCGCGCGATCTCGCCCGACCCGGCGCTCGACGCGCAGCAGCTCGAGGCGCAGGGCGTGGGCGAGGAGCAGGTGCAGCTGCTCGAGGCCGCGCTCACCAAGGGCCTCGACCGCCGGTTGCAGCTCGCGCTGTCGACCACGCTCTCGCGCTCGGGCGGCGACGCCGAGACGTTCCTGTTCGACGTGTGGCCGGGCGAGCTCGGGCCCGAGGGCAACGCCGTGCTGCGCCGCATGCTGGCCGGCGAGCTGGCGCTGGCCGCGGGGCCGCGCGAGCTGCCCCTCGGCATCAAGCGCACGCGCAGCGCGGTCGAGACGACCGTGCGCGGCGGGCTCGAGGTGCGGGCGAACCTCCTCGGCATCGTCAACGTCGAGCGCCTGTCGGACCTGCTCGCGACGTCGAAGGTCGTCGTCGAGCCCGCGACGGGGGACTGGGTCGTCACCGACGAAGCCACCGCGACGCGGCTCCTCGCGATCACCGACAATTTCGCGCGCTCGCACCGGATCCGCGCGCTGCTCGCGGACCGCTTCCTGCTCACGGCCGCGTGGCACTGTGCGCACGGGCGCGGCACCACTTTCGACCTCACGCTCGCGCATTCGACCGTGACGCAGCACGGGACGACGAATCGCCGCACGATGCGCGACATGCTGCACGTGATCGAAGCGCTGGGCCTGGCCGACGAGGCCGAGGAGGCCGCACGGCTCGGCGAGAGCACGGAGTTCGGCGACACCCTGTTCGTCGCCGAGGCGCTGTACGACGCCGACGCGGCGCGGGCGACGTTCCTCGACGGCGAGCGGCCGCGCACGGCCGAGGAGTTCGAGCGGATCGGGCGCGGCGCGATGGCCGCGCTCGTGCGCGAGGGCGACCCCGACCGGCACCGCCGTCCGCCGCTGGTCGACGACGTGCTGTGGGCGCGCATGCGCGCGGCCGGTCCGTTCCACCTCACGGACATCGACGGCCTGCGCGGGCTCGACGACGTCCAGCTGGCGCAGGTCTCGTCCGACTACGTCGTGATCGTCTGGTGGGCCGACGCGATGGCGCGCCTCGCGGCGCGCGCCGCCGCGGTCCGCGAGTTCCTCGGTAGTCATCCCGAGCCCGACGTGCACGACGCGGAGCTGGAGCGGCTGCGCCGCGAGCTGGCGCGCAGCCTCGCCGAGGTCGCGCGTGACACGCGCGAGCAGTTCGGCGAGCCGTGGGGCCTGATCGCGATGGCGCACGCATCGGACGGCCGCGCGCGGGCGCGCGCGCTCGTGACCGGCTCGCGGCTCGCACTCCAGTTTCCCCAGCCGTAACAGCCGTCCGTAACTTGGTCCCGTTCCGGGTGCCGGCGTAACCGAGCTGTTAGTCGTGCTCGGGCACGGTCGGCGTTAAGCTGCGCTCAACGGGCTCGGCGCACCACACAAGGGGAGCAGGAGTGCGACATGCCGCACGGTGATCTCGGTCCCGGCTCCGGCATTCCGTTCGACTCGTGGCTGTTCGAAACGCTGGTCGAGAAATCGCGGGACGCAGTGCTGCGCCTCGGTCCCGATCTGCGCTTCCTCTATGCGAACGACGCGGCCGAGCGGCTGTCGGGCCACCCGCGCACGGCGTTCGCCGGTCGCACCGCGCACGAGCTGGGCACGCCGCAGCAGCTGCTCCAGCTGTGGATCGCCAAGGTCGAGGAGGTGTTCGCGACCGGGCGGCCCGCGAACGCGGAGTTCGTGCTCGAGGCCCCCGCGGGCCGGCGCATCATCGAGTCGTGGTGGCACCCCGAGCCCGCGCCGGGCGGCGGCGTGCGCTCCGTGCTCGTCGTCAGCCGCGAGATCACGACGCGCCTCGAGCACCAGGAGCAGTCGCTGCGCGACAGCAAGCTCGCCTCGGTGGCCGTGCTCGCCGGCGGCATCGCGCACGACTTCAACAACATGCTGACCGCGATCCTCGGCAACCTCGGCCTCATGCGCGGCGACGTCGCGGACCGGCCGCAGGCCGTGGCACGCATCCACGCCGCGGAGGAGGCGGCCGAGCGCGCCCGCGACCTCGCGCTGCAGCTGCTCACCTTCGCGCGCGGCGGCGAGCCGGTGAAGAAGACCGTCCAGCTCGCCGACGTGCTGCGGCAGGGCGCCGGGTTCGCGCTGCGCGGCACGGCGTGCCGCTGCGATTTCGAGGTGCAGCCCGACCTGTGGCCCGTCGACGCCGACGCGGGGCAGATCGGGCAGGTGGTGCAGAACCTGGTTCTCAACGCGAGCCAGTCGATGCCGCACGGCGGGACGATCGTCGTGCGCGCCATCAACGTCGGTCCCGGCGACGGCGCCCCGCAGCCGCAGGTGCGCATCAGCGTTGCGGACACCGGCACCGGGATCAGCGCGGAGGACCGGCCGCGCATCTTCGACCCGTTCTTCTCGACGCGCCCCGAGCGGACCGGCCTGGGCCTCACGGCCGTGCACTCGATCGTCGAGAAGCACGGCGGCGCCGTCGTCGTCGACTCCGAGGCCGGCCTCGGCACCACGATCACGTTCGCGCTGCCGGCCCAGCTGCCGGAGGCGGTCAAGCCGGTTCCGCGGGCGCCGGCGGAGATCCGCGGCCGCATCCTCGTGATGGACGACGAACCGCTGATCCGCGAGGTGATCGGCCTGTACCTCGAGCGCCAGGGCTACAAGGCGGTGCTGGCCAAGGAAGGCTCGGAGGCCGTGGCGCTGTACCGCGCGGCCCTCGACGGGGGCCACCGCTTCGACGCGGTCGTGATGGACCTCACGGTCCCGGGCGGGATGGGCGGCGCCGAGGCGATCCGCGAGATCCGCGGCCTCGACCCCGACGTGCGCGCGATCGTCGCGAGCGGCTACTCGAGCGACCCCGTGATGGCCCGCCACAAGGACTACGGGTTCCAGGCCGCGCTCGCCAAGCCGTTCCGCGCATCCGAACTGAACGAGGCGTTGCAGTTCGTCCTTGCGTGAGCGGGCGGGGCCCTCGCCCCTTCGGGGCAAGGACAAGCTAGCCCCGCCCCTCCGTATAATTCCAGGATGATCTCCCCGTCGGACATCCTCCGCGACGAAGACCGCGCGCGCCGTGCCGCCGAGAACCCTGCCGGCGAAGACGTGCTCGCGCTGGGCGCCTCGATCCTCCAGGGTCTCGAAGCGGGCGGCGACGACGCGCGCGCGCACGCCTGGGCGTGGCTCGACTTCGTGCGGCGCGGCGGGGTCCCGTCGCGGCTCGCGGCGACCCCCGCGCTGCGCGACGAGGCGTGGCGGCTGATACTCGCGCTCATCGATCGGTCGCAGTACACGCTGTGGCGCATGTTCGAGCAGCGCGTCGCGGCCTACGGGCCGCGGCCGTTCATCGTCGCCCCGGGCCGCTCCGGCGTGCGGCGCATCTCGTGGACCGAGACGGCGGCGCGCGTCGAGGGCTTCGCGCGCGGGTTCCTCGCGCTGACCGGGCGCCACGGCGACCTGCCGGTCGCGTTCCTCAGCGAGAACCGCATCGACATGGCCCTCGCGGACCTCGCCTGCCTCACGTCGGGCATCGTCGACGTGATGGTGCCCGCCAACGCGGGCGACGAGGAGGCGGGTGACGTCCTCGGCCGCGTCGGGCCCGGCATCGTCGTCGTCTCCGGCCAGACGCTCGTGCGCCGCATCGAGCGGCTGCGCCCGCTCCTCCCGATGCTGCACACCGTCGTCGACCTCGACGAGGCGCACGGCTCGGGCGGCGTCCTCGGCGTGAACGACCTCTTCGAGCGCGGCGCCACGCTGCCCGCGGCCGACCTCCTGCGTGCGCGCGACACCGCCGCGCTCGACCGCGTGGCCACGGTGATGTTCACCTCGGGCACCACGGGGCGCCCGAAGGGGATCCAGTTCACGCTCCGCAACATCGTGTCGAAGCGCTTCGCGCGCGGCCTCGCGCTGCCCGAGATCGGCGACCGCGACTCGTTCCTCTGCTACCTCCCGCTGTGCCACACCTTCGGCCGCTACCTCGAGTTCCTCGGCTCGCTGTACTGGGGCGCGACGTACGGCGCGATGGCCGACCCGTCGGTCGAATCGCTGCTCGACGGTTTCGCGGCCGTGCGCCCGACGGTCTTCATCAGCATCCCGCGCCGCTGGACGCAGCTGCAGGAGGAGGTCGCGCGCCGCATCGACATGGAGCGCGCGACCGACGACGAGGTCGGCGCGATCGTGCGCGAGGTCGTCGGCGAGCGGCTGCGCTGGGGCCTGTCGGCCGCCGGCTACCTGCCGGCCGACACGTTCCGCTTCTTCCAGAAGCACGGCGTCGAGCTGATGAGCGGCTTCGGCATGACCGAAGCGACCGGCGGCATCACGATGACGCCGCCCGGCGAGTACCGCGACGACTCGCTCGGCACCCCGCTGCCCGGCATCGAACTGCGCCTCGAGGAGGACGGCGAGCTCTCCGTGCGCGGCCCGTACGTGATGGTCGGCTACTACAAGGAGGCCGCCAGCGGCCTCGACCGCGACGGCTGGCTGCGCACCGGCGACCTCTTCGAGCGCGACCGCGAGGGCCACTACCGGCTCGTCGACCGCAAGAAGGAGATCTACAAGAACTCGAAGGGGCAGACCGTCGCCCCGCAGCGCGTCGAGAACCTGTTCCGCGACTTCACGGCGGTCAAGCGCGTGTTCCTCGTCGGCGACCACCGCGAGTACAACACCGTCCTGATCGTGCCCGAGGCCGGCTTCGCGGCCGCGCAGGCCGCGCTCCCCGTCGAGGAGCAGCGCGACGCGTTCCGCACGATCATCGCCTCGGTCAACCGCTTCCTCTCGCCGTTCGAGCGCATCGTCGACTTCGCGATCCTCGCGCGCGATTTCACCGCGGACAAGGACGAGCTGACGCCCAAGGGCACGTACCGCCGCCCGCAGATCGCGGCGAACTTCGCCGACGTGATCGAGCTCATGTACCGCCGCACGCGCCTGCGCCTCGCCGAGGACGGGCCCGCGCTCGTCTTCCCCAACTGGCTGTTCCAGGCGCTCGCGATCACCGCCGGCGACATCGCCCTCGACGGCGACCGCCTGCGCGTGCTGCCGACGGGCGCCTCGCTCGCCGTGCGGGTCGCGTCGTCGGGCAGCAAGCAGTGGGACGTGCAGGTCGGCGCCGGGCTGTACCGCGTGAGCGGCGGCGGGCTCGACCTCGGGCTGTTCCTCACGTGCCCCGCGCTGTGGCTCGGCAACGACGAGCTGGTCGACTTCGCCGCGCTCGAGCCGGCGGTGCGCGTGCGCCGCCAGCGCTGCCCGGCGGAGATCGTCCCGCTCGGCCGCATCGTGCCGTACGCGGGCAAACCCGCCGACGCGGTGAAGCTCGCCGGCGCGCTCGGCCCCGCGCCGCTGAAGATCGAGCAGCTCGACCTCGCCGCGCGCGCCGCGGGCAGCGCCGACGAGCGGCTCGCCCAGCTCGGCATGTCCGTGATGCGGCGCGCGGTCACCGCGCACGAGGACCTGCCGCCCGAACTCGCGCGCAGCGCGCTGCGCAACGCGGCCGGCGCGCCGCTCGTGACGACGCGCCGCGACGCCCTCGAGCTCCTCTGGGCCGTCGAGCGCGACGAGGTCTCGGCCGCGACGCTCGAGCGCTTCCTCGCCGGGCCGCCCGACCTCCTCGCCGACGGGAAGATCGTGGCCGCGCTCGCCGGCTCGAACTTCCCCGAGCCGAAGCTCGACGCGCTGGTCCGCGTCGCGACGCGCGCCGCGCGCGAGCCCGACCAGCCCGTGGCGCAGCACCTCGCGGGCCTCGCGGGGTGGCTGGGCCTCCACGGCTCCGCGCACCCCGGCCGCTACCAGCGCATCCGCTGGGCCCTGGCCTACATCGAGGCCCACGCCGCCGACGACGCCGCCGCGCGCGAGGCCGCCGGCGCCGCGCGCCGCGCGATGGTCGACGCGTTCCGCGAGTGGCTCGGCAAGCCGCAGGGCCTCGCGCTCGATCCGGACACGCGCCAGGAGTACACGTGGGACGACGTCATCGTCGCCGACCCGCGCGTGCCGGCCGAGGACCTCGAACGCCTGCGCCGCGTGATCCGCAGCACGAGCATGCTGCGCGAGGCCGTGTTCCTCCTGAGCGGCGGCGTGACCGTGCGCCTGCACGACATCCGCCCCGGTGGCGTGAAGATCTCGCCCGCCGGCGCGTACCACGGCCGCGCGCTGTACCGCGTCGCGCTCGACACGCGCTACTACGGCCACTTCGACGTCGCCGTCGCGCTCAACCGCACCCTGCGCGGCCCCGAACTCGACCGCGAGATCCTGTGGCTCATCGCCGCGGGCGAGATCGGGCGCGGCACGCGCCTCCTCCCGGAGTTCGGCGGCTACTGGCCCGACGAGGCGCTGTGGACCGAGGAGTTCGTCTCGGGCCAGACCGCCGGCCAACTCGCCGAACGCCTCGGCACCGCCGACGTCGCGCAGAACACGACGCGCCTGTCCGACCTGTGGCCGTTCCTCGTGTGGACCGCGGCCGAGGCCTATCTCGAATTCTGGAACCGCACCGCGCGCCGCCTCCTCGTTGCGCGCCCGAGCCCCTCGCGCGTGGTCGTGCCGACGCACGACTACCAGATCGGCCCGCGGCTCATCGCCACCTCGCCGCGCAATTTCTACGAGGGCCCCGGCCAGCTCATCGACCTCCTCGAGCGGCGCCTCGTGATCCCGCTGTGCCTCAAGTACCCGCAGCTCGACCAGGCGCGCGCGCTGCCGCTCCTGTGCTCCGCCCTCGTCGAGGTCGTGGGCACCGAGGACGGCCTCTCCATGCTCGACGCGGCCGCCGCGGCCGACCCGGTGCGCGCGCCCGCCCTGCGCGCCTTCGTGAACGACGTGCGCGAGCACGGCTTCGTGCCGCGCCGCCTGTACTTCGCGATCGAGCGCTACCGCCGCTGGGCCGCGCTCGCCCCCGACGCGACCCGCGAGGCGAAGGCCTTCACGATCCGCCAGCTCAAGGACACCTACGAGCTGATGCGCATCTACGGCCAGTACCCCGAGTCGCGCGCCCGCTTCTTCCGCGAGACCGTGCTCCACGCCGCCGACGGCCCGCTCGGCGAAGGCCTCGACGCGCTCGTCGACGGCCTGCGCCGCCGCGAGTTCCCGCCCGACGACCTTCCCGAACGCCTCGACGCGCTGCGCGAGCACGCCGCCGCGGGCTCCGACGAGGAGTACTTCCTCGTGCGCCTCACCTGGCCGCACGTCGCGCCCGGCGACGCCGCGGGCTTCATCTCGCACGAGCGCGGGGGCGTCAAGCAGAGCGAGGTCGTGCAGAACTACGACGACGCGACCGGCCGCCCGTTCCGCGTGCGGCGGCCGATGTCGCCGCGCGAGGTCGGCGACCTGCACCGCCTGTTCCTCGCCGCGCACCTGCCCGTGAGCTTCCGTCCCGACCACCAGTTCCTCGTCGCGCTCGACGCCTCGGACAAGCTGATCGGCGGCGTGTACTACGAGCTCGATCCGAACGGCGGCAGCGCGCACCTCGAGAAGATCGTGGTGGGCGAGAGCTACCGCCAGATGGGCGTGAGCCAGGCGCTGATGCACGAGTTCCTGAGCCGCCTGCGCGCCGGCGGCGTGCGCCTCGTGACGACGGGGTTCTTCCGGCCGGAGTACTTCCATCACTTCGGGTTCAAGATCGACCGCGCGTACGGCGGGCAGGTGAAGCTCCTCGACCAGGACGTGCGGACGGCGGTGTGAGTTCGCCGAGCACTCGCTGAGGATTCGCTACCTGATTCCCAGCGGAGGCTTCGGCGTCGTCACGTTCGTCGTCAGCCCGAGGCGCGGCGCGGGCGTCGGCGGCGGTACGCCGCGCGGCCCGGGGACGCCGATCACGCTCAGTTCCGCGACCGACGTGTAGGGGTCGCCGTTCGCGGAGGTCAGCGCGACGAGCCGCACGAAGCGGCCCGAGCGGGCCGGGAAGCGGACTTCCTTCTCGCTCGCGTCGTTCGAGAAGCCGTCGGTCGCCGCGGGCGTGCCCCACGTCACGCCGTCGGCGCTCACGTAGAACTCGAACTTGCCGATGCGGCCGTTGGTGCCGCCGTCCTGGCGCGGCAGGTAGCGGAAGCCCTCGACACCGTACGTGGCGCCGAGGTCGACGCGGATCTCGTGCGGCGGCGGCGGGCTCGCGCCCTGCCACTGCGTGTGCCACAGCGTGAGCTTGTTGCCGTCGATCGCGTTGGCCGCGGCGCCGTTCTCGCCGGCGGTCTCCTGGCTGTCGGCGTACGTCACCTTCCAGAGGGACTTGGGGATCACGCGGCTCAGCACGGTGACGACGCGCGTGTCCAGCGTCGGGCAGGCCAGCCCGCGCGCGTCGCGCGCGCGCAGCGAGACCGTGTACGTGCCCGGCACGTTGAAGACCTGCGGACCGGGGTCCTCGAGCGCGGTGTTCGGGACGCCGGAGCCGTCGTCGAAGCGCCACAGGTACGTGAGCGGCAGGTCGCCGTCGGCGTCGAACCCGCGGCCGGCGAACGTGACCGCATCCTCGGCGTAGATCGTCACGTCGTGTGCGGGGGACTCGATCCACTGCCACGGCGGCTCGTTGCCGAAGGTGCGCGCGCCGAGCAGGTCGAACTCCGCCATCGACGAGTACGGGTCGCCCGACGCCGAGGTGAGCGCGCGCAGGCGGACGAAGCGCGCCGGCGTCTGCCCGAAGCGCACCTCCTTGCGGAGCTGGTCGTTCGCGAACATGCCGGCCGCGGGCATCTTGCTCCAGTCGTGGCCGTCGGGGCTGACGTAGAACTCGTACTGCCCGATGTTGCCGCGCGAGCCGAACTGGCGCGGCGTGTAGCGGAACCCGAACACGGCGGCCGGCGCGCCGAGGTCGACCTGGATCTCGTGCGGCGGCGGCGGCGACGCGCTGCCGAACTGCGTGTGCCAGAAGGTCGTGGCGATGCCGTCGAGCACCTTGGTCGCAGGGTCGTTCTCGACGGTCGTCTCCTCGCTGTCGACGTACGCGATCGACCAGCCGGCCTTCGACATCATCGAGGAGTCGCCGAGCCCGTCGACGGAGCCGACCCACGTGCCGTCGTCGAGGCGCACGGGGTTCAGCGTGTGCATCCCGACCGCGTTCCAGCCGGTCCCGCCCGCGCGCAGCACGGGGTTGCCCGCGTACGGGACCTCCGCGTAGGTCGTCGTCGTGAGGTCGGTGATCTCGAAGGCGTTGGTCCGGTTGCCGTAGGTCGGGTTGTCGTCCTGCGCGAAGCGGTAGAGGCGTCCGTCGACGTCGAGGAGGCGCCCCGCGCCGCGGCTGTCGTCCGCGTTGTTCGACACGACCGGGCTCAGCGGGTGCTCGGTGTACGTGCCGGTGAGCGTCGGGGAGTAGAACAGGCGCAGGCTGTCGTTGGTCGGCGGCGAGCTGAACAGCCACCACAGGCCGTTCCGGAACGTGATCATGTTGTCGACGAGGTCGACCCCGTCGAGCAGCTTCTTCTCGAGCGTCCACTGGAAGGGGAAGCTCGTCGCGCGGTACAGGCGCACGCTGTTCGAGGCGTGGCTCTCCGGGATCATGTACCACGTCCCGTTCGCCTGGAACACGTAGGGGAACGAGAGGTGGAACGGCTCGTCGACCACGACCTGGCGGTAGTCCCAGTGCACGAGGTCGGGGCTCGACGCGACCGCGATGTCGCCCTGGCCGCGGTCGTAGATCTCGAAGAACACGTACCAGGTCGCGCCGTCCTGCACGAGGAACGGGTCGGCCGCGAACGCCGAGGTGCGGTCGGTGACGTCGCGGGCGGTGATCGTGGGGATCGGCTGGCCGGGGGGCGGCGCGAGCGCGAACGGGGAGGGGCCGCGGTAGATCGCGATCGACCACTCGGCGCCGAAGTCCTCTTCGGCGTGCGAGATCACGGAGCCCGAGCAGACGCCGAGTAACGCCACGAGCGTCCAACCGATGCTGCGAATCCCTGCCACGCGTCCCCCCACTGCCTGCCGAAACTTACGAAGCAACCATTCGTGGCGCAAGTGACCGTGCGTACGCCCGCGCCCTCGCGTGACCTCCCGGCCCTTCGCGGTTCAATGCGGACAATAAGCATACCTGTCGTGAAGGTTTCTGTGCTTGCCCACCATCGCGCCGCACGACCCCGAAACGCACCTTACGCGTGCCTCTCGCACGTACGGCACGTAAACTTTCCTTCGGGCGCTGGAGAGAGCGGATGATCTGTCGAAAGTTCCTGATGGTCGTGTGCGCGGTGGTCCCGCTGTTCGCCTTCGCGGAGCGGGACGCGCGCGCCGCGGTGATTACCAACGCTGCCGACGCCGAGCGCACGGGCTGGTATCCCGACCAGCAGTCGCTCACGCCGACGCTCGTGTCGAGCCCGGGCTTCACGCGGCGCTTCGACGTGACGCTGAACGGACAGATCTACGCGCAGCCGCTCGTCGCGAAGAACATCCTGATCATCGTCACCCAGTCGAACTATGTCTACGGCATCGACTACGAGACGGGCAACCTCATGTGGACGCGCCAGGTCGGTCCGGCGTGGAACACGGGCTCGCTCGGCTGCACCGACCTCCAGCCCACGAGCGGCATCACCAGTACGCCCGTGATCGACGAGTCGACCGACACGGCCTACTTCACCAACAAGACCTACGTCACCGGCTCGTCCGGTCCGGCGGCGTGGTACATGCACGCGGTCGACATCCACACCGGCGCCGAGCGTGCGAACTTCCCGGTCCGCATCCAGGGCAACACCACCAACAACACCGCGCAGGCCTTCAACGCGGACCAGCACCTCCAGCGCCCCGGGCTGCTCCTGATGGACGGCGTGGTCTACGCGGCGTTCGGCTCGCACTGCGACGCGTCGCCGTGGCAGGGCTGGGTGATCGGCGTGACGACCGCCGGCGCGATGAAGACGCTGTGGGTCACGCGCTCGGGCACCAACCAGTTCGGCGCGGCGATCTGGGGCTCCGGCGGCGGGCTCGTGTCGGACGGGTCGGGGCGCATCTTCCTGTCGACCGGCAACGACGGTACGCCCACGACGCCCACGCCCGGAACGTCCCCGCCCGCGAACCTCGGCGAGTCGGTCGTGCGGCTGCAGGTGCAGGCGCTGGGCAACCTCCAGGCGGCGGACTTCTTCACGCCGAAGAACGCGGCCTCGCTCGACGCGGGCGACATCGACCTCGCGTCGGGTTCGCCGATCTCGCTGCCGTCGGCGTACTTCGGCAACGCGCTCGCGCCGCACCTGCTGGTCGAGGTCGGGAAGGACGGCAACGTCTACCTCCTGAACCGCGACGGCCTGGGCGGCTTCAAGCAGGCGAGCGGGCAGGGCGACCTGATCGTCAACAACTGCGGCAAGTACGGCGGCGTGTGGGGCCGCCCCGCGGTGTGGCCGGGCAACGGCGGCTACATGTACATCCCGACCGTCTCGACCGGCACCGGCGGCGACGGCAGCACGGGCTTCCTCGAGGTGTTCGCGCAGGGCGTCGACGGCACCGGCAAGCCGATCTTCACCAAGGTCGCGCGTTCGACCGACGCGTTCGGCTACGGAGCCAGCCCGCCCGTCGTCAGCAGCGCCGGGACGACGTCGGGCAGCGCGCTCGTGTGGGTGATCTGGTCGGCGGATCTCTCGGGCGCGAACGCGCAGCTGCGCGCCTACGACGCGCTGCCGGTCGCGGGCGCGCCGGTCCTGCGCTGGTCGTCGGTGATCGGCACGCGCACCAAGTTCAACCCGCCGGGGCTCGCGAACGGCATGGTCTTCATCGGCAACCGCGACGGCCACGTGATGGCGTTCGGGCCGCCCGCGCTGCAGCTCACGCTGAGCAAGGTCGCGGCGTCGGGCGCCGTGCGCCTGCAGTGGACCGGCGGCAACGCGCCGTTCACGGTGACGCGCGCGCTCAATCCCGGGTTCTCGTCGAGCCCCGCGACGCTGCAGGACCACCAGCCGGCGACGAGCCTGAACGACCCGGTGCTGAACGACGGGAAGAACTACTTCTACCTCGTGAAGTAGACCGGATTATCGGCCGCTCGCCAGGGTGCGCAGGCGGTCGATCGCGTCGGAACGGCCGAGCACGATCAGGGTGTCGGCGGCGTCGATGACCGCGTCGGGCGAGGGGTTGAAGCTGCGCCGCCCGCCCGGCTTCACGATCGCCGTGACGATGATGTCGAGGTCGCGCCGGATCGGGCTCTCCTTCAGCGTGGTGCCCGACAGCTCCGATTGCGCCGCGACGGTAACCTCCTCGAAGAACACCTCGAGCCCCGCGCCGCGGAACATCTGGTCGACCACGTCGACCACGTGCGGGCGCAGCAGCACCTCCGCCATCAGGCTGCCGCCGCGTTCGTAGGGGTTGATCACGCGGTCGGCGCCGGCGGCGCGCAGCTTGCTGGCACTGCGCTCCTGGCTGCAGCGGCTGAGAATGAAGATGTCGGGGCGCAGCGAGCGTGCCGCGAGCACGGTGTAGATGTTGTCCGCGTCGGAGCGCAGCACCGCGACCAGGCCGCGGGCGCGCTCGATGCCGGCGGCGCGCAGCGTGTCGTCGTCGGTCGCGTCGCCCATGACCACGGCGTCGGCGGTCGTGTCCTCGGCCTGGTCGGTCACGTCGATCACGACGTGCGGCACGTCCTGGTGGCGCAGGACGCGCCCGATGGCGCGGCCGACGCGGCCGTAGCCGCAGACGATGACGTGGTCGTGCATCCTGGCGATCCTCCGCGCGTGGCGGCGCAGGCGGAACGCGTCGCCGTGCAGGACCGCCTCGGCGATGCGCGTGGTCAGGTAGATCAGCGTGCCGACGCCGACGAAGATCAGCGCGATCGCGACGATCCGTCCGCCGGTTCCCAGCGGGTGGATCTCCATGAACCCCGCGGTCGAGATCGTCAGCACGGTCATGTAGAACGCGTCGAAGAAGCTCCACCCGGGCCCGCCCGTGATGCGGTAGCCGATCGTGCCGCAGAACAGCAGGGTGGCCAGCGAGATCGCCGCGCGCCGCAGGAGCGGCCGCAGTTCGGGCGTGGGGGAGGAGGGCGGCATCGGCCGCTAGCTTAAGCGCAACTCGCGGCGCCGAGGGTGAATTTCGAACGCGATCGCGGACGATGCCGAACTGTCCCGGACCCGCGGCGGGCTCCGAGGCGGCTCGGGAAAGTGCCCATTGCATCGGGGCGACTGGTGCCTACTGTTTCCCCTTGGCGGGGGATCCGCCTCGGAGAAAAAACCATGCCTCTGATGCAGTGGTCAGCGCAGTACAGCGTCGGGATCAAGCGGATGGACGATCAGCACCAGTATTGGATCGAGCTGATCAACGCGCTGCACGACGCGATGAAGGACGGCAAGGGCCCGCAGGTGGTCGCCCGCGTGTACAAGGAGATGATGGACTACACGCGCACGCACTTCGCCGCCGAAGAGAAGCTGATGAAGGACACCGGCTACCCGGCCTACGCGGACCACAAGGCCCTGCACGACGCGTTCGTCCGCAACATCGAGCAGAAGATGGGCGGCGACACGAACGGCATCAAGGGCACGCTCGAGGCGATGACGACCCTCAAGGACTGGCTGCTCAACCACATCCAGAAGACCGACAAGAGCTACACCGCGCACTTCCAGTCGAAGGGCGTGAACTGAGCGGCGCGTTCCGGGGGGACACGAAAACGCCGGGCTCGCGCCCGGCGTTTTTCGTTCCCATCGGGTCGGCGGTCAATCCTTGTAGACCTGCGACATGATCCACTCGGTCGTCACCGACTTCGGCCGCTCGAGCGGGAGGTTCAGCGCGCGGTACCAGCACAGCGAGGCCATCGTGCCGAGGGCGCGCGAGACGCCGAACAGCACGGTGTAGAAGTCGAACTCGTTCATGCCGTAGTGCACCAGCAGCACGCCCGAGTGCGCGTCGACGTTCGGCCACGGGTTCTTGGCCTTGCCCTGCGCCTCGAGGATCGGCGGCACGACGTCGTACAGCACCGCGGCGAAGAACATCAGGTCGTCGTCGGGCATGTGCTTGAGGCCGAACTCGCGCAGCGCGGTGTAGCGCGGATCGGTGCGGCGCAGCACGGCGTGCCCGAAGCCGGGGACCACGCGGCCCGCGCTGAGCGTCTTGTTGACGTACTCGGCCAGCGCTTCCTTGGTCGGCCGCTTGCCGCCCATCTCCTCCTGCACGTCGAGGATCCAGCGGATCACTTCCTGGTTGGCGAGCCCGTGCAGCGGGCCCGCGAGCCCCGTCATGCCGGCCGACAGCGCGTAGTACGCGTCGGACAGCGCGGAGCCCACGAGGTGGATCGTGTGCGCGCTGACGTTGCCGCCCTCGTGGTCGGAGTGCAGCACCATGTAGAGGCGCATCAGCTCCGCGAACTCGTGCGAGTCGTAGCCCATCATGTGCGCGAAGTTCTCGGACCAGTCCATCGTCGCCGGGCCGGGCGCGATGTGCACGCCGCCCTTGTACGAGCGGCGGTAGATGTACGCGGCGATGAGCGGCAGGTTGGCGATGACGTTCATCGAGTCTTCGTACATCGACTTCCAGAGGTCCTGCTTGCTGACGCCGTCGCGGTAGTCCTTCGCCTGCACCGACTCGTGCTGCAGGGCGAGGATCGCCAGCGAGAACTGCGTCATCGGGTGCGTCTCGACCGGCAGCGCGTCGAGCGCGTCCTTCACGTACTGCGGCAGCCCTTCGCGGCTGCGCCACTCGCGCGCGATCGCCTGCGCGTCGGCCTCGGTCGGCAGGTCGCCGGTGAGCAGCAGGTAGAACAGGCCCTCGGGCAGCGGCTCTTCGCCGCCCTTCGCCTTGGGCAGCTTCTCGCGCAGCGCGGGGATCGTGTAGCCGCGGAACCGGATGCCCTCGAGCGGATCGAGCGCCGACGTTTCGGTGACCATGCACTTGACGCTGCGCATGCCCCCGTACGCCTGCGACACGGTGACGTCCGAGATCTTCACGTCACCCTTCTCGCGCAGGATCCTGGAGACCTGCTCACGGAACGGCGGGATCTTGTTGGCGAAGACTTCCTTCAGGCTCGGCATCGCTGGCTCCTTCGGCCGACGAGGAGTGGCTTCTTCGCCCCCGGAGCGTCCGGGGGGCGCGACCGCATATTTTAGCCGCACGCACGCACCGCGAGTCGCGTGCGGTTCGTCGCCCGTTGCAGGAAAGTCGATGCGGGAAACCGCGGTCGCGTTACGGGACAGGCAGGCGCTCCGGGCGGAGCGTGGCCTCGAGCGCCGCGGCGAGCTCCGCGGCGCCCGACACGGGCCGGAGCGAGGCAAGGTTCGAGACGAAGTCGCGGTGCCGGCGCCCCGCACGGTAGTCCGGCTCGCGCGGCGGGTGGCGCAGCCAGCGCTCGAGCCGCGCCAGGTTCGCGTCCACGAGCAGGGCGGCCGAGTAGTACAGGAGGTCCCGTGCGCGCTGCAGGCACGCGCCCGCGACCTTGCGGTCGCCCACGACGAGGTCGGACACGCCGGCGGTGCGCACCCCCGGGCACCCGGCCGCGGCGAGACCGTCGATCAACCAGGCGGAGATCGCATCGAAGTGCGCCTGGTTGCGGCCGAAGCCCGGGGCCGGGTAGGCGACGGAGACGATCACGTTGCCCGGGTCGAGCACGACCGCGCAGCCGCCGCCGCGGCGCCGGTACAGCGCGACGCCGTCCGCCGCGCACGCGTCGAGGTCGAGCTCGACCGCGGGCCGGCTGCCGGCCCCGAGCACGACCATCGCACCGGGCGGCCGCGCGATCCGCACGTGCACGCCCCCCGCGGAGCGCGCCGTGTCGCAGAACGCGTCGTCGAACGTCCAGGCCCGGATATCAAGCATCGGGAACTGTAGGGGCGGGTTTAGCGCGCGAAGCGCGCGTAACCCGCCCGCCGTGTCGCGGTCACCGCTTCACGAAAATGTGCACCGGCATCCCGGCCGCGACCTCGGCGGCCTCCATCAGCACCTCCGACAGCGTCGGGTGCGGGTGGATCGTCCCGAGGATGTCCTCGAGCGTCGCGCCCATCTCGAGCGCGAGCGTGGCCTCGGCGATCAGGTCGCTGGCGTGCGGCCCGACGATGCCGGCCCCCAGCAGCAGGCCCGACTGGGGGTCGGACAGCACCTTCGCGAAGCCGTCGGTGCGGCCCATGCCCTTCGCGCGGCCGAGCGCGGCGAGCGGGAACTTGCCGACCGTGACCGCGATCCCCTGGGCCTTGGCCTCGGTCTCGGTGAGGCCGGTCCAGGCGATCTCCGGGTCGGTGAAGACGACCGCCGGCACCGCGCGCACGTCGAACGCCGCGGGGTGGCCCGCGATCACCTCGGCCGCGACCTTGCCCTGGTGGCTCGCGCGGTGCGCGAGCATCGGGCCCGGCGTGATGTCGCCGATCGCGAACACGTTGGGCTCCGCGGTGCGCAGCCGGTCGTCGACCGGGATGAAGCCGCGGCGGTCGACGAGGATCGAGGTCTTCTCGAGCCCGAGGTCCTCGGTGTTCGGCTTGCGGCCGACCGCGACGAGGATCCGCTCGAACTCGTGCGTCTTGGTGGCGCCGCCGTGCTCGATGCGCACCGCGTAGCCGGTCGCCGTCTTCTCGAGGCCGAGGACCCTGGCCTCGAGCAGGATGTCGTCGAACTGCTTCTTCGCCGCGCGGTGCACGACCTGCGCGAGGTCGGGGTCGCAGCCGGTGAGGAGGTTCGGCAGCATCTCGGCGACGGTCACGCGCGAGCCGAGGCCCGCGTACACGAAGCCGAGCTCGAGGCCGATGTAGCCGCCGCCGACGACGAGCAGGCGCGCGGGCACCTCGGTCACCTCGAGGGCCTCGCGTGCCGACCAGAGGCCGAGGCCGTCGCCGTTCGGCAGCGTCGCGGCGCGCGAGCCCGTGGCGAGGATGCACCTCTTGAACGCGATGCGCGGCACGTCCCCGCCCTCGACGTTCAGGATCGACTTGCTCTCGAAGCGCGCGCGGCCGCGCACGACCTCCACGCCGCGCTTCTTGAGCAGGCCCGCGACGCCCTTCGAGAGGTCGCCGACGACCGAGTCCTTCCAGGCGCGCAGCGCGTCGAGGTCGACCTTCATCCCGGAGAAGGACAGGCCCATCTTCCTGGCCTCCTTCGCCAGGTGCTGCACCTCGACCGTGTGGATCAGCGTCTTGGACGGGATGCAGCCCTCGAGCAGGCACACGCCGCCGAGGTTCTCGCGTTCCTCGACGAGGACGACTTCCTTGCCGAGGTCCGCGGCGCGGATCGCGGCGACGTAGCCGCCCGGTCCGCCACCGACGACGACGACCTCGGTTTCCTGTGCGGGGGATCCCATCACCATGGCGTCACCTCAAAACGTCAACAACCAGCTCAGCGGGTCGGACAGACGGCGGATCAGGGCGTTCATGAACCGCGCCGCGTCGGCGCCGTCGGCCACGCGGTGGTCGAACGCCAGCGTGAGCGGCAGGATCGTGCGGATCGCGAGCGCGCCCTCGTGCACGGCGGGCTTGGGCTTCGCCATCGCCATGCCCAGGATCGCCACCTCGGGGTAGTTGATCGTGGGGATCAGCGCGGTGCCGCCGAGCGGGCCGACGTTCGTGATCGTGAACGTCCCGCCCCGCAGCTCGGACGCGTCGAGCGAGCCCGCGCGCGCACGTGCGGCGAGGTCCTCGATCTCTGCGGCGATCGTGAGGATCGACTTCTTGTCCGCGTCGCGGATCACGGGCACCACGAGCCCGCGGCCGGAGTCGACCGCGACGCCCACGTGATAGAACTTCTTGTAGACGATCTCCTCCCGCAGCGGGTCGAGGCTCGCGTTGAACATCCGCGCTTCGGCGAGCCCGGCCGCGACCGCCTTCACCACGAACGGGAGCAGCGACATGCGCCCGCCCGGCTGGCCGGCGCGGCGCTCGCGCTCCCTGCGGCGGAACACGTCGAGGTCGGTCACGTCGGCCTCGTCGATGTGCGCCACGTGCGGCACCATCACCATCGACGTGACCATCTTCTTCGCGACCTTGCGGCGGATCGAGCGCACCGGCTCGCGCTCGACCGGGCCCTGCGCCGCGAAGTCGGACAGGGGCTCGATCTCGAAGTAGGGGATGCCCGAGGGCGCGCCCGTGAAGGCGCCGCCGCCCGTGTCGGGCTCCTCGGCCGCCGGCGCGGCCGTCGCGCCCGCGCGTGCCGCGGCCCCGCCGCTCGCGGCGAAGCGCTGCACGTCCTCGTTGGTGACGCGGCCGCCCGGGCCGGAGCCCGGCACCGCGTTGATGTCGATCCCGAGCTCGCGCGCGAGGCGGCGCGTGGCCGGCGCCGCGGGCACCGGGCCGCGCGCGGCGCTCGCCGGCGCCGCCGGGGCCGGCACGCCGACCGGCGTGGCGTCGGCG
>JABLTH010065365.1_pt1 | contig 19562 bp, 14 predicted proteins | sample 7875711 | NCBI WGS metagenome assembly JABLTH01 (sample SAMN14941262, study PRJNA633318) | bioreactor metagenome | isolation source: bioreactor | place: China | collected 2019-03-05 | reverse complement strand
CGACACCGGCAGCTGGCGATAGCCGAGCACGCCCAGCAGCAGCACCGCCACCATCAGCAGCGAGGTGGCGATCGGGCGTCGGATGAAGAGCGATGAGAATCCCATGGTGTCCTGGTCTGCCGTCAGTGGCTGGGCCCCGGCCCCGCCCTCGGTGGATGTGCGGGTGCCGGGCACCCGCACGCCGGGGCCGGCTCCGCCGGCCACGGCGATCGATCATCGTCAGCCGCGGTGACCGCGGCGACCGCCTTCCTTCGCGCCCTGTGCCGCCTTCTTCAGCTCGGCCTCGGTCGGCGCGGCGGGCACCTCGCCCGGCTTCAGCGCCTTGACCTTGCTGCCGGGCTTGAGGCGGAACTGCCCCTCGGTGACCACCTGCTCGGCGGCCTTCAGGCCCTGGGTGACCATCACGTGGGTGTCGCCCACTTCCTGCCCGGTGGTCACCGGCTGCATCTTCACCGTGCTGTCCGGCTGCAGGAGGTAGACGTAGTCGCCGTCCGGCCCGCGCTGCACCGCCTGCGACGGGATCACCAGGCCGCCCTGCACCGTGTTCACCTTCAGCCGCACGTTGACGAACTGGCCGGGGAACAGGTTGTTCTCGTCGTTCGGGAACTCGGCTTTCAGGTTGAAGGTACCGGTGCTGGTGTCGATCTGGTTGTTGATCACCTTCAGCACGCCCTTGGCGGCGATCACCTTGGCGCCGGCGCTGTCCAGCGCCGCCACTTCCAGCGGCTCGCCGCGGGCCTGCGAGCTGCGCACCAGCTCCACGTTATGCTCCGGCAGCGGAAAGATCACGTTGATCGGATGCACCTCGGTCAGCGTCACGATGCTCGAGCTGGTGGTGACGATGTTGCCCGGGTCCACGCCGCGGATGCCGGCCAGGCCGGTGATCGGGGCGATCACCTTGGTGTAGCCGAGCTGCACCTTGGCGTCGTTGATGCTGGCTTCGTCCGCCGCCACCGCCGCCTCGTACTGGCTGACGGTGTTGCGCAGCGTGTCCATGTCTTGCTTGGAGATATAGCCCTGCTTGGCCAGGTCCAGGCTGCGAGCCAGGTTGCTGCGCGCGGTGGCCAGCTGGGCGGCATCCTGGCCCTTGCGGGCCGCCGCCTGGTCGTAGGTGGCCTGCAGCGAGCGCGGATCGATTTCGGCCAGCACCTCGCCCTTGTGCACGTCCTGGCCCTCGGTGAAGTTCAACTTCATCAGCAGGCCGCCGACCTGCGGGCTGACGGTCACCGTGTTGAGCGCCTGCACCGTGCCCAGCGCGGTCAGGTAGACCGGTACGTTCTGCACGGTCACCGGCTCGACCGTCACCGGCACCGGCGTGTCCTTGCCCTCGCCGGGTGCGCCGGGCTGGCCGGACGGTGCGCCGGCCTGGCTTCGCCCCGCAGCGCCGGGCTTGTGCATGAGACGAAGACCGACCGCGCCCACCACGAGCACGGCGACGACGATCAGCGCGATCTTCCAAAAACGCGACATGTGAAACTCCCGGGGTCGGAACGGCGAGGCTGGGGGCCCTGCGCGCGAGGAGCGCGCCCTGCCTTGGTGTAGTGGCGGAAAAAGGATAGGTGCACTGCAACGAAACCGGACACTGCCGGTTGACATGGTCGGGGTATGACCGATGGCAGGGTGAAGGGTTCGCGCGATGGGTACCCCGCCGCGCTGCAGCAGACGCAAGATACCGCGCGCCGTCGGCCACCGCCACGCAGACGCGCTGAAAGTTGCCTGGAGCTTCGTCTATACTCCCGCGGTTGCCACTGTCCGGGCCCGAGGGGCGCCCGCGGTGTCGCGCCGGGGGATTCATGGTGGCCCCGCGGCCCTCCCATCGACTGGAGTACGTTCGTGAGCGGTTCCCTGAGCAAATCGGATCAGAGCTTCATGCGCCAGTTCTCCTGGCTGATCGCGGGTCTGGCTGTGCTGACCGTGTTGCTGATCACCCTGGGCTGGACGATCTACAACCACGAGCCGAAGGAAACCAACCCGGTCGCCGCCAAGCAGCTTGCCGAGCGTATCGCGCCGGTCGGTGCGGTGTACTCGGGCAACACCGGCCGCGCGGCGATCGCCGCGGCCGCGGAAGCTGCTGCCAAGGCCGCTGCCGCGCAGGTCGCCTACGGCGGCACCACCGACGGCAAGACCATCTACGAGAACCTCTGCCACAGCTGCCACACCGCTGGCGTGGCCGGTGCGCCGAAGCTGGGCGACAAGGCTGCCTGGGCGCCGCGACTGGCGCAGGGCATGGCGACGCTGATCAAGCACGCGACCGAGGGCTACCACGGCCCGGACGGCAACTTCATGCCGCCCAAGGGCGGCAACCCGGCGCTGACCGACGCGCAGGTCAAGGCCGCGGTGACCTGGATCACCGACCAGGCCAAGTAAGCCGCTCCCGTTTCGGGATCGAGAGAACGCCGCCCCGACCGGGCGGCGTTTTTTTATGCGTCGTCGACGCCCCTGGTCGCCTGCCAGTCCCGTGCGAAGTCCAGCAGGTCGGGGAAGAACGCCTCGAAATGCGCAGCCAGCACGGGACCGTTTGCCTGCAGTACGGGCAGGGCGTCGGCAAGCGGGTTGTCGCGGCGCAGGCGCAGGCCGATCCCTGCCAGCGCCCTTGCGACGGCATCCGGTCGTGCGTAGTTGGCCGGCAGGTCGTTGGCCTGCATGTAGGCGAGGAAGCGCGCCAGTCCGGCGGGCAGGTTCGCCTGGTGATCGACCAGCAGGCCGCGCAGGTCGTTCGAGAAGGCCACGAGCGGCACCGGCGACCAGCGGTCGAAGTCGCGCGCGAGCAGGTGGTCGAACCACACGTCCAGCAGGATGCCCGCATAACGCCGGAACGGTGGCGCCAACCGCGCCTTGGCCGCCAGCACCTGAGGATGGGCATCGGTATAGGCGTCGATCGCGCGATGCAGCCGGATGCCGGCGGCGATCCCGGTCGGCCAGTCCGGCTCGGGTGCGCCACGCACGAAATCGCCGAGCATGCCACCCAGGCGCAGCGCCTGGTCGTCACCGGCCAGCAGGGCATGGGCAAGATGGTTCATCGCCCGATCCAGATGCGGGCGTCGCGGACGGGGAACAAGCCGCGCGGTTATCATGACGAGGATGAATATCGCCGCCTTGCCCCACGATCCGGCCCGGTTCCCCGACGAGGCCGCCAGTTTCATGCTCACCGGCCCGGCCGGCGAGCTGGAGACCATCACCGACCTGGCCGAGCGTCCCGGCGCCCGCCGCGGCGTGGCCGTGATCTGCCACCCCAACCCGGTGCAGGGCGGCACCATGCACAACAAGGTGGTGACCATGGTCGAGCGCGCGCTGCGCGAATCCGGCCTGGACACCGTGCGCTTCAACTTCCGCGGCACCGGCGCCTCGGAGGGTCGGTACGACGAAGGCAACGGCGAAGGCGACGACCTGGCCGCGGTGGTCGACTGGGTGCGCCGCGTGCGGCCGGGCGAGGACCTGTGGCTGGCCGGCTTCTCGTTCGGCAGCTACGTCACCATCCGCAATGCGGTGCGACTTGGCGCGCACGCGCTGATCAGCATTGCGCCGCCGGCCGGGCGCTGGCCGTTCGACGGCTTCGAGATCCCGCGCTGCCCCTGGCTGGTGGTGATGGGCGAGGAAGACGAGGTGGTCGACCCGCAGGCGGTGTTCGACTGGATCGACAGCCTCGAGGTGAAGCCGGAGCTGGTGCGGATGCCGGAAACCGGCCACTTCTTCCACCGTCGCCTGATGGACCTGCGTGGCGCGGTGAAGGCCGCGGCGCGCCGCTGGCTGCCGCCCGAACGTCACTGAGTCCGACCGCCGATGCCTGAGACCATCGCCGGCGCGCCCAGCGCGCGCTACCACGAGGGCGTGATCGCGCACCGCTGGGAAAGCGACCCGGCGCAGCTCGCCGTGCTGCCCGAGTTCGACCGCATGCATGCCGCGCTCGGCGCGACGCCGGAAAACCCCGGCCTGCTCGGCCGGCTGAAAAAGAGCCTGCTCGGCAATGAGCCGGTCGCTCCGGTGCCGGGGCTGTACCTGTGGGGCCGCGTGGGCCGCGGCAAGACCTTCCTGATGGACCTGTTCGTGGCCAGCCTGCCGGCTGGCACGGCGCTGCGCCGGCATTTCCATCGCTTCATGGGCGAAGTGCACGCGGAACTGCGTTCGCTCGGCGAGCGTGCCGACCCGTTGGTCGAGGTGGCTGCGCGCATTGCCGGCCGCTGCCGGGTACTTTGCCTGGACGAGTTCCTGGTCAGCGACATCGGCGACGCGATGATCCTGGCCAACCTGCTGGACGCGCTGTTCGCCCGCGGCGTCAGCCTGGTCACCACCTCCAACACGGTGCCGGCGAAGCTCTATCGCGACGGCCTGCAGCGCGCGCGCTTCCTGCCGGCGATCGCGCTGCTTGAGAAGCATTGCCACGTGGTCGAGATGGTGTCGCCGCACGACTGGCGATTGCGCGCCCTGACCCAGGCGGCGGTCTACCTCACCCCGCCGGGTCCCGAAGCGGAACGTGCACTGGCACGCATCTTCGCCACCCAGGCGCAGGAAGACGCCGACGAGGACACCCCGATCGTGCTCAACGGCCGCGAGATCCCGGTGCGCCGCCGCGCCGAGGGCGTGCTGTGGTTCGCCTTCGACGCGTTGTGCGAGGGGCCCCGCGCGGTCGCCGACTACATCGCGCTGGCGAAGTCCTCGGCCACCATCCTGGTCTCCAACGTGCCGCAATTCACCATCTACAGCGAGGACGCAGCCAAGCGCTTCGTGCAACTGGTGGACGAGTTCTACGACCGCCGCGTCAAGCTGGTGCTGTCGGCCGCCGCACCGATCACCGAGCTGTACGACGGCGAGCGCCTGCGTGCCGAATTCGGCCGCACCGAGTCGCGCCTGATCGAGATGCAGAGCGAGGACTACCTCGCCGCCCCGCACCGGCCCGAGGCATAGGCGGCAGGTCGCCGGAGATGCCGATGCCGGGCGCGGCAAGGCAGCTGCGCCGCGTGGAGATCGACCGCAAGTCCCGCGGCGCGGCCGGTCCGGGCGGGCAGCGCCGGATCCATACGGCATCCAGATGCGCGGTCACCTGCCGATACGGACCGAACCTGCGCTAGATTCACGCAGACAGGGTGGGGGATTCCAGCCGGCGGAGTCGCACGGGTGAGCGCGCACGATTCGGAAACCAGGGGCATATCCGGCCACCCGGACGGGTTGACCGGCGAGTCGGTCTTCGCGCTCGACGGGGCGCCAGCCGAAGGCTTCGCCGTGCCAGGCTTCGATGCGGTAGCCCGACTGGCCGCCCATTCGCTGCATGTGCCGCTGGTGTCGCTGGTGCTCTCCACCGGCAGCGCACTCTGGTTCAGCGCCGATGCGCACCGGCCCGATTCCCCGCATGCGCTGCATCCGCGCTATCTGGAAGCCACCCGGCTGGGCCAGACCCAGGTGGTACCGGACACCGAAGCCGACCCGCGCTTCGGCGGCGCACCGCTGCTCACCGACATCGGCCCGGCGCGCATGCGCTTCTTCGCCAGCGAGCCGGTGTACACGCTCAGCGGCCAGCACGTGGGCGCACTGTGCGTGATGGACTATTCGCCACGCGACGGCCTCAACGAGAGCGAACGCGCCGACCTGCGCGACGCCGCCCGCCTCGCCGGTACCGGCCTGGTGTTGGGCAGCTATGTCGGGCGCACCGATCCGGTGACCCAGCTGCCGCACCGCAACGCCTTCTTCGAGGACCTGCGCGCGCGCCAGCGCGGCGGCACCAACCGCACCTGGCTGATCGCGATCGACGTGGCGCCGGTCAGCCGCTTCAGCGCCTTTATCCGCGCCATGGGCCATGCCTACGCCGACGAACTGATGCGCGACGTGGCAGCGCGCGTGCAGGTATGGATGCCCGAACACACGCATCTGTACCAGGTCGGGACCAGCCGCTTCGCCGCGGTCCTGCCTGGCGCGCCGGAAGGCATCGATGCGGCGCGGATGGACGAGCTGCTGCACCGCCTGCGTCAGCCGTTCGATTGCCTGGGCATCCCGCTGTGCATCCAGCCCGGCGTCGGCCTGCTCAGCCTGGACACCCATGAACTGGATGGCGGCGACCCGCTGCGGCTGGTGATGAGCGCATCGCACGCGGCGCAGGAGCGCGTGCGCGGCTGGGCGATCTACGAGGCTCGCGACGACGAGCGCCACCGGCAGGAATTCTTCCTCGTCACCGAACTGGCCGCCGCACTCAACGAGCGGGCGGAGCTGGATCTGCACTACCAGCCGCGGGTCGACCTCGCCACCGGACGCTGCGTCGCCGTGGAGGCACTGGCGCGCTGGCAGCACCCCACCCAGGGAGCGATTTCGCCCGGGCGGTTCATCGCACTGGCCGAACAGGCCGGGCTGATGCGCAGCCTCACCGAGTGGGTACTCGACCACGGCCTGGCCCAGCTCGGCATCTGGCAGCGCACCGGGCTGGACCTGAAGCTGTCGATCAACGTCTCCAGCAGCGACCTGGGCACCGAGCTGGTGGACCGCCTGCGCGAAGCGGCCGGTCGTCACGCGGTGGCGCTGGAGGCGCTGGAGCTGGAGGTCACCGAAGGCACCCTGCTGGAGCATTCCGACACCACGCGCGAGATCCTCGCGGCGATCCGTGCGCTGGGCGTGGGCATCGCCATCGACGACTTCGGTACCGGCTACAGCAACCTCACCTCGTTGCGCGAGATGCCGGCGACCAGCTTGAAGATCGACCAGTCGTTCGTCCGCGGCATGGAAGCCAGTCCGCACGACGGCGCGATCGTACGCTCGATGACCGAACTGGCGCGGGAGCTGGGCTTCCGCGTGGTGGTCGAGGGCGTGGAAACGGCCAGCATTTTCGAGTCGGTGATGGGCATGGCCTGCGACGAAGTGCAGGGCTACCACCTGGCCCGGCCGATGCCCGCCGCGGAGCTGCCGGGCTGGCTGACACGCCACGACGAAGCCCGCTTCCGTCGACCGGCTGAGTGAATCGCTCCCCAATCGACGACCGGGCGCTTTGCCCAGCGTGACCGGCGCCACAGCCCGGTGACGGCCATCCCGTCAAAGTGCGGCATGCCCGCACTGTCCCCGCTCCCCCGCCACCCCATGTCCGACACTCAGCCCCCGCGCGATCAGGTGTTCTCGCGCCCGTTGCGCCCGCGAGTGCACCCCGCCGGTGCGGACGGACGGCTGCGCCAGTTCCGTCATGACGCGTTCGACCGGGACATGTCGCCGCTGCTGGTGGTCGACCACGTGCAGTCGGCCGGCCCGGACGGCCAACCTGCGCCCCACGCCGGACTGTCGGTGGCGACGCTGCTGTTCGAGCACGCGCAGGGTGCGATAGAAACCGAGGACAGCACTGGCGCGCGCCAGACGATCCGCCCCGGCGACCTGCACTGGACCTTCGCCGGCCGGGGATTGGTCCGCCGCGCCTCGGCCGGCGACGACACGCTTTCGCTGGATGCGTTGCAGTTGCTGGTCAATTCACCTGCCGCGCTCAAGCAGCAGCCCCCGGTCAGCTTTCACCTCGCTGCGGCGGAGGTGCCGCAACTGGTTCTTCCCGGCAGTCGCATCCGCCTGCTCGCCGGCCGTTTCGGCGAGCAGGTCTCGCCGCTGATGCTGGTGCTGCCGCAACCGATGCTGATCCTGGATGGACGCATGGATGCCGGCGCGAGCTTCCCGCTGGAGCTGCCGGCAGGCTGGAACGCCTGGTGCTACGCCGTCTCGGGCGAGCTGGCGGTCACTGCCGACGGCGCCGCCACGCGCGCGCTTCCGGCAACCACCGCGGTGATCGCCACGGCCACCAGCAACGACGTGATGCTGCGCATCCGTGGCGTCGGCACGCGCTCGCACCTGGTGGTGGTGGCCGGCATGGCGATCCACGAGCCGCTGGTGCAGCACGGCCCGTTCGTGATGAACAGCCGGCAGGACGTGATGCGCGTCGTGCGCGACTACGAGGCCGGCCGGTTCGGCCAGCTCTGATTCCCCGGCGCTCCGCTCAACCTTCGCGCGCCGCCAGTTCGGCGGTCATCGTCTCGCGCATCAGGTACTTCTGCACCTTGCCGGTGACGGTCATCGGGAACGCGTCGACGAAGCGCACGTAGTGCGGCACCTTGAAGTAGGCCAGATGGTGGCGGCAGTAGTCCTGGATCTCCGCCTCGGTTGCCTGCACGCCCTCGTGCAGTTTCACCCAGGCGCAGGCCTGCTCGCCGAACTTCGCGTCGGGCACGCCGAACACCTGCACGTCGAGCACCTTGGGATGGGTGTAGAGGAACTCCTCGATCTCGCGCGGATAGAGGTTCTCGCCGCCGCGGATGATCATGTCCTTGAGCCGGCCGACGATGCGGCAATAGCCGTCGGCGTCGAGCGTGGCCAGGTCGCCGGTGTGCATCCAGCCCTCGCCATCGATTGCCTCGCGGGTGTGCGCCTGGTCGTTCCAGTAGCCGAGCATCACCGAATAGCCGCGTGTGCACAGCTCGCCGGGCTCGCCGCGTGGCACGGTCGCACCGGCCTCGTCGATGAGCTTCACCTCCAGGTGCGGGTGGATGCGACCAACGCTATCCACGCGGCGCTCCAGCGGATCGTCCGGCACGGTCTGGAAGCTCACCGGACTGGTCTCGGTCATGCCGTAGGCGATGGTCACCTCGGCCATATGCATGCGTTCGACCACCTGGCGCATCACCTCCACCGGGCACGGCGAGCCGGCCATGATGCCGGTGCGCAAGGTCGACAGGTCGAACTCGGCGAAGCGCGGATGCGCCAGCTCGGCGATGAACATCGTGGGCACGCCGTGCAGGCCGGTGCAGCGCTCCTCCGCCACCGTCTCCAGCGTGGCCAGCGCGTCGAAGCCCTCGCCGGGGATCACCATGCAGGCACCGTGGGTGACGCAGGCCAGGTTGCCCAGCACCATGCCGAAGCAGTGGTAGAACGGCACCGGGATGCACAGCCGATCGTGCTCGGTCAGACGCATCGCCTCGCCGACGAACCAGCCGTTGTTGACGATGTTGCGGTGGGTCAGCGTGGCGCCCTTCGGCGCGCCGGTGGTGCCGGAGGTGAACTGGATGTTCACCGCATCATCAGCGGACAACGTCGGCTGCAGCACACGCAGGCGCGCGATCGCCGCGCCGTCCGCCGCCAGGTCGGCCCAGCGACGCGCGCCGGGGACCGGCTCGTCGTCCAGCACGATCACCTCGCGCAGTGCCGGCAGCCGTTGCGCGCGCAGGCAGCCGGCCGCAGCGTCGCCCAGCTCCGGCGCCAGCTCGACCAGCACATCCAGGTAGTGCGAGGTCTTGAACCGTCGCGGCAATACCAGCGCGCGACAACCCACGTGATTGAGCGCGTAGGCCAGTTCGTGCGCGCGGTACGCCGGGTTGATGTTCACCAGCACCAGACCGGCCATCGGCGCGGCGAACTGCAGGATCACCCACTCGGCGCGGTTCGGCGCCCAGATGCCGATGCGCTCGCCCGGTGCCAGGTCCAGCGCGAGCAGCGCGGCGGCAACCCGTTCCACCTCGGCATGCAGGTCGCGATAGTCCAGGCGTACCTGCTGGCCACGCACCACCAGCGCGGGGCGGTCCGGCCAGCGCATGGCGATGCGCGCGAGCAGGCCACCGACGGTGTCCTCCAGCAGAGGCTGCTCGGTGGGGCCGGCGACGTGACTGGGCGAGGCTTGCATGCGGGGTTCCATCGAATGATGTGGCGCTGCACCGGAAGCGACGGCGGTGCTACCGTCTTGCGGCCGAGTCGACCCACGGACCGATCATGCCAAACCTGCTTGCCCTCGCGTTGCTGATGGCCCCCGCGGCTGCACCCGCCGAGGATTTCCACGACCGCATCCTGCAGGGTCGGCTGGCCGAGGCGGCCGCGACCGGCGCGCCCTACCAGAAGGCGCTATGGGCGAAGATCGGCGACCCGATGACCGATGCGCTGAAGGCCTGCATCGCGGATAACCGCAACGTGGACAAGTCACCGTTCACCCTGGTCGCCGACATCCGCGCCGACGGCCATCCGCTGCGGGTGGACGTGCAGCCGGCGACAGTGCTGGCCACGTGCCTGGCCGGGCAGTTCGCGGGCTGGACGCTGCCGCCGCCACCGAAGGCGCCGACGCCCTACCCGATCGAGATCGACGTCAGCATCACCCACTGAGTCACTCGCCGCGCTGGCGTGCATCCAGGCGGCGGTACAGCGTGCTGCGGCTGATGCCGAGCTTGCGTGCCGCCGCGGCCATGTTGCCGCGGCAGGCAGCGAGCACCTGGTCGATCGCCTGCGCCTCCAGGTCGTGCAGGTTGCCGGCGACCGCAGCGGCGGCGAGTGGCGCCGACGCGACACCGGGTGCCGGCCGCCGCCAGCCATCGGGCAGGTCGTCCACGGTCAACGTGGCACCTACCGTACCGAGCGCCATCAGGCTGCGCAGCACGCCGACCAGCTCGCGCACGTTGCCCGGCCAGCGCCGGGCGGCCAGCTCGCGCACCAGTTCCGGTGCCAGCCACATCGGTACCTGCTCGGCGCCCAGCGCGGTCCACAGCCGGCGTACGGTGTCGGCCACGTCCGGATGCTCGCGCAGCGGCGGCAGGTGCAGCACCGACTGCGCCACGCGGAAAAAGAGGTCGGCGCGGAACTCGCCGCGGTCGACCGACTGCTGCAGCTGGCGATGGGTGGCGGCGATGACCCGCACGTCGATGGCGTGCGAGCGGCCGCCTCCGAGCGGTGTCACCTCGCGCTCCTGCAGCACGCGCAGCAGCCGGCTCTGCAGCGACAGCGGCATGTCGCCCAGCTCGTCGAGGAACAGCACGCCGCCGTGCGCTTCGCGCAGCAGGCCGGGCGCGCCCTCGCGACGGGCGCCGGTGAACGCGCCCGGCAGGTGGCCGAACAGCTCCGATTCGATCAGCGCTTCCGGCAACGAGGCGCAGTTGACCGCGACGAACGGCGCGCCGGAACGCCCGCTGCGCCGGTGCAGCTCGCGGGCCACCACTTCCTTGCCGGTGCCGGTTTCGCCCTGCAGCAGCACGGTGATGTCGGCATCGAGCAGGCGCACCTGGCGCTCGATCGCGGCATCCAGGTGCGCGTCGAACACGGTCGCCGGTGCGCGCAGCGGACGGATCGCCTGCTTCGGCGGCGCCGGCTCACGCTCCGCGCGCACGGTACCGGGCACGACGATGCGCGAGCGCTGTGGATCGCGCCGTGCGTGCACCATGTCGCCGGTCTGGCAGCGCATGCTGGCGACGCTGCCGGGCACCGGCAGGGCCGAGGCGAACAGCTCGTCGTAGCGGCGCTTGCCCAGCTCGCTCCAGTCCAGCCCGAGCAGGCGCAGCGCGTGGCGATTGGCCGCGGCGAGGCGATGCCCCTCGAACACCAGCATGCCCTCGCGGGCGGTGCCGATCAGTGCGGGATCCGGCTGGATGCGCACGATGTCGGCGCCGTCGAACGCGCACTCGAACAGGCGGTGCTCGATCTGCTCCACCGCCAGCTGCACCATGCCCAGCGCATGCAGGTGATGCACCGAGGCGTGGCCGGACAGGTCGAGCACGCCGACCACCCGGCCCTGCGGATCGAAGATCGGCGAGGCCGAGCAACTCAGCACGCGGTGCGGCGCGTGGTAATGCTCGGCACCGCGCACCTCGACCGAGCGCCGCTCGACCAACGCGGTGCCGATCGCGTTGGTGCCGGTGGACTGCTCGCTCCACGGCACGCCGGGACGCAACGAGACGCGCGCCGCCTTGTCGAGGAAATCCGGATCGCCCAGGGCATCGAGGATGAAGCCGTCCGGCGCGGTCAGCACCACGATCGAACCGGCCTGGTTGGCGCTGGCATAGAGCGCTTCCAGCTCGGGGCGACAGAGGCGGCGCAATGCCTCGTGGCGTTCCTGCATCTCGCCCAAGGCGCGGCGCTCCACCGGCACCAGGCTCGGCCTGGCGCTGGCCACCAGCCCCTGTTCCAGGCAGCGGCGCCACGAGGCGAGGATGGTGTCGGAGACCAGTCCACGCGGGGCAGCGCCATCGTCGAAGAAGCGGCGGCGGGCGGTATCGATCGATTCGGACATCACGTTGTGTCGCATGGAACACTCCGGTGTGTCGCAATCTGCGACACCTGTTGCGAGGTGTGTTCCGATACAAAGCACACGCCTTTGCGAAGCGCAACGCGACCTTGGTGAACGGCGCTGCTGCGATGCAGCGACCGGGAAATTTTCGCGAGCGTGCGCGCCTTCCGGCTGGTTGGCACGGCGCAACATCGATCGCATGCGGCCGGTGGCTGGCACGGCTTTCGCTGTGCTGTACCCACCTTCCACCAGTCGCGGAGCCACGCCATGACCAAGCTCGAACAACAGCACCTCGCCGTGCAGGTCCCCTTCAAGCAGCGCTACGACAACTTCATCGGCGGCCAGTGGGTGGCGCCGAAGGCCGGGCGCTACTTCGAGAACATCACCCCGATCACCGGCAAGCCGTTCTGCGAGATCGCCCGCTCCGACGCCTCGGACATCGAGGCCGCGCTCGATGCCGCGCACGCGGCCAAGACCGCCTGGGGCCGTACCCCGGTGGCCGAGCGCGCGCTGATCCTCAACCGCATCGCCGACCGCATGGAGCAGAACCTCGCCCTGCTCGCCCATGCCGAGACCTGGGACAACGGCAAGCCGATCCGCGAGACGATGGCCGCCGACCTGCCGCTGGCGATCGACCACTTCCGCTATTTCGCCGGCTGCATCCGCGCGCAGGAAGGCAGCATCGGCGAGATCGACCACGACACCGTGGCCTACCACTTCCACGAGCCGCTGGGCGTGGTCGGCCAGATCATCCCGTGGAACTTCCCGCTGCTGATGGCCGCGTGGAAACTCGCCCCGGCGCTGGCCGCCGGCAACTGCGTGGTGCTCAAGCCGGCCGAGCAGACCCCGGCCAGCATTTTGGTGTGGGCCGAGCTGGTCGGCGACCTGCTGCCGGCCGGCGTGCTCAACATCGTCAACGGCTTCGGCCTGGAAGCGGGCAAGCCGCTGGCCTCCAACCCGCGCATCGCCAAGATCGCCTTCACCGGCGAGACCACCACCGGGCGGCTGATCATGCAGTACGCCAGCCAGAACCTGATCCCGGTGACGCTGGAGCTGGGCGGCAAGTCGCCGAACATCTTCTTCGACGACGTCGCGCGCGAGGACGACGACTTCTTCGACAAGGCACTGGAGGGCTTCACCATGTTCGCCCTCAACCAGGGCGAGGTGTGCACCTGCCCGAGCCGTGCGCTGGTGCAGGAGTCGATCTTCGACCGCTTCATGGAGCGCGCGGTCAAGCGCGTCGAGGCGATCAAGCTGGGCAACCCGCTCGATCCGTCGACGATGGTCGGCGCGCAGGCCTCCGGCGAGCAGATGGAGAAGATCCTGTCCTACATCGACATCGGCCGGCAGGAAGGCGCCAAGGTGCTCACCGGCGGCGCACGCGCCGAGCACGGCGGCGAGCTGAAGGAGGGCTACTACGTGCAGCCGACCGTGTTCCACGGCCACAACAAGATGCGCGTGTTCCAGGAAGAGATCTTCGGCCCGGTGGTCTCGGTGACCACGTTCAAGACCGAGGCCGAGGCGCTGGAGATCGCCAACGACACGCTGTACGGCCTGGGCGCCGGCGTGTGGAGCCGCGACGCCAACCGCTGCTACCGCTTCGGCCGCGAGATCCAGGCCGGCCGCGTGTGGACCAACTGCTACCACGCCTACCCCGCGCACGCAGCGTTCGGCGGCTACAAGCAGTCCGGCATCGGTCGCGAGACGCATCGGATGATGCTCGACCACTACCAGCAGACCAAGAACATGCTGGTGAGCTACTCGCCGAAGAAACTCGGCTTCTTCTGACGCAGCACCGGGGACGGCCGTAACGGCCGTCCCCAGCCGCCTTGTCGGTCCGGTGGTCGCTGGGGAGCGGCCGCCATCTGAGGGGACTGCACCAAAGGGTTTTCGCCACGCCATGCCCGCTTCGCGCGAGCGTGCCCGGAGCGTGCGCCCTGTCCCTGGCCGATGCGGCGGCAAGCACGGGGCACGGCATCCGCCGGCTCCGCATCACGGCGGACGGCCACAACCGCGCCGCCGACCAACCGAGGGGAGAGGGGCAATGAAGGCACGTTCACCGCAACACGACGCCCGACAGCGTCGATCCGGTCCTCGCCGCGGGCGGCTCGCCGCCTGGCTGGCGCTGGGCCTGGCCGCGGCACCGGCGGCGGCCGGTGCAACCGAGTTCAAGGGCGACAGCTGGACCGTCGACATCAGCGGCTACGTCAACGCGTACTACACCACCGTGAGCTGCTCGGGCGACGCCGTCGGCGGTACCGCGCTGGCCGGTCGCGCGCTGGGCTGCGGCGGCCAGCCGAACCGCACCACGATCGGCAACGGCCTGCTGCCGAACGCACTGGTAACCAAGTTCACCACGCAGCAGGAAGGCATCGATGTCGGCGCGCAAATCGGCATCATGGCGCACACCGCCACCGGCGACGCGCTGTCGGCGAACAGCGGCGTGGACGTGCGCCAGGCGTTCTTCACCCTGGGCACGCCGGAATTCGGCACGGTCAAGCTCGGCCGCGACTACGGCGTGTTCGGATCCAACGCGATCCTCTCGGACATGACCCTGGTGGGCGCCGGCGCACCGACCCAGGCCACCCAGCGCGGCCGCGTCACGCTCGGTCACATCGGCGCCGGCTACACCTACCTGGGCAGCTACGGCCAGATCGTCTACACCTCGCCGACGACCAGCGGCTTCACCTTCACCGGCGGCGTGTTCAGCCCGGTCGACAACACCGGCAACTACGACTCGCGTTCGGCGCCGCAGGTGCAGCTGCAGCTCGGCTATGCCACCGGCGGCTTCAAGGCGTGGATCGGCGGCAAGACGCAGCGCTTCTACGCCAAGGACGGTACCGGCGCGATGCCGGCACAGTTCACCATGACGGCCGCGGAGATCGGTGCCTCCTATGCCATCGGCGGCTTCAGCCTGCTCGGCAACGTCCAGGCCGGGCGTGGCATCGGCATCCTCACCGATGGCGACCAGGGCAACGCCAAGGGCGTGAACTATCTGGTGCAGGCCACCTATGCCGTCACCGACAAGCTCAAGCTCGGCCTCAGCGACGGCCTCAGCCGCAACCGCGACGACCTCGCCAGCACCGCCGACTTCAAGTCCAACAGCAACGTCACCGCCGGCGCGTACTACGCGCTGACCAAGAGCGTGACGCTGGCCTTCGAACTCGGCCAGACCCGATCGAAGGACTTCGCCGGCCACACCGCCCGCCTCAATGGCGGCTCGGTCGGCGGCATCGTCTTTTTCTGACCCGCACCATCCGCCACGAGGACCTACGACATGAAACGAATCGCATCTCTTCGCCGCACCGCCCTGATCGCCGCCCTGCTGGCCACGAGCGCGGGCGCCATGGCTGCCGAACACTACGCCCCCGTCACCGACGCGCGGCTCAAGGCCGCGGCCAGCGACAACGGCTGGCTGATGTACCGCCGCGACTACACCAGTTCCGGCTACGCCCCGTTCACCCAGATCGACACCGCCAACGTCGCCCACCTGAAGCCGGTCTGGGACTACAAGACCGGCTTCGACCAGGGCCATGAGGCACCGCCGGTGGTCAACGGCGACTTCATGTTCATCACCACGCCGAAGGACGAGCTGCTGGCCTTCCAGGCGTCCACCGGCAAGCTCTTGTGGAAGTACCAGCACGACCTGTCCCACGTCGGCCTGCGCACCGTCTGCTGCGACGTGGTGAACCGCGGCGTGGCGCTGTACGGCGACGACGTCTACATGGCCACGCTGGACAACTATGTCGTCGCGCTGGACGGCCGCACCGGCAAGACCGTGTGGAAGCACCAGCTCGCCCCGGCCGACAAGGGCACGGCGATGACGCTGGCGCCGCTGGTGGTCAAGGGCAAGGTGATCGTCGGCCTGTCCGGCGGCGAGTACGGCGCCCGCGGCTTCATCGAGGCGCTGGACGCGAAGACCGGCAAGCCCATCTGGAAGCAATACACCATCCCGGCGCCTAACGAGCCGGGCGGCGACACCTGGCCGAAGGGTGCCTACAAGACCGGCGGCGGCGGCGCCTGGCTGACCGGCACCTACGATGCCGACACCGACACCCTGCTGTGGGGCGTGGGCAACCCCGGCCCGTGGCTGGCGACGCTGCGCCCGGGCGACAACCTGTACACCGATTCGGTGATCGCGATGAACCCGGCCACCGGCAAGATCAAGTGGCACTACCAGTACACGCCGAACGACACCTGGGACTACGACGGCACCAACGAGACGGTGCTCACCGACATCGACTACCAGGGCAAGCAGCACAAGGCGCTGGTCACCGCCAGCCGCAACGGCTGGTTCTATGCGATCGACCGCACCGACGGCCAGCTGATCTACGCCAGGAAGTTCGCCACCGCGACCTCGGTCAACGGCTTCAAGGACGGCAAGCCGCAGACCGATCCGGCGCTGCGCCCGACCATCGACAAGGAAGTGTTCACCTGCCCCAGCTTCCTCGGCGGCAAGAACTGGTGGCCGATCTCGGTCGATCCGCAAACCCACCTCGCCTACGTGCCGACCATGCACACCTGCATGACCATCAAGGGCGCCACGGTGGCGTACAAGGCCGGCCTGCCGTTCCTCGGCGAGACCTTCAAGGTGGTCGCCGATCCGGCGCACAAGGGCCAGTGGGGTTCGGTGCAGGCGATCGACGTGAACACCGGCGACCAGGTGTGGAGCTACCCGTCCGCGCTGCCGTGGAACAGCGGCATGCTCAGCACCGCCGGCGGCCTGGTGTTCTCCGGCAGTGCCGACGGCCACCTGATGGCGTTCGACGCCAAGACCGGCAAGGTGCTGTGGAAGAGCCCGGAGATGACCTCCGGCGTGATCGGCGTGCCCAGCACCTGGGTGGTCGACGGCAAGCAGTACGTCGGCGTCTACGCCGGCTGGGGCGGCGCCACGCCGATCTGGGGTGGCGACATGGCGAAGGACCCGGCCGTGGCCAACATCCCGGTCGGTGGCCACCTGTACGTGTTCTCGCTGTAACCGGAGCTTCGACATGAACCTGACCCGCCATTCCCGCCCGCGTGCGTGGCTGGTCGCGATCGCCGCCGTACTCCTGTACGGCGGCACCGCGGCAGCCGCCGACCTGTCGGTCTGCATCGACCGTTCCAGTCCCACCGCCGTGATGGACACCCGCCTGGCGCAGGCGGTGGCGCAGCATGAGCACGCCATGCTGCAGATCCACCGCTTCGACGGCAGCGGCGACGACGACGGCTTCGACCTCGACCATTTCAACAAGCTGGCCGGGCACAGCTGCGACCTGGTGCTCGGCTTTCCGATCGACGCCGACGCGCACGGCGCGCCGCCCGGCCTGAAGGCCAGCACGCCGTACGGCCACACCGGCTTCGTGCTGGTGACCCCGCGCGCCAGCCATGTCGCCTCGCTGGACCAGCTCGCCACCGGCAGCAACGTGGCGGTGACCTACCAGACCACGCCGAACCTGTACTTCATCGACCATCGCCAGCTGGTCGCCGACGTGCACCTGAGCGACGAGGACGCGCTGCGCGCGCTGGCCCGGCACCGGGTGCCCGCGGCGATGCTGTGGGAGCCGACGGTACGCCGCTATCTCGCCGGTGCGGGATCGCGCAGTGGGCTGCAGATCCATCCGCTGCACGAGCCGCACGCCAACTTCAACCTGGTGGCGTTGTACGACGCCCGGCACCAGGCCGCGGCCGACGCCTTCGAGCAGGCGATCGCCGCGATCCAGGCCTCCGGACGCCTTGCCGGCCTGCTGGCGCCGTATGCCCGCATCGGGGCAGCCGGACCGTCGCGCCCGTCGGCCGGCATCGCTCGGACGGAGCGTGGCAGCCGCAGCGCGCGCCGTTGCGCCGGCGCCGCACCTGTCCGGCTGGGCGACCGCAAGGCGCACCACGATGACGACGCGCCGCCCGCGCTGTACACCGCGGCGCAGGCCGAGCTGGGCCAGGCCAAGTTCAAGGAGAACTGCGCGGTGTGCCACGGCCCGCACCTGGAGGGCCGCGCCGGCCCGGCGCTGAAGGGCGCCAACTTCGCCTCGGAAGAGGCGCAGTTCCACGTCAAGGACATCTTCACCATCCTCGTGCACAACATGCCGGCGACCGAGCCGGGCAGCCTGGCGCACGACGATTACGTGCAGATCATGGCGTTCCTGCTGCAGCAGAACGGTTATCCCGCCGGGCCGCAGCAACTCACCTACGACCAGGCGTTGAGCTCGAAGGTGAAACTGCTCTATCACGGCGAATGACTGGCCGAAGGGCGGGCCAGAGGTGCATGCTCCCCCGGCCCGCCCTTTCCGCACGAGACGAGGAGATGGATGTGATGCATGGATCGATGGGCCGTCCGACCGGGACCGTCGGCTCGCTGTACCGCCTCGCCATGGTGCCGCTGGCCAGCGCCCTCGCGCTCGCGCTGGTCGCGCCGGCCGCCGCGCAGACCGCCGCGATCGATGACGCCACATCGCTGCCGGCGATCCAGGTCAACGCCAGCCGGCTGGATATCCCGCCGTTCGACGTACCGGCCGCGCTGAGCGTGATCCACGTCGATCCGGGCAACGCCGGCCTGCCCGGGGTGAACTTCTCCGAGACCCTCGCCGGCGTACCTGGCATCCTCGCCCGCGACCGGCAGAACTACGCACAGGACGAACAGATCTCGATCCGCGGCTTCGGTTCGCGCACCACCTTCGGCGTGCGCAGCATCCGCGTCTACATGGACGGCATCCCGGCCACGCTGCCGGACGGTCAGGGCCAGGTGTCGGCCTTCAACCTCGACTCGGCCGAGCGCATCGAGGTGCTGCGCGGACCGTTCTCGGTGCTCTACGGCAACGCGGCCGGCGGCGTGATCCAGCTGTACACCGCCGATGGCACACCCACCCCGCAGACCACGCTGGGCGTGTACGGCGGCAGCTACGACAGCTTCCGCTTCATGGCCGATACCCGCGGCACCGTTGGCCCGGTCGACTACAACATCGCCGCGTCGGAATTCCTCTCCGGCGGCTACCGCGCGCACAGCCGGGTACGCCGCGAATCGGACAACGCCAAGTTCGGCATCGACCTCGGCCATCAACGCAAGCTCACCGTGGTACTCAACCGCATCGACCAGCCGGACACGCAGGACCCGCTGGGCCTTACCCGCGCGCAGATGGAGCAGGATCCCCGCCAGGCCACCGCCGTGGCCGCGCAGTACAACACCCGCAAGAGCGCCGAGCAGAACCAGGTCGGCCTGGTCTACGACCAGGCGCTCAGCGCCAGCGACCAGTGGCGTGCGATGGCGTACTACGGACAGCGCAGCATCACCCAGTACCTGTCGATTCCCACCTTCGTGCAGAAGAACCCGCTGCAGTCCGGCGGCGTGGTGGTGCCGGCCACCAACTACGGTGGCGCCGACGTGCGCTGGACCCACCGCGGCCAGCTCGGCGGGGGCGACTACGAGACCGTGCTGGGCGCCAGCGGCGACTACCAGATCCAGCGCCGTACCGGCTACGAGAACTTCATCGGCAGCACGCTGGGTGTGCAGGGAACGCTGCGCCGCAACGAGCACGACAACGTCAACAACGTGGCCGAGTACGCGCAGTTCTACTGGCACTTCGTGCCGCAGTGGGCGCTGCTG
>JABLTH010122863.1_pt1 | contig 19599 bp, 18 predicted proteins | sample 7875711 | NCBI WGS metagenome assembly JABLTH01 (sample SAMN14941262, study PRJNA633318) | bioreactor metagenome | isolation source: bioreactor | place: China | collected 2019-03-05 | reverse complement strand
TTCATCGAGATGGTGCAGAACGCGCTGCACTATTCCCCGGCGGTTCCGGAAAACAACGGTGAAAAAATCGGTGCCGTGGCGGTAGGCAAGAAGGATGACAAGTTCTTTGTGGTGTGCGGGAACATTGTTGAAAAACAATATGTTGACCGCATCCGGGAAAAAATCGAGCCGCTGCGCAGCATGAGTATTGATGAAATCAAGAAGGCCTACCGCGAGCAGCTTAAAAGCGACCATTCCGGCGATGAGATCAGCAAGGGCGCTGGCCTTGGGTTCCTTACCGTAGCCCGCGATGCTTCGGAACCGATCGAATATTCGCTTCTGGACATGGGCGGGAACGAAGACAAGTTAGCCTATTTTTATCTTAAAGCCACTATTTAAGGAGCCGAATATGCAAGACATCTACATCGCACGTACTTCCAACTCGCCGGAAGTGAGTTTCAGTTTTTCAAAAAACAGCCTGAGCATGACGGGCGAGGCTTATCCCGAAAACGCCAATGAGTTTTTCCATCCGATGCTGACGGGGCTGGAACAATATCTGGAAGCGTCGGACGGCAAACATATCGAGTTCCATTTCCGCCTGACCTATCTCAACAGCGCGGCAACCAAGATGGTTTACACCATGTTCGAGATGCTCAACGAGTCTGCGCGCACCAAGAATTCCATCGTGCTGAACTGGTACCACGACGAGGAAGACGATGCGATCATGGAATTCGGCGAAGGCGTGCGCGACGATTTCCGCTCGCTGGATTATCGTGCCATCGTGCTTGAACTGGCAGCCTGATCGCGCGTGCCAATCAATAAAAACTCCCGCGCCAAGCAGGAGTTTTATTTGCCTTTGAAAGTGACTAAGCCAGGCTGCGACGGGCTTTTGTGATCGCCTGTTTCACCTGTTCCGGCGCTGTGCCGCCGATATGGCGACGTGACGCGAGTGAGCCTTCCGGGGTCAGCACGGCGTAAACGTCCTCAGCCACCAGCGCGGAAAACTGCTGCAGGTCCGCCAGCGCTAGATCCGCCAGGTCACAGCCTTTGGACTCCGCATGGCGCACCGCCTTGGCTACCACTTCATGCGCATCGCGGAACGGCAGGCCTTTTTTCACCAGATAGTCGGCCAGGTCGGTGGCGGTGGCAAAACCTTCCAGCACCGCGCGCCGCATCGCTTCCTTGTTCACCTTGATGCCGCGCAGCATGTCGGCGTAGATGGTGAGCGTATCCAGCAGCGTGTCCACGGTATCGAACAGCGGCTCCTTGTCTTCCTGGTTGTCCTTGTTGTAGGCCAGCGGCTGGCCTTTCATCAGCGTCAGCAGGGCGACCAGGTGGCCGTTGACGCGCCCGGTCTTGCCGCGTACCAGCTCCGGCACGTCCGGGTTTTTTTTCTGCGGCATGATGGAGGAACCGGTGCAGTAGCGGTCGGCAATATCCACAAAGCCGAAGCGCGGGCTGGACCACAGGATCAGTTCTTCCGAAAAGCGCGACAGATGGGTCATGATCAGGCTGGCGGCAGCGGTGAATTCGATGGCGAAATCGCGATCGGACACCGCATCCAGCGAGTTTTCGCACACGCCGTCGAAACCCAGTGTTTTTGCCACCCGTTCCCGGTCCACCGGATAACCGCTACCCGCGAGGGCGGCGGCGCCCAGCGGCAACTGGTTGATGCGGCGGCGGGCATCGGCTAACCGGCTGGCATCGCGCTTGAGCATCTCGAAATACGCCAGCAGGTGGTGGCCGAAAGTCACCGGCTGCGCCACCTGCAGGTGGGTAAAGCCGGGCATTACGGTGTCGGCATGGGCTTCTGCCAGGTCGAGGATGGACAGTTGCAGCTTGCGGATCAGTTCCAGAATGTCGTCCACCGCGGCGCGCAGCCACAGGCGCACATCAGTCGCCACCTGGTCGTTCCTGGAACGGGCGGTATGCAGGCGCTTACCTGCATCGCCGATTTTGTCGGTCAGGCGCTTTTCTATATTCAGGTGCACGTCTTCCAGATCGAGCAACCATTCGAACTTGCCGGAGCGGATTTCCTCCAGGATTTCCGCCAGCCCGCGCTGGATGGCGGCGAGATCATCCGTGCTGATGATTTTTTGTGCAGCCAGCATGTCGGCGTGCGCCAGCGAGCCCTGAATATCGAATTCGGCCAGGCGCTTGTCGAAATCCACCGAAGCGGTGTAGCGCTTCACCAGCGCATCCACGGGTTCTGAAAAACGGCCTGACCAACCTGTACTTTTATCTTGCATAACATTTACCCATATCTAACCGCCGAGAGTATAAAACAAAAACCTTTTTAACCGCCGATGAACGCGGATGAACGCAGATAAAACCGGAAATTATTTTCACATCGGCGTTTATCTGCGCTCATCGGCGGTCAATCCTGTTTTTCCGCGCATGCTAGAATCGCAGCCATGAATGCTCCCAAGAAACTCGTTATTGCCTCGCGCGAAAGCGCGCTCGCCATGTGGCAGGCACGTTTTATCCAATCCAGCTTGCAGACCTTGTATCCCGATACCCAGGTGGAAATCCTGGGCATGACCACCACCGGCGACCAGATCCTGGATTCCCCGCTGGCGCGCATCGGCGGCAAGGGGTTGTTCGTGAAGGAACTGGAAGTGGCGCTGGAAGAAGGCCGCGCCGATCTGGCGGTGCATTCGATGAAAGACGTGCCAATGAACCTGCCGCAAGGCTTCATGCTCGCCGCCACCGGCGAACGCGAAGACCCGCGCGACGCCTTTGTCTCCAATCATTTCAAATCGCTGCAAGAGCTGCCTCCCGGCAGCGTGGTGGGCACCTCCAGCCTGCGCCGCCAGAGTCAGTTGATGGCGCGTTTCCCGCACCTGAAAATCGAATCGCTGCGCGGCAACCTGCAAACCCGTCTGCGCAAACTGGACGAAGGCCAGTATGCCGCGATCATCCTCGCCGCCGCCGGGTTGAAGCGGCTGGGGCTGGAATCGCGCATTGCCGGATTCATCAATCCCGCCGACAGCATTCCGGCTGTGGGGCAAGGTGCGCTGGGCATCGAAATATGCAGCGGGCGCGATGACTTGCTGGCGGTGCTGGCCCCGCTCAACCATGCGGATACCGAAGCCTGCGTCAAGGCGGAGCGCGCCATGAGCCGCGCGCTGGCGGGTAGCTGCACTGTACCGCTGGGCGCTTACGCCACCATCAACAACGGGCAGCTTGCCATCACCGGCTTTGTTGCCAGCGTGGACGGTACAGCGATGGTGCGCGCTGAAGTTTCCGGCAAGCCGGTTGAGGCCGAGAGCATCGGCCAGCAGCTTGCCGCCGCGCTGGTGGCACAAGGTGCCGACAAAATTCTGGCGGCACTGGAACACTAAATGACCGCTTCCCTGCGCGCGACCCTGCTCAACCGCAGGATGCTGATCTGCATTTTCACCGGCTTCAGTTCCGGCCTGCCGCTGTACATCCTCATTAGCCTGCTGCCAGCCTGGCTGCGTTCCGAGGGCGTAGACCTCAAGTCCATCGGCCTGTTTGCGCTGATCGGATTACCGTTCACCTGGAAATTCCTGTGGGCGCCGCTGTTCGACCGCTACATCCCGCCCTTGGGCCGCCGTCGCGGCTGGTTGCTGATTACGCAACTTGCATTGCTATTGAGCATTCCCGTATTCGGCAGCCTCAACCCGCAGCTCAACCTGTGGACGATTGCCTACCTCGCCACGCTGGTGGCGTTTTTTTCCGCTTCGCAGGACATCGTGCTGGACGCTTACCGCCGCGAACTGTTGCCCGATGTGGAACTGGGGCTGGGCAACGCGGTGCACGTCAATGCCTATAAAATCGCCGGGCTGGTACCGGGCTCGCTGTCGCTGATCCTGGCGGATTACCTGCCGTGGAACACGGTGTTTCTGGTGACGGCGCTGTTCATGCTGCCGGGGCTCGCCATGACGCTGCTGGTGAGCGAGCCAAAACTACGGCAGGGCGCGCCGCGCACGCTTAATCAAGCCATCGTGGAGCCGTTCCACGAATTCATCACGCGCAACGGCTGGAATTCGGCGTTGCTGGTGCTGGCCTTCATCTTTTTCTACAAACTGGGCGACAGCATGGCCACCGCCCTGGCCACGCCGTTTTACCTGGACATGGGCTTTTCCAAGACCGAAATCGGCCTGGTGGCCAAGAACGCCGGGCTGTGGCCCAGTGTTGTCGGCGGCCTGCTGGGCGGCGCGTGGATGGTGCGGCTGGGCATCAACCGCGCCTTGTGGGTTTTCGGGGTCATACAAATGCTGGCGATACTCGGCTTCGCCTGGCTGGCGGTGGTCGGCCACAGCCTGTTCTGGCTGGCGGTGGTGATCGGCGTGGAAGCCTTTGGCGTCGGCCTCGGCACGGCCGCGTTTGTCGCTTACATCGCCCACACCACCCACCCGCTCTACACCGCCACGCAGTTCGCCCTGTTCACCAGCCCGGCGGCCGTACCGCGCACCTTTGCCAACGCTGCCACCGGCTGGCTGGTGGAATGGATGGGCTGGGTGGGTTTCTTCCTGTTCTGCTTCGTGGTGGCGATTCCCGGCATGCTGTTGCTCATCAAGGTTGCGCCGTGGGGCGGCGAGCGAAACAGGCCGTAAAACCGGCTGCGTTTTTACATTTTTTTTATATTCCCCCTGCTAGTTTTTTGAAATTTTTGAAATACTGAAGCCTAAGATTGCAGTGTCATTCTGCAAGGAGGCTTCAATGGACTTCGTTTTCATCTCCGTTATTTTCCTGTTCTTCGCCTTGATTGCCGGCCTGGCTTATGGCTGCGCAAAGCTGGGGGGTGCCCAATGACCTGGCTCACGCTCATCAGCGGCATCGCCGCTGCCGGACTGTTGGTTTACCTGATCGCCGCCCTGCTTCACCCGGAGGATTTCTCATGACCACCCACGCCTGGACTTTGCTGGGGATTTATTTCCTAATCCTGTGGCTGACCGCCAAGCCGCTCGGGCTTTACATCGCCCGCGTCATGGAGGGACGAGTGGCCTGCGGCAGCCGTATCGAAAATGTGCTGTACCGTTGTTGCGGTATCGAAAAAGACCGGGAAATGGGCTGGCTGAGTTATGCGCTGGCGCTGCTGCTGTTCAACCTGCTGGGCGTGCTGGCGGTGTATGTGCTGCAACGCCTGCAACTGTGGCTGCCGCTCAATCCTCAGCAGATGGCCAACGTCAACCCGGATTCTTCGTTCAACACGGCCATCAGTTTCGTCACCAACACCAACTGGCAAGGTTATGGCGGCGAGAGCACCATGAGCTACCTCACGCAGATGCTGGGGCTGACGGTGCAGAACTTCCTCTCCGCCGCTACCGGCATCGTGGTGGTGATCGCCCTGATCCGCGGCTTCGTACGCCATAGCGCCACCACCATCGGCAATGCGTGGGTCGACCTGACGCGCGTTACGTTGTACCTGCTGCTACCGTTGTCCTTGATCTTTGCCGTATTCCTGGCGGGGCAGGGCGTCATCCAGAATTTCGACGCTTACCAGAATGTCACCACTATTGAGGCTACGCAGTATGACACTCCCAGGTTGGATAGCGCCGGTCAGCCGCTCAAGGACGGCAAGGGCAATGTGGTGACCGAATCCGCCACCACGCAGACCCAGACCCTGGCCATGGGGCCGGTCGCTTCGCAGGAGGCGATCAAGATGATAGGCACCAACGGTGGCGGTTTCTTCAATGCCAACTCGGCGCATCCTTATGAAAACCCGACTCCGCTGGCCAACTTCCTGCAAATGCTGGTCATCTTCCTGATTCCGGCGGCACTTTGCCTCACTTTCGGCCACATGGCGGGCGACTTGCGCCAGGGCTGGACCGTGTTCGCGGCGATGTCCGTCATTTTCCTGCTGTTCGCCGTGGGCGCCATGACCTTTGAGCAGCAGGGCAACCCTTTGCTGGCGCAGCTTGGCGTTGACCCATCAACTGGCAACATGGAAGGCAAGGAAACGCGCTTCGGCATCGCCGACTCCGGGCTATTCGCCACCATCACTACGCTGGCCTCCTGCGGTGCGGTCAATGCCATGCACGATTCCTTCACCCCGCTGGGCGGCCTGATCCCGCTGGCTTCCATGCAACTGGGCGAGGTGGTGTTCGGCGGCGTCGGCTCCGGGCTGTACGGCATGCTGGTGTTCGCCGTGATGGCGGTGTTCATCGCCGGGCTGATGATAGGCCGTACGCCGGAATACCTGGGCAATAAGATCGAAGCGTTCGAGATGAAGATGGTGTCCATCGCCATCCTGGTGACGCCGCTGCTGGTACTGGCCGGCGCCGCGGTGGCCGTGATGACGGAGGTAGGGAGGGCAGGTATCGCCAATCCTGGCGCCCATGGCTTCTCGGAAATCCTCTACGCCCTGACTTCCGCCGCCAACAACAACGGCAGTGCTTTCGCCGGGCTTTCCGCCAATACCCCGTTCTACAACGTGCTGCTGGCCATCGCCATGTGGTTCGGCCGCTTCGGCGTGATCGTGCCGGTGCTGGCCCTGGCCGGCGCGCTGGCGGCCAAGAAGCGCATTGCCGTGACTGCCGGCACCCTGCCCACCCACGGCCCGCTGTTCGTCCTGCTGCTGATCGGCGTAGTGCTGCTGGTCGGATTGCTCAACTACGTTCCCGCGCTGGCGCTCGGCCCGGTGGTCGAGCATCTGGTGCTCTGGAAGTAAGGAGAAATTCATGTCACGTAAAACCTTTACCTTGTTCGACCCCGAGCTGGTCAAGCCGGCTATAGGCGAATCGTTCAGAAAACTCGCGCCCAACGTGCAGTGGCGCAACCCGGTCATGTTCGTGGTCTACGTGGGCAGCATCCTCACCACCTTGTTGTGGCTACAGACCCTGCAGGGCCGGGGCGAGGCACCCGCCGGTTTTATTCTGGGTATCGCGCTATGGCTGTGGTTCACGGTACTGTTCGCCAATTTCGCCGAGGCGCTGGCGGAAGGCCGCAGCAAAGCGCAAGCCGCCTCGTTGCGCAGCCTGAAGAAGGAAACCTGGGCCAAGAAGCTGCAGGAGCCGAATTCCGAATCACAGTGGCATACCGTGCCGGCCACCGAGCTGCGCCGTGGCGACGTGGTGCTGGTGGATGCCGGTGAGTTCATCCCGGCCGACGGCGAAGTGATCGAAGGCGTTGCCACTGTGGACGAATCCGCCATCACCGGCGAATCCGCGCCGGTGATCCGCGAATCTGGCGGCGACTTCTCCGCCGTCACCGGCGGCACGCGCGTGCTGTCGGACTGGATCGTGGTTCGCATCAGCGTCAATCCTGGCGAGACCTTCGTCGACCGCATGATCGCCATGGTGGAAAATGCCAAGCGCCAGAAAACGCCCAATGAGATCGCGCTGACCATCCTGCTGGTGGCCCTCACCATTGTGTTCCTCGGCGTCACCGTCACCCTGCTGCCCTATTCGATATTCAGCGTGCAAGCCTCCGGCAGCGGCGCCCCGGTCAACATCACGACATTGATTGCGCTGCTGGTATGCCTGATTCCCACCACCATTGCCGGCTTGCTGTCGGCGATCGGTGTCGCCGGCATGAGCCGCATGATGCAGGCCAACGTTATTGCCACTTCCGGGCGTGCAGTGGAGGCCGCCGGCGATGTGGACGTGCTGCTGCTGGACAAGACTGGCACGATTACTTTGGGCAACCGCCAGGCCGCCGCCTTTTTGCCGGCGCATGGCGTCAACGAGGCGGCGCTGGCCGATGCCGCGCAACTGGCCTCACTCGCCGACGAAACCCCGGAAGGGCGTAGCATCGTGGTGCTAGCCAAGCAGAAATTCAACCTGCGCGAACGCGACATCCATGCGCTGGGCGCGACTTTCATCCATTTTTCCGCCCACACCCGCATGAGCGGCGTGGACCTCAATGGCAGGCAAATCCGCAAGGGCGCGGCGGCGGCCATCCGCCAGCATGTCGAGGCGCTGGGTGGGGAGTTCCCCAAACAGGTGACGCAGGTGGTGGAAGATGCGGCACGGCGCGGCAGCACCCCGCTGGTGGTGGCCGACAACACACGTGTGCTGGGCGTGATCGAGCTGAAGGACATGGTCAAGGGCGGCATTAAGGAACGCTTTGCCGAATTGCGCCGCATGGGCATCAAGACCGTGATGGTGACCGGCGACAACCGCCTCACCGCCGCCGCCATCGCCGCCGAGGCCGGGGTGGACGATTTTCTGGCCGAAGCGACGCCGGAAGCCAAGCTGGCGCTGATCCGCCAGCACCAGTCCGAAGGCCGCCTGGTGGCGATGACCGGCGACGGCACCAACGACGCCCCGGCGCTGGCGCAGGCCGATGTCGCGGTGGCGATGAATACCGGCACCCAAGCGGCCAAGGAAGCCGGCAACATGGTGGACCTCGATTCCAACCCGACCAAGCTGATCGAGATCGTCGAAACCGGCAAACAGATGCTGATGACGCGCGGCTCGCTCACCACCTTCAGCATCGCCAACGACATCGCCAAGTATTTCGCCATCATCCCGGCGGCCTTCGTCACCACCTATCCGCAACTCGCGGCGCTCAACGTGATGGGGCTGGCCAGCCCGGCCTCGGCCATCCTGTCGGCGGTGATCTTCAACGCGCTGATCATCATTTTTCTGATCCCGCTGGCGCTGAAGGGCGTGCCCTACCGGCCGGAAGGTGCGGCCGTGCTGCTGCGCCGCAACCTGGCGATCTACGGGCTGGGCGGAGTGGTGGTGCCGTTTGTCGGCATTAAATTGATTGATGCGGCCTTGTCCGTCACTGGACTGGTTTGATAAGGAGTTTTGCCATGAAAACCCTCATTCGTCCCGCTCTTAGCCTGTTTGCACTGCTGTCCATCATTACCGGTATGGTTTACCCGCTGGCGGTCACCGGCATCGCCCAGGCATTGTTTCCCGCCGCCGCGCATGGCAGCCTGATACAAAAGGAAGGCAAACCGGTCGGCTCGCTGCTGATCGGCCAGAACTTCACCAGCCCGCAATACTTCTGGGGCAGGCCATCGGCGACGGCGCCTTATCCTTATAACGCCACGGCTTCCGGCGGCTCCAATCTGGGACCGCTGAATCCGGCTCTGGCCGATGCGGTAAAGGCGCGCATCGCCGCGCTCAAGGCAGCCGACCCCGCCAACACTCAGACGGTTCCGGTTGACCTGGTGACGACATCCGGCAGCGGGCTCGACCCGCACATCAGCCCGGCCGCCGTGGAATACCAGGCTGCCCGCGTTGCCAAGGCACGCAGCCTGCCGCTGGAGAAGGTCAAGCAGTTGGTTGCTCAGCATACCGAGCAACGCCAATGGTGGTTGTTCGGCGAACCGCGCGTGAACGTGCTGGCACTCAACCTGGCGCTGGATGCCGTGCGCTGAAACCAGGCGTACACTGGCCGTCATGACTGAACAACGTCCCGATCCCGACGAACTGCTGGAAAAGGTGCAGCGCGAGCAGGAAAAAGCGCGGCGCGGCAAACTGAAACTATTCTTCGGCGCATCCGCCGGCGTGGGCAAGACCTACGCCATGCTGGGCGCCGCCCGGCAAATGCGTGCGCAGGGGGTGGACGTGGTGGTCGGCGTGGTGGAAACCCATGGCCGCAAGGAGACCGAAGCCATGGCCGAAGGCCTGGAAATCCTGCCGCTCAAGGACATTGCCTACCGTGGCCGCGTACTCAAGGAGTTCGACCTGGACGGCGCCTTGGCGCGCCAGCCGGAAGTCATCATGGTGGACGAGCTGGCGCATTCCAACGTGGCTGGGTCGCGCCATCCCAAGCGCTGGCAGGATGTGGAGGAGCTGCTCGCCGCCGGCATCGACGTGTGTTCCACGGTGAATGTGCAGCACCTGGAAACGCTCAACGACGTGGTCAGTGGCATTACCGGCATCAACGTGTGGGAGACCATTCCCGACCGCGTGTTCGAGCAGGCGGACGAGGTGGTGCTGGTGGATTTGCCGCCGGACGAACTGTTGCAGCGCCTCAAGGAAGGCAAGGTCTACCTGCCGCACCAGGCCGAACGCGCGATACAGAATTTTTTCCGCAAGGGCAACCTGATCGCCCTGCGCGAACTGGCGCTGCGCCGCACCGCCGACCGCGTGGACGAGGAAATGCAGCAATACCGGCGCGACCTTGCCGTGGTGCCGGTATGGAAGGCGCGCGAGTCGATACTGGCCTGTATCGGCGCCGGCGAGGGCGGCGACAAGATCGTGCGCAGCGCGGCGCGGCTGGCGGGACTGCTGGATGCGCCCTGGCACGTCATCTATATCGAGACACCGGAGCTGCAAGGGCTGCCGGAGAAAAAACGCCACCAGACGCTGAAAACGCTCAAGCAGGCGCAGGACATGGGGGCAGAAACCGCCAGCCTGTCGGGCGGCAACGCCGCCGAGGTCGCTGTGCAATACGCGCGCCAGCACAACCTGGTGATTGTCATGGCCGGTCGCGACCATCCCCGGCTATGGCAGCCATGGCGGCGTACCTTTGCCGAACGGGTCGGCATGCTGGCGCCTGATCTCGATGTGATCCAGGTTTCAAGATCGGAAAGCATTGTCCGCCACGGCGCGGCGCATTACCTGCTCCGGAGCCAGATCGAGCAGATGGAGAACGACTGGCGCGGGTATGCCATGGCGGCGCTGGCTTGTGCGCTGGCGGCGCTAATCGCGGCGCCCTTGCATACGGTGTTCGAGCTGTCCAACATCGTCATGCTGTTCCTGCTCACCGTGGTGTTCGTGGCGCTGCGCTTCGGCCGTGGGCCGGCGGTGCTGGCGACCTTGCTCAGCGTCGGGGCATTCGATTTCTTTTACGTTGCGCCGCGCTTCACCTTTGCCGTGGGTGATGTGCAATACCTGATGACCTTTGTCATTATGCTGGCCGTTGGCCTGATCACCGGCCAACTCACTGCCGGCCTCAAATACCAGGCACGTATCGCCACCAGCCGCGAGGCGCGCGTCAGGGCGCTGCATGAAATGTCGCGCGATCTTTCCGGCGCCTTGATGCCGGAACAGATTGCCGAAATCTGCGGGCAATTCATCGAGTCGCAGTTCGGTGCCCAAGCCTCCATCATCCTGTCCGACCTCGAAGACAAGCTGCAAGCACCGATCGCCGCCACGTCCAGGCCGCCGGTGATAGACCACGGCATCGCGCAATGGGCGTTCGACCACGAGGAGGCCGCCGGTAACGGCGCCGATACCCTGCCTGGCAGCCAGGTGCTCTACCTGCCACTGAAGGCGCCGATGCGGGTGCGCGGCGTGCTGGCGTTCGAACCGGCCGATCCCGGCCAGCCGATGACACCGGAACAGAAACGGCTGCTGGAAACTTTTGCCCGCCTGATCGCCATCGCGCTGGAGCGCATCCATTACGTGGACATCGCCCAGTCCACCACGCTCCGCATGGAATCGGAACGCTTGCGCAACTCCCTGCTATCCGCCATTTCGCATGACCTAAGGACGCCGCTCAGCGTGCTGGTGGGGCTGGCCGACGCGATGGCGGCCAGCCAGCCTGGCGTGCAGCAACGGGAAATTACCGCGGCCATGCGCGCGGAGGTGATGCGCATGACGGCACTGGTGAACAATCTTCTGGACATGGCGCGCTTGCAGGCCGGCGAAGTGCGCCTCAACCGGCAATGGCACCCGCTGCAGGAGGTGGTGGAAAGCTCGCTGCGGGCGGTAAGCGGCAGCCTGGCGCAGCATCGGGTCAAGGTACGGCTGGCGGACGACCTGCCCTTGCTGGAAATAGACGCGGTGCTGATGGAGCGCGTGTTCTGCAACCTGCTGGAAAACGCGGCAAAATATACGCCTGCCGGGAGCGAGGTCGAGATCGGCGCCATGCCCGCTGGACAGGAAGTCAGCATATGGGTGGCGGATAACGGCTCCGGGTTGCCCAAGGGCAAGGAGGAGGACATTTTCAACAAGTTCGAACGCGGACGTACCGAGAGCGCCACCCCCGGCGTCGGGCTGGGACTGGCGATCTGCCGCGCCATTGTCGAGGCGCACGGCGGCCACATCCATGCCGAGAACCGTGCCAGCGGCGGTGCGCGCTTCGTGTTCGCGCTGCCCAGGGGCAATCCGCCGGCCATCGAGCCGGAGCCCGGCGACGGGAGTCAGGGATGAGCGGCGACGCGACCAGGCCGGTAGTCATCGTGGTCGAGGATGAAGCGCAGATCCGCCGTTTCGTGCGCTTGGCGCTGGAGGCGGAAAACTGTGTGGTACATGAGGCGGAAACCCTGCAACGCGGCCTGATCGAGGCCGGCACGCGCCACCCCGACCTGGTGATCCTGGATTTGGGCTTGCCGGACGGCGACGGGGTGGATTTTATTCTCGACCTGCGTGCCTGGTCGCAGATTCCGGTGATTGTGCTGTCCGCGCGCTCCGAGGAGGCCGACAAGGTCAGGGCGCTGGATGCGGGCGCCGACGATTACCTGACCAAACCGTTCGGCACGGCCGAGCTGGTGGCCCGCGTTAGGGCGCATCTGCGCCGCCGCGCATTGGGCGGACAAGGGGAGCAGTCCTTGATCGAGTTCGGCGACATCCGCATTGACTTGCGCAAGCGCCTGGTGGAACGTGCCGGCGCGCCGCTGCATCTCACCCCCATCGAATACCGGCTGCTCACCTATCTCGCCGCCAACCCCGACTGCGTGCTCACCCACCGCCAGATACTCAAGGCGGTATGGGGGCCTTCGCATATCGAGGACGCGCATTACGTGCGGGTTTACATGGGTCACCTGAGAAAAAAACTTGAAAACGACCCTGCGCAGCCCAAGCACATCCTGACCGAATCAAGCGTGGGCTACCGGTTTCAACTGTTTTCGAGTACGGAACCCGCGTAGCGCTGCCGCCGTGATCCCGTCGCGTCCGATCCTGCCAGTGTAAGCTCCGCCCCGCCAGCACGACTAAGTTCCACAATCTTTAGGGGCTTGGTCATGAACAACTTTGGTCGCTGGCTGCTGGTATTGCTCAACCTGTTTTCGCCGGCGGTGGTTGCCGCCGAATGCGCTGCCCAAAGCGGTCCGCAGCGCGTGGTTTTGCTGGAATTGTATTCTTCCGAGGGGTGCAGCAGTTGCCCGCCCGCCGACAAGTGGGTGAGCGGACTGGAAAAGCGCGGCTGGGATGCCGGCAAAGTCATACCGCTCGCCTTGCATGTGGATTACTGGGATTACATCGGCTGGAAGGACCGCTTTGCCAGCCCGGTGTTTACCGCTCGCCAGCATGCCCAGGCGGCCCTGAACCGCTCTACCCTGGTGTACACCCCGCAGATCACGCTGAACGGTCGCGATTATCGGGGCTGGTATAACGAATCCCGGTTTACGCAGGACATTGCCGCCGTGAATCGCGGCAAGGCGCAAGCGAATATCCGGCTAACCGCGCGACAGCAGGAAGGCGGCGGGTGGCAGGTGCAAATCCAGGCCGGCGCGCCGGATAACGCCGTGTTGTACCTGGCCCTGGCGGAAAGCAGCCTCTCCACGGACGTCAAGGCGGGCGAAAACAGCGGGGCGTTATTGCGCCACGATCATGTCGCCCGGCTCTGGCAAGGGCCGGTAAAAATACCGGCCGGTTCCCTGAATTGGCAAACCACCCTGAACCCCGACCCGCTGTGGAAACTGGCCAATGCCAGGCTGGTGGCTTTTGTGCAGGGACAAGGCGGCGAGGTGCTGCAAGCGCTGGCGTTGCCGCTCTGCTCCGTTACGCCATCGGCTTGAGGTCGAACGCCACGCATACCCGCTCTTCGTCCGAGTTGAACGGGATGGTGCGATGGAACAGCGAGGAGGGGAACAACACACTGTCGCCCACCTGCTGCACCACGATATGCGAGGGAAAATTGTCGTGCCGGCGCGGATAGTCGTCGCCATCGGTGCCATACATAAAAGCGGCTTCGGTCGGGTCCTGACGCACGGTAGGCAGCTTGAGGTAGACGCAGCCGCTGATCCAGCCTTCCTCGTGGATGTGCGAGGTGAGATGCCCGCCCTTGTTCATTTTCAGGTACCACGAACTACTGAACTCGATTTCCCCGGGAAAGGATTTGATCAGCTCACAGTCCGACCCGGCGTAGCGTGCCTGGTATTCGCGGATTTTGCCCTTGACCAGTTCCGCCAGCTTCTGGAACGAAGGCTCCGACCGTTTCAGCAGGTTGCCCGCCGACTGGATGCCGTAATAAAGGCGCCCCTGCTTGCGCTCCGCCAGCGCGGTGTGGGTGATGTCCTCCAGCAACTCGGCCAGCAATGGGCTGTCAGGTTCCGCCAGTTCCGGGATATTGGTGTGCCAGGCAAAATCCATAGGCTCGCGGCAGAAGTTATAGACGTTTTCCACGCCGAAATTGGTGGCGTAGTGGGTGGACAACATGGACAGCAGCGTGGATTTTTTTCCGGTTGCCACCAGTGCATCCAGTTTCTGCTTGAATGCGTCGTGGTTCCCGGTGCGGTACAGGCAATCCAGCGCGCGTTCCTCGAAATCCAGGTATTTCGAGCGCTCGAAGTAAGGGCGTGCTTCGTCGTATTTCTTGGCCAGGTATAAAAACTCTGCCATGTTGTAGTTGGCGCCGGGGTGTTCCGGATTAACAGCCAGCGCGGTCTGGTAGGACTTGATGGCGGAGTCCATGTTGCCCTGGTCGCGAAAAATTTCGCCCAGGTTGTTGTGTGCATCGGCGTAATTCGGGTGCATCTCCAGCGCGCGCAGGTAACTTTGGGCGGCCTCGTCGTGCTTGCCCTGATCGCGCAGGGCGGTGCCCAGGTTGAAATGTCCCAGCGGGTCGGGATGGATGCGCAGCGCCGTCAGGTAACTTTCCACCGCTTCATCCAGTCTGCCCTGCTTTTGCAGCACCACACCCAGGTTGCCGTGCGCCTCATAAAAGCCGGACTGCAGGCCGATGGCCTTGCGGTAGCAATCCGCAGCCTCGGCATATTGGCCCTGCTGCTGCAAGGCGTAACCGAGGTTGAACCAGGCCGCATCCAGGTTGGGCTTGAGCGACAGCGCCTTGCGATAGCTGGCGATAGCTTCCCCGCTACGGCCCAGATGCCCGTAAACCGAGCCGAGGTTGAAATGGATTTCGGCGATGCCGGGGTCTAGTTTCAGCGCCTGCTGATAGGTCTTGGCCGCCTCGGCAAACTTTTGCTGGCCTTCCTGCGCCACGCCCAGCACGTTGTAGAAAATCAGCGCGCCGGGAAAACTGGCCAGCATTTTCTGGGCCGCCGCTTCGGCCTGGGGCAACTGGCCGGACTGCAACAGGTTGATGACCTGCTGCACTTGCATGGGATTGGGTTGCCGGTTGAGTTTTGCTTGTTGGCTCATGGGTGTATGTCCGCGAATGAGACGTGAATTTACCGCCAAAGCGGTAAAGCGTCCACCCGTTGCCAAACAGGGGTAAAACAAACCAGCCCGGAACAAACCGGGCTGCTTGGAGGAAGATGACTAAACGGCGGGTTTCAGGTCAAACGCCACACACACCCGATCCTCATCCGAGTTGAACGGGATGGTGTGGTGGAACAGCGAAGAGGGAAACAGCACAATGTCCCCCACTTTCTGGATCACCACCTGCGTCGGGAAATTGTCGTGCCGGCGCGGGTAGTTGTCGCCGTGGGTGCCGTATTCGAAGGCCGCTTCGGTCGGGTCCTTGCGCACGGTAGGCAGCTTGAGGTAGACGCAGCCGCTGATCCAGCCTTCCTCGTGGATATGCGAGCCGAGGTTGCCGCCCTTTTTCATTTTCAGGTACCACGAACTGCTGAAATCGATTTCTCTGGGGAAGGATTTAATCAGCTCACAATCCTCTTCAGCATACTGGTCGCGGTATTCCGTGATTTTCTGTTTCACCAGCGCCGCCAGTTTCTGGAACGCCGGTTCCGGGCGTTTCAGCAGGTTGCCCGCCGATTGCATGCCGGAATACAAGCGGCTTTGCTTGCGCGCGGCAATCGGCGTGCGGTCTATGGTTTCCAGGATTTCCTGCAGCAGCGTGCTGCCCGGCTCGGTCAGTTCGGGGATGTGGGTATGCCAGGCAAAGCGCATCGGATCAGGGCAGAAATTGTACTCATCCGGCACGCCGAAATTGGTGGCGTGGTGGGTGGACAAGGTTGCCAGCATCATGGACTTGCGCCCGGAAGCCACCATGTCTTTCAGTTTTTGGCGGAACTCGTCGTAGCGCTCGATCTTGTACAGGCATTCCATGGCGCGTTCCTGGAAATCCCCAAAATGCGAGCGCTCAAAGTAAGGGATTGCTTCCGCGTATTCCTTTGCCAGGCTGTGGTATTCGCCCATGTTGTAGTTGGCGTTGGGGTGGTCCGGGTTGATGGACAGCGCGTTCTGGTAACACAGGATGGCCTTGTCCATGTTGCCCTGGTCGCGGAAGATTTCGCCCAGGTTGTTGTGCGCATCGGCATAGTTGGGGTTCAGTTCCAGCGCCTTGAGGTAGGACTGGGAAGCCTCCTCGTGCTTGCCTTCGTCGCGTAGCGCCGTGCCCAGGTTGAAATAGCCCAGCGGATGGGGATAAATGGCCAGCGCCTTGCGGTAGCTGGCAATGGCCTCTTCCAGATGCCCTTGCTTTTGCAGCACCACGCCCAGGTTGCCGTAAGCCTCGTAAAAACCCGGTTCCAGCGCGATGGCCTTGCGGTAGCTTTCCACGGCGTCTTGCCAGTGCCCTTTCGATTGCTGCGCAATGCCAAGGTTGAACCAGGCGGGCGCCAGGTTGGGTTTGAGCGCCAGCGCCTTGCGGTAGCATGCCAGCGCTTCGTCTTCCAACCCGAGATGCCCCGATACCACGCCCAGGTTGAAATGGATTTCCGCCACATTGGGGTCGATTTGCAGCGCGCGGCGGTACGTGTCTGCCGCGTCGGAATACTTGCCCTGGTTTTCCTGCGCCACGCCCAGCACGTTATAGAGAATAAAGGCGCCCGGGTAGTTATTGAGCAGGGCCTTGGCGCTGTGTTCAGCCTGCGGCAACTGCCCGGAATTCAACAGGTTGAGCAGGGGCTGCAACTCCCACTGGCCAGGTTGCCGGTTTTTTTGAGCGCTCTGCTGTGTCATTGTGTTCTCCTCGACAGGGTTTCCAATCCCGATAACCACACATCAAAACGGGTAGTTTAGAAGGGTTTGCGCCGGAAATACCTTGATCGTGCTCAATTTTAAGCTGCGTCGTAATCCACCGTCAGCGGCGCGTGGTCGCTGAAACGCTCGGCCTTGTAGACGCTGGTGGATACCGCCTTGGCGGCGATGCCGGGGGTGGCGATCTGGTAGTCGATGCGCCAGCCCACGTTCTTCGCCCAAGCCTGGCCGCGATTGCTCCACCACGTATAGCATTCATCGGTGGTATCGGGGTGCAAGCGGCGATACACGTCCACCCAGCCTAGTTGGTCGAAGATTTGCGTCATCCAGGCGCGCTCTTCCGGCAAAAAGCCGGAATTTTTCTTGTTACCTTTCCAGTTCTTCAGGTCGGCTTCCTTGTGCGCGATATTCCAGTCGCCGCAGATCACCACCTCGCGCCCGCTGGCTTTCAATTCCGCCAGGCGCGGGTAGAAGCGCTCCATCACACTGAATTTCACCGCCTGCCGCTCCTCGCCGCTGGAACCGGAAGGCAGGTACAGCGACACTACGGAAAGATTGCCAAGACTTGTATTATCAAAGCGTGTTTCGATGTAACGCCCCTCGGCATCAATATCCGGCAGCCCCAACCCTTCGATGATGGCGTCAGGCTGTCGCCGCGAGTAAATACCAACCCCGCTGTAACCTTTCTTCTCGGCGTAATGGAAATAACCGAAATACCCTTCCGGTTGCAGCATCTCGCGCGTCATGTCGGCCGCCTGCGCCTTGAGTTCCTGCATGCAGACGATATCGGCGCCCTGTTGTTGCAACCAGGGGTAAAGCCCCTTGTTCGCCGCCGAACGGATGCCGTTGAGGTTTAACGATATAATTCTCAAGCCCACTTATTTCTCCAAATTCATCATGTCCGATTTCACCCAGCAGTTTATCCAATTTGCCATCCAAAAACAGGTCTTGCGCTTCGGCGAATTCAAGACCAAGGCCGGCCGCCTGTCGCCCTATTTCTTCAACGCCGGCTTGTTCAACGACGGCGAAAGCCTAATGAAACTGGGCGAATTCTATGCCCAGGCCATCCTCAAATCCGGCGTGCAGTTCGACATGCTGTTCGGCCCCGCCTACAAGGGCATCACCCTGGCCGCCAGCATCGCCATCGCCCTGGCGCGGCAAGGTCGCAACGTGCCCTACGCCTACAACCGCAAGGAAGCCAAAGACCACGGCGAAGGCGGCACCATTGTTGGCTCCTCGCTGGCGGGCAAAGTGCTGATTGTGGATGACGTGATTTCCGCCGGAACCTCGGTACGGGAATCAGTGGAACTGATCCGTGTGGCAGGCGCTGTGCCATGTGCCGTCGCCATCGCCCTCGATCGGCAGGAGCGTGGCCAAGGCGCGCTATCCGCGGTGCAGGAAGTGCAGCAGGATTACGGCATTCCGGTGGTGAGCATCGCCGGGTTGGGAGATTTGATCAGCTATCTGCAAGGCGCGCCGGAACTGGGGCAGTTCAAGACGGCGATTGAGGCGTATCGGGCGGAGTATGGGATATAAATTACGTTAGCTATTTCAGTATGCGCATACTACTTTTCGTCATTTTCTTTTTACTGTCGCCAGCCCTAGCAACCGCTGGCTCATGTGAATCCAAATACTACGAAAAGTTTGAGGTCTTCTTTGACAAGTTTTCGACCGAAAAAGAGTTTGCTGTTGGTCGAACGCTTTACCCACTACAACTTCGGTTATGGGAGTACGGGCTGGACGAAAAGGGCAATGACGCATCATCACCCATTCTGAAGCTCGTTACAAAAGCCCAAGATCAGAACGAGCCTAGCCTTTCGTCCTACATGCAAGAGAACAACTTAGATTTCAAAATCACACAGAATTTACAAAAGTCTGCCAAGGTTCACATATTCAAAGAAGGCACAGACTGGTCAGTGATATACCTTTTTGTTAATAAAAACCGCTGTTGGTTTTTACGGGAAATTGAGGATTTTTCTCTATGAACCCAGATATCGTAGGGCGCACTCGCTTGCAGTGCGCCGCATGCAAACCCATTCAAGCCGGGGTATGGTCTTTCAACCACTCTTTCAGCGCATCATTCATGCGGGTTTGCCAACCGTTGCCAGAGGCGCGGAAGGCCGACAGCACCTCACGGTCAAAGCGTATAGCGACCTGTTCCTTGGTGCCTGACCCGGCAGGGCGACCACGCGGTTTTTTGGCACTTTCCAGTTCTTCCTTGGTTGCCGGGCGGTCGTTTTCATCTACGCCGTCCCAGACGTAGTACCCACTGGCAGGCGGGGCTTCCATCGCCTTGAGTATGGTTTCGCGATCAGTCGTTTTCTTGGGCGAGCCAGTCATAATATGCCTCTGTTTCCAATTCACTTGCGGGGCGAAAGCTGATAATTCGCATGACTCCGCTACGATCTGCATGTACCACGGTCAACACAGCCAGCCTGTTCATCACATAGGAGAATGACAGGGTGCGTTCTTCATGCTTGCGGGTAACCGGGACATCCCAGCGATAGCGGGATTCCAGTACGAGAGCGGCATCGGCAAAATCCAGCCCATGTTTTGCCAGATTTGCCGAGCGCTTGGATTCATCCCATTCCAGCCGCAATTTCATGGGATTTAGTGTAGATGCAAAAAATGGTTGGGGTCAACCATTTTTTGTAGATGCGTTTAACTGTGGTATTGA
>JABLTH010007206.1_pt1 | contig 19599 bp, 14 predicted proteins | sample 7875711 | NCBI WGS metagenome assembly JABLTH01 (sample SAMN14941262, study PRJNA633318) | bioreactor metagenome | isolation source: bioreactor | place: China | collected 2019-03-05 | reverse complement strand
TGCGACGTCCTGCGAAGTCAGGTTGGCCGCCGCGATGCGCGTGCGGTCGGGCTGGAAGATGAGCTGGGGCAGGTCGAGCTGCAAATCGGTGTCGAGGCGGCCGATGCCGGGCTCGGCGGCGAGCCGGCCCTGCAACTCGCGCGTCAGCCGCCCGACCTCCTGCAGGCTCTCGCCGACCAGCACGAACTGCAGCGGTTCGCCGCGCTGGCCCTGCACCAGCGGATAGGGCGCGGCGAAGGCGCGCGCGCCCGGGATGGTCGCCAGTTCCTGGCGGACGAGCGGAATGATTTCCTGCTGCTTCACCGTGCGCTCCTCGCGCGGCGCCATGCGCACCACCACCGTGCCTTGGTTCACCTGGCCGGCGCTGCCGAGGCCGATGAGGGCGAACTCGGTGACGATTTCCTTGTGGCGGTTGAGGATCTCTTCGACCATGCGCAGGCGCGAGTCGGTGTACTCGATGCTCGAGCCGAGCGGCGTGCGCAGGTAGACGAGGAAGCGGCCCTCGTCCTGCTCCGGCGCGAAGCCCTTGCCGATGCTGGCGAACGGCAGCCAGCTCGCCGCCAGCGTCGCCAGCGTCAGCGCCACCACCTTCCAGCGGTGGCGCAGCGCGCGGTCGAGCAGGTTGCGGTAGAGATTGTCCAGCCCCTCGAAGAAGCGGTCGAGCCGGTGGTAGAGCGCGCCGTGCTGCTTCTCCACCTTCAGGTAGCGCGAACACAGCATCGGCGTCAGGGTCAGCGAGACGAACAGCGAGACCAGCACGCCGAAGGTGACGACCACGGCGAAGGAGCGGAAGAACTGGCCGATGATGCCGCTCATGAAGATCACCGGGGCGAAGATCGACACCAGCGACAGGGTGGCGGCGATGACGGCGAAGACCACCTCGTTGGCGCCGTTGATGGCGGCGGAGACCGGGTCGGGATCGAGCTCCTCGCGGTGGCGGAAGATGTTCTCCAGCACGACGATGGCGTCGTCCACCACCACGCCGATCAGCAGCAGCAACGCCAGCATGGTGAGCGAGTTGAGGGTGAAGCCGAAGAAGTAGATGACGGCGATGGCGCCCATCAGCGAGACCGGGATGGCCAGCGAGATGATCAGGGTCGAGCGCACCGAGCGCAGGAAGAACCACACCACCAGGGCCGCCAGCAGCGTGCCCTCGACCAGGTGCTCCTTCAGAGAGTTGACGATCTCCAGGATGAACACCGCGTCGTTGGAGACGACGGTGAGGGACATGCCCGGCGGCAGCTGCGGCCGGATCTCGTTCTCCAGGCGCGCCTTCACCCGCTCGACGGTCTCGACGGTGTTGGTGTTGGCGATCTTGACGATGCCGAGGCCGACGGTGGTCTCGCCGTTGAAGCGCGCCAGCTGGCGGTTGTCGGTGAGCCCGTCCTCCACCTCGGCGATGTCCTTCAGGCGGATCGGCGACTTGTCCTTGTAGCCGACGATCATCTGCGCCAGGTCGTCGAGGCGGTGGAATTCGAGGTCGAGCTTGACCAGGCTTTCGGTGGTCTTGCCGACGACGAAGCCGCCGGCGAGCTGGAGGTGTTCCCTGGCGAAGGCCTCGTTGATGTCCTGCGCCGTGACGGCGAAGGCGGCCATGCGGTCGGGCCGCAGGTTGACGCGGAGGGTGCGGTCGCGCCGTCCGCCGATGCGCACCTCGCCGACGCCGTCGATGGTCTCCAGCTTCTTCTTGACGACGTTGATGGCGTACTGGTTGAGCTGCTGCTGGGTGCGGTCGCCCTGCAGCGCCATCCAGAAGATCGGCTGGGCGTTGGTCTCCACCTTCGCCACCACCGGCGGGTCGACGTCCTTGGGCAGGCGGCGCAGCACCTGATTCACCTTCGCCTGCACCTCGTTGAAGGCGACGTCGATCTTCTTCTCGAGGCCGAAGGTGATGTTGATCACCGAGATGCCGGGCGAGGAGGTGGACTGGATGTGCTCGATGCCGGGCACGCTGTTCACCGAGGTTTCCAGCAGGTTGGTGATGCTGGCGTCGACGATGTCCGGGTTGGCCCCCTTCAGCGCGGTGGTGATGGAGACGACCGGGAATTCGATGTAGGGCAGCCGGTCCATGCCGATGCGCTGGTAGCTGATGATGCCGAACAGCACCAGCACGCCGCTGAGCATCCACGCCAGGACGTGGCGCTTGATGGAAAGCTCGGGCAGGGTCATTTCTTCGCTTCGGGTCGGGCGGCGGCGCCGTGCTGCGGGGACTGACTTTCCGGCGGCCCTCCCGGTGCGGGGGCCTTGCCCTGCTCCTTCACCGTGACGGCCGCGTTGTGCGTGAGGAAGCCGGCGCCGTCGAGCGCGACGGTGGTGCCGGCCGGCAGGCCCTTGGAGATCTCCACCATGCCGGCGCGCTTGGCGCCGACCTCGACGACATGCTGGGTCGCCTTGCCGTCGGCGATGGCATAGACCACCTTGCCGGCCGGCCGCAGCACGACGCTCTGCTCCGGCACCAGCACGGCGTCGTCGCGCTGGGCGACCACCACTGCGGCGTTGACGGTGCCGCCGGGGCGGAAGCCGTCCATATTGTCGATGTCCACGATGACGTCGAGTGCGCGGCCGGATTCCGAGACGCTGGGCTTGATCTCGCTGACGGTGCCGCGGAATTCCTTGCCCGGCAGCAGCGGGGAAGCGAGGATCGCGGCCTGTCCCCGCTGCAGGCGGGCAGCCGCGGACTCGGGGAAGGGCAGGTGGGCGCGCAGGCGGCGCGAGGACACCAGCTGGAACAGGGGGTCGCCGACCTTGACGTAGTCGCCGAGCGAGGCGACCTGTGTCTCGATGACGCCGTCGAAAGGGGCGACGACGCGCGCCTTGCCCTGGCTGCGCCGGCTCATGTCGCCGCGGGCGCGGGCGGCGGCCAGCTGTTCGCGCAGCGCGTCGCGCTGGGCGCGGGCGTCGTCCGCGGCGTTCTTCGAGATGAAGCCCTTTTGCACCAGTTGTTGTTGCCGCTCGACGACGCGCTCCTGCTGCGCCAGCAGGGCTTCGGTGCGCTTGCGTTCGGCCTCGTCGGCGCGGTTCTGCAGGGCGAAATCCGTGTCGTCGATGACGGCCAGCAGTTCGCCCTTGCGGACCGCCTGGCCGGCGCCGGCCAGCACCCGGATCACCTTGCCTGCCACCTCGGCGCCGATCTTCGGATCGATCACCGCTTCCAGGCTGCCAAGCGTCTCCTCGGTGATTTCCATTGCGCCCGCCTTGGCTTGGGTAACGGTGACCAGGGTGGGCGGCGGACCGGAGGGTTTTTTCTCCTCGGTTTTTTGGCAGGCCGCCAGCACGAGGGCGGCGGCAAGAATCGCGAATTGGCTTCTAGGCATGAGCTTCCGTCGATGGCTGAGCGCGGTCGATCACGGCAGGATCCGCTCGCCGGCGAAGAGTTGCTCGATCCGCTCGCGCTCGCGCACGAGATGGAACCGGTCGCCGTCGGCCATGATTTCCGCGGCGCGCGGCCGCGAATTGTAATTCGAGCTCATCGCCATGCCATAGGCGCCGGCCGACATGATCGCCAGCAGGTCGCCCGCGGCGACCGCCAGCGAACGACCGTGGCCCAGGAAGTCGCCGGATTCGCAGACGGGCCCGACGACTTCATATTCCGCCGTTTCGCCGCTGCCTTGGCGCACCGGCAGGATGTCGTGCCAGGCGTCGTACAGCGCGGGCCGCATCAGGTCGTTCATGGCGGCATCGATGACGGCGAAATTCCTCTCCTCGCCGTGCTTGAGGTGCTCGACACGGGCGAGCAGGAGGCCGGCGTTGCCGACCAGCGCGCGGCCCGGCTCGAAGAGCACCTTTTCCCGGCGGCCGGTGAGTTGCGCCAGGATCGGCGCCAGGTACTCGGCGACGGACGGCGGCGTTTCGTCGCGATAGCGGATGCCGATGCCGCCGCCCAGATCGAGATGCCGCAGGACAATGCCCTCGGCGGCGAGGCGGTCGGCGAGCGCGAGGATCTTGCCGGCCGCCTCGGCCGCCGGCGCCGGATCGAGCAGCTGCGAGCCGATGTGGCAGGCGATGCCGGCAATCTCGAGGTGCGGCAATCTGCGGGCGCGCCGGTACAGTTCAAGCGCCTCGGTGTAGGCGACGCCGAACTTGTTGTGGCGCAGGCCGGTGGAAATGTAGGGGTGGGTCTTGGGGTCGACGTCGGGGTTGACGCGCAGGGCAATCGGCGCCCGCTTGCCGGCCCGGCCGGCGATCTCGCTGAGTCGCTCCAGTTCGGCGGCGGACTCGACATTGAAGCAGAAGATGCCCTTGTCGAGGGCCATGCGTATCTCGTCGACCGTCTTGCCGACGCCCGAGAACACCACTCTGGCGGGATCGCCGCCGGCGGCGACGACGCGCGCCAGCTCGCCCCCGGATACGATGTCGAAGCCGGCGCCGGCGCGGGCGAACAGGTTCAGGATGGCGAGGTTCGAGTTGGCCTTGACGGCGTAGCAGACCATCGCATTGCGGCCGGCCAGCGCCTGGCGGAATTCTTCGAAGCGCGACTGCAGCGCCGCGCGCGAGTAGACGTAGCAGGGCGTGCCGTAGGCCGCGGCGATCTGCGGCAGGGGCACGTCCTCGGCACAGAGGGTGCCGTCGCGGTAGGCAAAGGGATTCATTGCGCGGGGGCGCTGCCGGCTTTGCTATCATTGGCCGGCGGTGTTTGGGGTGATGGCTGCGCGGCGCCGGCCGGTGCCGGCCTGGGGGGAAGCGTCAGCCCGGTCCGGGTGCCGCAGGCGCCCAGAAGCAGAACAGCGAGAAGGATTCCGAGAATGCGCATGATGCCCGCAAAAATCGTGATGTTAGCAGAAGGCATGTAATGGAAGAAACCGAGTTCAACGCCTTGGCCGAAGCCGCCCTGTCGAGAATCGAGCAGGCCCTGGATGCCTGCGATGCAGGCCTCGATTACGAGCCGCAACCCGGCGGCGTGCTGGAGATCGAATTTGGCGACGGCAGCAAGATCATCATCAACCGTCATGCCGCCGCACGCGAGATCTGGGTGGCGGCCCGCTCGGGCGGCTTTCATTTCCGCCATGATAACGGCCGCTGGGTCGGAACGCGCGACGGCGTCGAACTGTTCGATGCACTCGGCAGACTGGCTTCGGAACAGGCCGGCGAGCGAATCGTGCTGGCCTGATCAACCCGACGTGCTCTGCGGCGGCAGGGTCATCCGGATGGGCGATTCGGGATCCGTCTCGCTTGGCGGGGGGGGCAGGCTTTCCCGGTAGATCAGCTCCGTTCCCTTGCCGCCCGATTCCGCCGCACCCTCGGCGGGCGTCTTGACCGTCACCAAACCCTCCGGTGTCGCCATGAAGGATTCGGGCACGTTTTTCAGGGCTTTCTCCATGAAGCCGATCCAGATCGGCAGGGCGGCGAAGCCGCCGGTTTCACCGTTGCCCAGTTTCTTCGGCTGGTCGAAACCGATCCAGGCGATGCCGACGAGGGACGGCTGGTAGCCGCAGAACCAGGCGTCGACGAAATCGTTGGTGGTGCCGGTCTTGCCGGCGAGGTCGCCGCGCTTGAGCTGGAGCGCCCGCGTCGCCGTGCCGCGTCGCACGACGTCGTGCAGCATGCTGTCCATCAGATAGGCGTTGCGCGGGTCGATCACGCGCAGGTTTTCGTCGCCGGCGACGACCGGCTGGGCTTCGGCCAGGACGCCGCCCTTGTCATCGAGGATCTGCTTCACGACATAGGGCTGGATGCGATAGCCGCCGTTGGCGAGCACGGCATAGCCGGCCAGCTGCTGCCAGGGCGTGACGCTGCCGGCGCCGAGGGCCATCGTCAGGTAGGGCGGATGCTTGTCGGCATCGTAGCCGAAGCGGGTGACGTAATCCTGGGCATACTGGGTGCCGATCGACTTCAGGATGCGGATCGACACCAGGTTCTTCGACTTCGCCAGGCCGGTGCGCAGGGTCATCGGTCCTTCGTACTTGCCGTCGTAGTTTTTCGGCTCCCAGGCCTGGCTGCCGGTCTCGGCCGCGGAAACCACCAGCGGCTCGTCGGGAATGACGCTGGCCGGAGTGAAGCCCTTTTCGAGGGCGGCGGAGTAAATGAAGGGTTTGAAGCTGGAGCCGGGTTGGCGCCACGCCTGGGTGACATGGTTGAATTTGTTGCGGTTGAAGTCGAAGCCGCCGACGAGGGCGCGGATGGCCCCATCGATCGGGCTGGCGGCGACGAAGGCGGCCTCGACCTCCGGCAATTGCACGATCTGCCAATTGCCCTTCTCGTCCTTCTGCACGTAGATAATGGCGCCGCGCCGCAGGCGCTTGTTGGCGGGCGCCTTCTCGTCGAGCATGCGCTGGGCGAATTTCAGGCCGTCGCCGGAAATCTGCACGATTTCGCCGCCGCGCCGATAGGCCTTCACCGACTTGGGCGATGCATCGAGAATGACGGCCGCCAGGATATCGTCCGAGTCGGGTTCTTCCTGGAGCGCCTCCTCGAGGGTTTCGTCGGAGGCGCTGCCGGGTTGGCCGAGATCGGCATACTCCCTGGCGCCCCGGTAACCGTGCCGCTTGTCGTAATCGATCACGCCGCGCCTCAGGCTGGCATAGGCGGCCTCCTGGTCCGGCTTGAGAATGGTCGTGACGACGCGCAGGCCGCGCGTGTAGGTCTCCTCGCGGAAGCGCTCGAAGACCATTTGCCGGGCCATTTCCGCGACGTAATCGGCCCGCACCGCAAACTCGTTGACGTCGCGCTTGATGTGCAGGTCCTGCTTTTGCGCCTCGGCGAATTGCGCGTCCGTGATGGAGCCCAGATCGAGCATCCGGCGCAGGACATAGGACTGGCGCAACTTGGCGCGCTTGGGATTGACGACGGGATTGAAGCTGGAGGGGGCCTTGGGCAGGCCGGCCAGCATGGCGGCCTCCGCCAGGCTGATGTTCTTCAGCGGCTTGCCGTAATAGATCTGCGATGCCGCGGCAAAGCCGTAGGCGCGCTGGCCGAGGTAGATCTGATTGATGTAGATCTCAAGTATCTCGTCCTTGGAAAGATTGTTCTCGATCTTGAAGGCGAGCAGCGCCTCGTAAACTTTGCGCGTCAGCGTCTTTTCGCTGGAGAGAAAGAAGTTGCGCGCCACCTGCATGGTGATGGTGCTGGCGCCCTGGCTTTTGCCGCCGCTGGTGAAGTTGGCGTAGGCGGCGCGCAGCACGCCCAGGGTGTCCACGCCGGGATGCTGGTAGAAACGCTCGTCCTCCGCGGCCAGTATCGCCTGCTTCATGATTTGCGGCACTTCCTGGATGCGCACCAGTGCGCGGCGCTCCTCTCCGAACTCCCCGATCAGATAACCATCCGCCGTATAAACGCGCAACGGGATCTTCGGCTGGTAATCGGTCAACACCTCGAGGGAGGGAAGTTGAGGGTAGGCCAGAATGACGATGATGGCCGCCAAGGCAAGGCCCATCAGGGCAAGGCCAGCCAAAAACAGGATTGGATAAGCGATCCAGCGCAGTGCGTTGGGCAAGTGAGGACTCGGTGCAGGACGAAAGCGCGCAATTATATGCTTCGTGCGCTACAAGTTGATTGTGCAGGGAAATTTCATGTCGTATTGCGCGTTGCCTGCAGACCCGAAGCGATGATGTATTTTCTGAAGAATCAATAGGTTAAATAGGTCGCCGAAGGCGGTGGCGGGTTTGTCGTGGAAAGGCGACAGAGCTACGGAAAAAAAACTTTACACGAGCCATAGTTGTTGCTAGGATTTAATGTAAATTATCTGTATTGCTCCTAACTAACGAAAATTCAAAAGGATTTTTCTTGCAGATAGATCTCTCCATATTCAACCCGAAGGCGCGGCCGTTGCTTGGGCTGGACATCAGCTCGTCATCGATCAAGATGGTCGAACTGGCGGAGGTGTCGAAAGGAAGCTATCGCATCGAGCGCTATGCGATTGAGAGTCTGCCGCGCGACGCCGTGGTGGATGGCAACATTGCCAATCTCGAAACGGTGGCCGAGGCGGTCAAGCGGGCCTGGAAACGCATGGGTACGTCGACCCGGTTTGTAGCCATGGCACTGCCCGCGGCGGCAGTCATCACGAAGAAAATCATCGTGACTGCCGGCCAGCGAGAGCGTGAACTCGAGTTGCAGGTCGAATCGGAGGCAAACCAGTACATCCCCTTCGCGCTGGACGAGGTGAACCTGGATTTTCAGGTGGTCGGTCCGGCGCCCAGCAGTCCCGAAGAATCCGAGGTGCTGATTGCCGCCTCGCGCAAGGAGAAGGTGGAAGACCGTGTCGCCGTGGCCGAGGCGGCGGGATTGAAGCCCATGGTCATGGACGTGGAGTCCTATGCCGCGCAGGCAGCCTTCGAACTGGTCGAAAGTCAGTTCCCGGAAGGCGGCAAGAACCAGACGATCGCGCTGGTCGACATCGGCGCGAATGTCATGAACGTCACCATCCTGCGCAACGATCAGCCGGTGTATACGCGTGAGCAGGCATTCGGCGGCAACCAGCTGACGCAGGACATCGTGCGCCAGTACGGCATGAACCAGGAAGAGGCCGAAGCCGCCAAGCGGACCGGCAATCTCCCCGAGAATTTCGAGTCCGATCTGTTGCGGCCATTCCTCGACAACCTGGCCCTGGAGGTTTCGCGGGCGCTCCAGTTTTTCTTTACCTCGACGCAGTACAACCAGGTCGACCACATCGTTCTGGCGGGAGGCTGCGCCGTGAGTCCCGGCGTGGATGAGGCCGTGTCGGGGCGCACCCAGATCAGCACGGTCGTCGCCAATCCCTTTGCCAACATGGCGCTGTCCCAGCGCATCCGTCCGAAGAACCTTGCCACGGATGCGCCGTCCCTGCTGGTCGCCTGCGGCCTGGCGTTGCGGAGGTTCGATCAGTGATCCGCATCAATCTTCTGCCTCACCGCGAGGAAAAGCGCAAAGCCCTGCGCCAGCAATTTTATGCCCTGTCCGGCCTGATAGCGGTACTGGCGATTTTGATCGTCATTCTGGTGCATGGGGTGATTGCCGGCTACATCGGCCAGCAGGAGGGCAAGAACGAATTCCTGAAAAAGGAAATTGCCGCCCTGGACAAGGACATCGACGAAATCAAGCGCTTGAAGGAACAGACCAATGCGCTGCTCTCGCGCAAGGGCGTCATCGAGTCGCTGCAAGGCAGCCGCGCCGAGGCCGTACAGTTGTTCAACGAACTGGCGCGTCAAGTTCCCGCGGGCATTTACCTGAAATCGCTCAAGCAGACAGGCAACAAAATCAACATTTCCGGCTTCGCCCAATCGAATGCGCGGGTATCGACCCTGATGCGCAATCTCGAAGCTTCTCCGCTGCTCGAGTAACCTGACCTCATCGAGATCAAGGCCGTTACCGTGGGGAACAGGCGTTATGCGGAGTTCAATTTGAATGTCCTCGTTACACGGGCTACCTCCGCGGCCGACAAGAAGCCTGGACGATCGGCACCGCCGCCCAAGCAGGATAAAAAAGCATGAAGACGCCCAGCTTGCCCAAAATGCCGGCAATCCCCCAAATCGATTTCCGGGCGCTGACGGAAGACTTTAAAGCGCTTGATCCCAAGGATATTGGCGGATGGCCGGTATTGCCCCGCGTGGTAGTGCTACTCGGGCTGTTCGTTGTCCTGCTGGCAAGCGGATGGTGGTTCGACTGGAAATCCGAGCTCGAGGAACTGGATGCCAAGCAGCAGCAGGAGACCAAGCTCAAGGACGAATATCTCGACAAGAAGAAGCAGGCGGTCAATCTGGAGGAATACCGCAAACAACTGGCCGAGATCGACAAGACGTTCGGAACTCTGCTCAAGCAACTGCCCAACAAGGCCGAAATGGAAGCTCTGCTTGTCGATATCAACCAGGCTGGCCTAGGACGAGGGCTGCAATTCGAGCTTTTCAAACCAGGCAGGGAAACATTCAGGGATTTCTATGCTGAACTGCCGATCACGCTGAAGGTGACGGGCAATTATCATGACTTGGGAGCGTTTTCTGCTGATGTAGCCAAATTGTCCCGCATTGTCTCACTGACCGATATTGCGGTTGCTCCAGATAAAGGGGGGCAACTGAAGATGGACGCCATCGCCATGACTTACCGGTATCTGGATGAAGAGGAACTGGCTGCTCAGCGCAGGGAAAAGGCGGCACAAGACAAGGCTAAAGGAGCCAAAAAATGAGGCAGGCGGCCATTATCGTCGTATGCATGGGGCTGGCTGCCTGCGGTGGGGAGGAGCATCAGGACTTGCGGGAATGGATGAAGGAGTCGACGAAGGACCTCAAGGGGAAAGTCCTTCCCTTGCCGCCCATGAAGAGCTTTCACACCGTTGCGTACGTGGCAGGCGATCAACCCGATCCGTTTGCTCCTTCCAAGATCGAGCCGGAGAGAAAGGCGGGTGCAGGAGGGGGCATAAAACCCGATCTCGACCGCCGCAAGGAACCTCTGGAATTCTTTCCTCTGGAGTCCCTGAAGATGGTTGGCACACTCATGAAGGGGAAAATGGTGCATGCTCTGATTCAAGCGGACAAGAACCTGCTACAGGTCAAGATCGGGAATTACGTGGGCCAGAACTTCGGCATCATTACGGACATCAAGGAAACCGAAGTGACATTGAAGGAGCTTATTCCCGATGCCTTGGGGGAATATTACGAGCGCACCAGCACATTGCATCTGCAAGAGCAGCAGGAGGTCAAGAAATGATTAAGACAATCATGCAATTTTCACGATGGCTCTTGCTGGCATTGCTTATGCTGTCGCATAGCGCCTGGGCGCAGATTGCCATCGACTCGATCGGCATCAGCCAGCAGGGTGCTGACATCATCGTGAAACTGACCACCTCTCAGCCGTTGTCAGCTGTTCCGGCCAGTTTCAGTGTTGCCAATCCGCCACGTATTGCCTTCGATCTTCCCGGAGTCACCAACGCGTTGGGCGTGAACATGAAGACGGTTAGTGAGGGCGACCTGCGCAGCATTAATGTGGTGGAGGCCGGAAACCGCACCCGGGTCGTCCTGAATCTTAAGAAAAATCGTCAGTCGTCGGCCCGGATCGACGGTAAGAATGTATACATAACCCTGGAGGGGGCGACGGGTCAATCCACTTCGGCAGCCATCGAATCCGCTCCGCAACCTTTTGCGGAAGCCAAACCTTCCTCCGGGACTGCGACGAGCATCAAGGACATCAGTTTTCGCCGTGGCCAGGGGGGGGAAGGAAGGGTATTGGTCGATTTGTCGGACAGTAACGTGGGCATTGATATACGGCAGCTAGGCCCCAACCTGATCGTCGAATTCCAGAAGGCCGCATTGCCCGACGCCTTACGCCGCAAGCTGGACGTGAGCGATTTCGCAACTCCGATTACCGCCATCAGTACAACCTCACAAGGCGAAAGCGTGCGCATGGTCATTTCTCCCAAGGGGCAATGGGAGCACAACGCTTACCAAAGCGACAACCAGTTCGTGGTTGAGGTCAAGCAGGTGATCGACGATCCGAACAGGCTGGTGCAGGGCGGCCGCAAGGGATACCAAGGGGAAAGGCTATCACTCAATTTCCAGAACATTGATGTGCGGGCGGTGCTTCAGGTGATTGCCGATTTCACCGACTTCAATATCATCACCAGCGACACCGTGGGCGGCAATCTCACGCTGCGGCTCAAGGACGTGCCTTGGGATCAGGCGCTCGACATCATTCTGCAAGCCAAGGGGCTTGATAAGCGCAAGAATGGTAACGTCATCTGGATTGCCCCTCGGGACGAATTGGCTGCCAAGGAAAAGCTGATTCTCGAATCCCGTCAGCAGATTACTGACATCGAGCCCTTAGTGACGCAACCGTTCCAGTTGAATTACCACAAGGCAAAGGCGGTATTCGACTTTCTGAAAAACAAGGACCAGACCGTTTTGTCGAAGCGCGGTTCGGTGATCGTGGATGAGCGCACCAACAAGCTATTTGTGACCGACGCCCCTGCGCGGCTGGAAGATGTGCGCCAGCTGATAGCTGAGGTTGACGTTCCGGCGCGCCAGGTCATGATCGAGGCGCGCATCGTTGAGGCTGAGGACAATTTCACCAAGAACGTGGGTGCGCGGCTGGGTTTTCACGATCAGCCATTTGCCGGGCGGAAAACCATGCTCTTCCCGGGCGTTCGCTACGGCTTCGGCGGCGGCTTGGCGGACACCGGCTATCATACGGGCCAGGTCTCGACCACGCCAAATTTCATAACGGATTCGATGGGCGTCAACCTTCCCGCAACATCTATTGCCGGAAAACAGCCGGGCCAGTTTTCGTTTGTCCTGTTCAACAGCGCACAAACCCGCTTCCTGAACCTAGAAGTGAGCGCGCTGGAAGCGGATGGCAAGGGCAAGATCATTTCCAGCCCTCGTGTCGTCACGGCCGATCAGGTCGAAGCGCTGATCGAGCAGGGCGTGGAGATCCCCTACCAGCAGGCCACAAGTTCGGGAGCTACGAGCATTTCCTTCCGCAAGGCGAACCTGGCGCTGAAAGTCAAACCCCAAATCACGCCAGACGGGCGTGTCAACTTGAGCGTAGACATCAACAAGGATTCGCCGAACACCCAGATCGCCACCGGCGCCGGCGTCGCCATTGACACCAAGCACGTCAAGACGGAGGTGCTGGTCGAGAACGGAGGGACGGTGGTCATCGGCGGCATCTACACCCAGGACGAACGGAGCATCACGACACGCGTGCCGGTGCTGGGAGACGTGCCCTATGTCGGCTTCCTCTTCAGGCACAACGAAAAAAAGGATAACAAGACCGAGCTGCTGGTCTTCATCACTCCGAAGGTCATCAGCGAATCGCTCAGCATGCGCTGAGCGCGCCGCAAGGCAATCACGGGCCGGCCCAGCCGGCCCTTTCTTTTTGCGGGAGAGCCCTCGCCTGATAAAATCCCCGCGTGAGAACCTGCGGCAACATCTATCTGGTGGGCATGATGGGCGCGGGCAAGACGACGATCGGCCGGCACCTGGCCAGGCGCTTGAACAAGCGCTTTGTCGATTGCGACCATGAAATCGAGGCGCGCACCGGCGTGCGCATTCCCCTGATCTTCGAGATCGAAGGCGAGCCCGGCTTCAGGCGCCGCGAGTCCCGGGTGCTGCGGGAACTGAGCCGAGAGGAGGGCCTGGTGCTGGCGACCGGCGGCGGGGCCGTGCTGGATCCGGGCAACAGAAGCTGCCTGAGCGAGACCGGCCTGGTGGTATATCTGTGCGCGTCGCCGGAAGCATTGTTCGCGCGGACGCAGCACGATCGCAATCGTCCGCTTTTGCAGGTGGAGAACCCCCTGGGGAAGATTCGCGAATTGCATGGCTTGCGCGACCCGCTCTATCGCGAGATCGCCGATATCGTGTTCGAGGGCGGCAGGCGTACCCCGCTGGCAGTGGCACGCCAACTGGAAGGGGAAATCCGGAAAATATGCGAACCTTGACCGTCGCGCTGGGCGCGCGGAGCTATCCGATACATATCGGTGCCGGCCTGGTGGCCCGGGCAGACCTGCTGCTGGCGCATCTCAAGGCGCCCCTGGCGGCGATCGTCAGCAACGAAACCGTTGCGCCGCTCTATCTGACAGGCCTTGCCAGCGCCCTGCGCGACCAGGGCGTTCGTGTGACGGAAATCCTGCTGCCGGATGGCGAGGAGCACAAGAACTGGCAAACGCTCAACCGCATATTCGACGCGCTGCTGGAAAATCGCTGCGAGCGGGCGACGACGATCATTGCGCTGGGCGGCGGTGTCGTGGGCGACCTGGCCGGTTTTGCGGCAGCGACCTACCAGCGCGGCGTGCCCTTCATCCAGCTGCCGACCACGTTGCTGTCGCAGGTTGACTCCTCGGTCGGCGGCAAAACCGGCATCAATCATCCGCTCGGCAAGAACATGATCGGCGCCTTCTACCAGCCGCGCCTGGTGCTGGCCGACACCGACACCCTGAAAACCCTGCCGGAGCGGGAACTGTCCGCCGGACTGGCCGAGGTGATCAAGTACGGCCTGATCCGCGACCTGGCCTTCTTCGAGTGGCTGGAAGCGAACATGGAAAAGCTTCGGGCGCGAGACCCTGAGGCGCTGACGCATGCCATCGAATGCTCCTGCCGCAACAAGGCCGAGGTGGTGGCCGAAGATGAAACCGAGACGGGTGTGCGGGCCTTACTCAACCTGGGGCATACCTTCGGCCACGCCATCGAGGCGGGCCTGGGATATGGGGAATGGTTGCATGGCGAAGCGGTCGCCGCCGGCATGGTGATGGCGGCGGAACTCTCGCGCCGCATCGGCTGGTTGAGCCAGGCCGACGTGGCGAGGACTGCGGCCTTGCTCAGGCGCGCCGGCCTGCCCGTGCGCGGCCCGGTGCTGGGCGCGGACCGCTATATGGCGCTGATGGCCCTGGACAAGAAGGTCGCTTCCGGCAAGCTGCGCCTGATCCTGCTCGAGGCGCTGGGCAAGGGGGTGATCCGCGACGATGCACCCGAAACGGAGGTTCGCGCCGCCATCGAGGCCTGTTGCCATGCCTGAGCTGGCCGCCTGTGCCGTCTCCGAGGCCAACTCCCGCGGTCGTCGCCATCCGGAGCCGACTCCTGCCGCACGCAGCGAATATCAGCGCGACCGCGACCGCGTCGTCCATTCGACGGCGTTCCGACGCCTCGAGTACAAGACGCAGGTTTTCGTCAATCACGAAGGCGACCTGTTCCGCACCCGCCTGACGCACAGCATCGAAGTGGCACAGATCGCGCGCACCCTGGCGCGTGCCCTGCGCCTGAACGAGGACCTGGCCGAGGCCATCGCACTGGCCCATGATCTTGGCCACACGCCTTTCGGCCATGCCGGCCAGGATGCGCTGAACGCCTGCATGCGCGAGCACGGCGGCTTCGAGCACAACTTGCAGAGCCTGCGCACCGTCGACCTGCTGGAGGAGCGCTACGGCGCCTTCGACGGCCTCAACCTCACCTACGAGACGCGCGAGGGCATCCTCAAGCACTGTTCGCCGAAGAAGGCGCAGGAATTGGGCGAGCTGGGCCGGCGCTTCCTTGAGGGCCGACAGCCGTCGCTGGAAGCCCAGCTGTGCAATCTGGCGGACGAGATCGGCTACAACAACCATGATGTCGACGACGGCCTGCGCTCGGGACTGATCACCCTGGAGCAGCTCGACGAAGCCGGTATCTGGCGGCGCCATGTCGCCGAGGTGCGCGGCGCCTATCCGGGTATCGGCGGCCGGCGGCTGATCCATGAAACGGTGCGCCGCATGATCAATTCCCTGGCGGTCGATCTGATCGAAACGGCCCGGCTCAACATCGCCGCGGCGGGGGTGGTCACGCCCGAGGATGTTCGTGCCGCGCAGCCCCTGGCCGCTTTCAGCCAGGGCATGCATGCCGAGCACAAGGAACTGAAACATTTCCTGCGCATCAACCTCTACCAGCATTACCAGGTCCTGCGCATGACCAACAAGGCGCGCCGCATCGTCAGCGACCTGTTTGGCGCCTTCATGGACGACCCGCGACTGCTGCCGCCGCAGTACCAGCAGATGGCCCGGGGCGACAAGCCGCGGGCCATTGCCGACTACGTCGCGGGCATGACGGACAGGTACGCCATCCGCGAGCACCGCCGGCTGTTCGCCGTCGGGGAAATCTGAGCGAAGCCGCCGCACACCATGACTACGCAATTTGCTCCGACCACCGGCCTGCCGGAACTCGATGCGGTGCTGTGCGGCGTGCAGAGCGGCGACAACATCGTCTGGCAGATCGAGTCGCTGGAGGATTATCTGGCCCTGGTCGCGCCCTATGCCGAAGCCGCCCGAACCAGTGGAAGACGACTGATCTACTTTCGCTTTGCCGACCATCCGGCATTGCTGGGCAATGCCGAGATCTATTACCTCAATGCGGAAGCCGGATTCGACACCTTTGTCGGCCAGGTCCATTCCGTCATCGAGGCGGCGGGGCGGGAAACCTACTACGTATTTGATTGCCTGTCCTATCTCGCCGACGCCTGGCTGTCGGATCGAAAGATGGGCAACTTCTTTCGCCTGACCTGCCCGCGCCTGTGGGATCTCGATACGGTCACCTATTTCGGCGTCTATCGCAATCGCCATGCGAAACCGGCCATGGGGGTGATCGCCAACACCACGCAGTTCATGATCGACGTCTTCCGCTGCCGCGAACGCCTCTATTTGCGTCCGATCAAGGTGCAGCACCGCTCGGCGGCCGCGATGAACCTGATTCATGCCTGGGAGGCGGCAGGCGGCTTTCGCCCGGTGCGGGACAGCGGCACGGTTGCCGAGATACTCGCCAACTCCCAGTGGCCCGGGCTGGAAGACATCCAGATCGCCAGCCACTGGCAGAAGCTGTTCGAGGCGGCAAAGCCGGTGGCGGCCGCACGTCGGGCCGGGTTTCCGGATCCGGCCGAGTGGGAGTGGTTCGCGCGTCTGAGCCGCCTGCTCTTCAGCGACGATCCGGCCATGTCCCGGCTGATCGACGAATACCTGACGCTTGACGACCTGTTGGCGGTGCGCAGCCGCATGATCGGCACCGGCACCATCGGCGGCAAGGCGCTGGGCATGCTGCTGGCGCGAGCGGTGTTGCGCCGTGATGCCCCTCAGCTCGATGCCCGCCTCGAGGCGCACGACTCTTTCTATATCGGCACCGACGTCTTCGATACTTTCCTGATCCACAACGACCTGTGGTGGATTCGCCACCGGCAGCGCGATCCGGCGACGTTCCTGGATGAAGTCGACGAGGCGCGCAAACGCATGCTGGCCGGCACGTTTTCGCCGGCGACCCTGCGCCAGTTCGAGGGCATGCTCGAGTATTTCGGGGAATGGCCGTTCATCGTGCGTTCCAGTTCGCGCCTTGAGGACCGCTACGGCAACGCTTTCGCCGGCCAGTACGACAGTGTCTTCTGTGCCAACCGCGGACCATGGGAGCGGCGCCTGAACGACCTGCTCGAGGCCGTCCGCCAGGTCTATGCCAGCACGATGAGCGAGCAGGCGCTGCGCTACCGGGAAAGGCGCGGCCTGCTGGGCGAGAACGAGCAGATGGCGGTGCTGATCATGCGCGTCTCCGGCACCGCCGGCGGACGCTACTTCCATCCGCATGCGGCCGGTGTCGGCCTCTCGGTGAATCCCTATCGATGGAACCCGCGCATCGACATGCAGGCGGGCGTGATCCGGCTCGTGGCCGGCCTGGGCACGCGGGCGGTGGATCGCAATGACGACGACTATACCCGCCTGGTGGCCCTGAATGCGCCCGAGTTGCGTCCCGAAACGAACTTTGGCGATATTGCACGCCATGCCCAGCGACGCATGGATGCCATCGACCTGAAGGAAAATCGGCTGGTCAGCGGCCCGTTTGCCGAGATGGTGCGCGACCATCCGGATTTCCCTTTCGACTTGTTCACGACCCGCGAGGATTCCGGCAAGCCCGCCTTTCTGACTTTCGATCGCCTGCTCGGCGAAACAGCTTTCGTTGAAGACTTGCGCGCCATGCTGGCGCAGCTGCAGGCAGCCTATCGTTACCCGGTAGAGATCGAGTTTGCCCTCAACTTCCTGGCGGATGGCGGCTACCGGGTCAACCTGCTCCAGTGCCGGCCCCTGCAGGTACGCAGCCTGGAGGAAAGCGTCCGCATTGCAGCGGCCGAGGATGCGTCGCACCTGTTCGAGGCGCAAGGCGCGGTGATCGGACCGAGCCGGGTGATCCGGCCGGACCGGCTGATCTACGTCGTCCAATCCCGCTATGCCACCCTGCAGCAGGACAGCCGCCTGGACGTGGCCCGCCTGATCGGCGCCATCAATCGCGTCAGCGAAGGCCGTACGCTGGTGGTGCTCGGTCCCGGCCGCTGGGGCACGCGCGATCCCTGGCTGGGGGTGCCGGTGGTCTTCAATGAAATCAACCATGTCACGGCCCTCTGCGAGATCGTCGCCATGAACGACAACCTGATCCCCGATGTCTCGCTGGGCACCCACTTCCTCAATGAACTTATCGAGGCCGACATGCTCTACTTTGCCTTGTTTCCGACGCGGGGAGGCAATCGCATCGACGAAGCGGGCATTCTGGCCCGTCCCAATCGCCTCGGTGAACTGCTCCCCAACGCCCGGCAGTTCGAAAGCATCGTGCACGTGGTCGATTTCGAACCGGGCTCGATCACGCTGTATGCCGATGCCGAGAGCCAGCGGGTGATCATGACATCCGTTTGACTGAAACCGGTGATTGCGTGAACGCGGTCGCAGCGTTATAGTTTGCGCCCCTATTTGGCCCGGAATCGTGCTTTGGCGCATTCCCACCGGGCAGGCCTGTTCAATGCAACCGGGGATAACTCGAAAGGAAATAGAAGATGAAGTATAAGAACCTGTCCGATTTCATGGACCATGTCCGGGCGAGGGATCCGAATCAGCCCGAGTTCCTCCAGGCGGTGCAGGAGGTGATGGGCAGCCTGTGGGGTTTCATCAGCGCCAATCCGAAGTATGCCGACTCCGCGCTGCTCGAGCGCCTGGTCGAGCCCGAACGTGCCTTCCAGTTCCGCGTGGCCTGGGTCGACGACCATGGCCAGACGCAGGTTAATCGGGCGTTCCGCATCCAGCACAGTTCCGCCATCGGCCCGTTCAAGGGCGGCATGCGCTTCCACCCCTCGGTAAACCTGTCGATCCTGAAGTTCCTCGCCTTCGAGCAGACCTTCAAGAACGCGCTGACTACGCTGCCGATGGGCGGCGGCAAGGGCGGCTCCGACTTCGATCCGAAGGGCAAGAGCCGCAATGAGGTGATGCGCTTCTGCCAGGCGCTGATGGTCGAACTCTATCGCCATCTCGGCCCGGACACCGACGTGCCGGCCGGCGACATCGGCGTCGGCGGCCGCGAAGTCGGCTTCATGGCCGGCATGATGAAGAAGCTGTCCAACAACGCCGCCTGCGTGTTCACCGGCAAGGGCCTGTCCTTCGGCGGCAGCCTGATTCGCCCCGAAGCCACCGGCTACGGCCTCGTCTATTTCGTGCAGGACATGCTGGCGCGCAAGAAGATGTCCTTCGACGGCTTGCGCGTGTCGGTGTCCGGCTCGGGCAACGTCTCGCAGTACGCCATCGAAAAGGTGCTGGAGCTCGGCGGCAAGGTGGTGACCTGCTCCGATTCGCAGGGCACGGTCATCGACGAAGCCGGTTTCACCCGCGAGAAGCTCGATGCCCTGATGGACATCAAGAACAACCATTATGGCCGCGTTGCCGAGTACGCCGAGCGTTTCAAGCTCAAGTTCGTGCCCGGCCAGAAGCCCTGGGGCGTGCCGGTGGACATCGCGTTGCCTTGTGCGACGCAGAACGAGCTCGACGGCGAGGATGCGAAAGTCCTGGTCAAGAACGGCGCCAAGTGCGTCGCCGAAGGGGCCAACATGCCTTCCAACCTCGATGCCGTGCATGTCTTCCTCGATGCCAAAATCATGTATGGTCCGGGCAAGGCCGCCAATGCCGGCGGCGTGGCGACCTCAGGCCTTGAAATGACCCAGAACGCCATGCGCCTGCCCTGGGAACGCAACGAAGTCGATGACCGCCTGCGCATAATCATGACCGACATCCATAACAACTGCGTGCGCTATGGCGAAAAGGACGGCTTCGTCAATTACGTCGATGGCGCCAACATCGCCGGCTTCGTCAAGGTGGCCGACGCCATGACGGCGCAGGGCACCTATTGACGGGCTCCTGTCCCGGGCCGGGCAGCTCGGGGCAGGGCA
>JABLTH010003142.1_pt1 | contig 19626 bp, 15 predicted proteins | sample 7875711 | NCBI WGS metagenome assembly JABLTH01 (sample SAMN14941262, study PRJNA633318) | bioreactor metagenome | isolation source: bioreactor | place: China | collected 2019-03-05 | reverse complement strand
GGGTGCAACGACGCATGTGAACTCCTTGGAAGAGAGGGACCGGCGTAGCCGGGCAGATCCTTGGGACAGTGGCCGGCGACGTTCCCCTTCGCCGGCCTTATCCGCCGATGGTCGCCGCGTGCGCCGGCCGGCGGCACGGCCCGGAAGTCATGCAGACAGGTGGCGATCCGTCATGGCGGAGCGCTTGACCGAGAACGACAGAGGCGAAAGCCGCCATGCGAAGCCATGCGAAAAAAATGCTTAGCCAGACCTTTGGATCGTTCCAGGCTTAAAAACCGCTTCGTGACCACCATCCCATTTTCAGCGACGTAATTAATTGCCCCGGAAAACGATTACCGGAAAATCGCTCTCCACGCCCTTTTCACCCATGGCGAAAGCTTCGCGCAAACAAGAAAAAATGGCCCTCGGCAAGCCGCCAGGCCACTCATTCAGGCCAGCAATGAAAATCGCTTCGGGAATTATTCTCGCCGCAAGAAAAGCGCGCAATTAATTGCGTCATCCAAAAATGGTGCATTCGCTCCGCGCGCTTTTTTTGTGACGCCCAAAAATCCGATTGACCGGGAAAGCCCCGGTATTTATATCGTCGTCAATTCGCCAACCCGGGGAGGGGTTGACGGATATCCCGGCGGAAGCGCCGCAAGGGCACGCGTCGCCTCCACTGCCACCAGGGGAAGCAGATCCGGGATTCGCGGGGAGCAAGCCAGACCAAGACCGGCGCAAGCCGGAGAAAGCTACTTGTGCATGGGGTCCACGCGGCCGCATAGGGCGCGTTCGTCCCCCAAAACCTCAACTGGGGAGTCATTCACTTATGAAAGCACGCTCCAAAGCGGTATCAGCCGTGGCGGTGACCGCCATGACCGCGCTGCTCGCATTCGCGGGCAGCACGATCGCCGCCGGCGCCAGTAACGCATCGGCCGGCTCGAACAACCCGAACAATGCCGGGGAGGACCCCTACGCCCCCAGCTACGCGCACTCGTATCGCCACGGCGCAGTGCCGACGCGCGAAGCGCATAGCCGCATGAAGCAGTGGAACGCGCTGCACGCGGCGACCACCGCGGCCGCTACGGGCACGCAGACGCTCAGCTACGGCGGCGGCGTGGACGGCATCGGCGTCACCAGCGGCACGCCCAAGGTCTACATCGTGGTCTACGGTAACCAGTGGGGTACCGCCAGCACCGATGCCAGCGGCAACATGACGCTGTCCGGCGATTCCGCCGGCGCCGTGCCCTACCTGCAGAAGATGTTCAAGGGCCTGGGCACCAACGGCGAACTGTGGTCCGGCGTGATGACCCAATACTGCGACGGCGCCGGTGTCGCCTCCGGCGCCACCTCGTGCCCGAGCAGCGGCGTGTCCTTCGTCGGCTACCCGACCGGCGGTGCCACGCTGGCCGGCATCTGGTACGACAACTCGGTGGCCTCGCCGAGCAACGCCACCGCCGCCCAGCTCGCCCAGGAAGCGGTGAATGCCGCGGCGCACTTCGGCAACACCACGGCCGCGTCCAACCGCTTCGTGCAGTACGTGATCCTGTCGCCGACCGGCACGCATCCGGACGGTTTCAACACGTCCAGCGGCCAGTTCTGCGCATGGCACGACTACAACGGCGACGCGGGCGTGAGCTCGCCCTACGGCGACATCGCCTTCACCAACATGCCCTACGTGCTCGACATGGGCTCCAGCTGCGGACAGAACTTCGTCAACAGCGGCACGGCGGGCAATCTGGATGGCTTCTCGCTGGTGGAGGGCCACGAGTACGCCGAGACCGTCACCGACCAGAACCCGGCCGGCGGCTGGACCAACCACACGGGCTCCAGCTACAACGGCCAGGAAAACGCCGACGAGTGCGCATGGCTCAGCTCCGGCCAGGGCGCCAGCGCCAACGTCAGCATGGGCACCGGCAGCTTCGCCATGCAGAGCACCTGGTCGAACGACACCAACCGTTGCGACATCTCGCACCCGATCGTGGGCGGCGGCGGTGGCGGCACGGGTGGTACGCCGACGGCCAACTTCAGCTTCACCACCAGCGGCCTCACCGCCAACTTCACCGACAGCTCCACCGATAGCGGCGGCACCATCGGCTCGCACTCGTGGACCTTCGGCGACAACGGTACTTCCACCGCGACCAACCCGAGCCACACCTATGCGGCTGGCGGCACCTACACGGTGACCGAGACGGTGACCGACAGCACCAGCGGCAAGACCAGCTCGAAGAGCGCCTCGGTGACGGTGAGCAGCGGCGGTGGCGGCGGCAGCCAGCTGATCGTCAATCCGGGCTTCGAGACCGGCTCGGCCACCCCGTGGTCGATGACCTCCGGCGTGCTGTGCAGCAACAGTAGCTGCAGCGGCGAAACCGCGCATGGCGGCAGCTGGTTTGCCTGGATGGACGGCTACGGCAGCAGCCACACTGACACCGTCTCGCAGAGCGTGGCCATTCCCAGCGGCAAGACCTCCGCAACGCTGACCTTCTACCTGCACATCGACACGGCGGAGACCACCACCACGACCGCGTACGACAAGCTGAGCGTGCAGGTCGTCAACAGCAGCGGCACCGTGCTGAAGACGCTGGCGACGTACTCCAACCTCAACGCAGCGTCGGGCTACGCCCAGAAGACGTTCGACCTGAGTGCGTACATCGGCCAGACCGTGACGGTCAAGTTCACGGGCACCGAAGACAGCTCGCTGCAGACCTCGTTCGTGGTCGACGACGTCAACCTCAACGTGCAGTAAGCCCTCATATCGAGGCTTGAGACCAAGCGGGCCCGGTCGTCGACCGGGCCCGTTTTCTGTGCACTTCAGAAGCGCGGAGGCGAAGGCAGGCGGACGGCATCATGCCTATCGATATCACGCACGCACGATCGCCAATCCAAGTGCCGCGAACGGCGCCACCAAGGCTTCAGCCGTATCGCCCGCCACCACCAGCGTCTGCGCTGCCTGCATCGGAGCGATCACGTAGGGCGACGCCGCGTGGAGCTTCTCGGCCGAAGCCAGCACCACCACTTCGGCCGCCTGTTCGATCAGCGCACGCTTCACGCTCGCCTCCTCGAAATCGCCGGTACTAAGGCCCGCCGTGGGGTGCACGCCAGTCACTCCCATGAAATAGATGTCCGCACGCACGCGGGCGATCGCTTCCATCGCCGCCGCGCCCACAGCCACCACCGAGTGCTTGAACAGACGGCCGCCGATCAGCACGACCTCGATGCCGGAATGCTCCACCAGCTCCACCAGCTCCACGGCGATGCTCGGGCTATGCGTGATCACCGTGGCCCGCAATGTCGGCGGCAAACTGCGCGCGAGCTGAACACAAGTGGTGCCGCCATCGATGAAGACCACCTGCCCTGGCTGCACCATGGCCGCCGCGCGGCGCGCGATGGCCGATTTCGCCTCCGGACCGATCTGCTGCCGGTGCGCAAAATCCGCCATCGCGGGCGAAGCCGGCAAGGCACCGCCGTGCACGCGTTGCAGCAAACCGTCCGCCGCCAGTTCGCGAAGGTCGCGGCGAACGGTGTCTTCCGAGACGCCGAAAACCTCGCTCAGGGTCTTGGCGATGACCTGCCCATCGCGTTTCAGGGCGGCGAGGATGGCTTGCTTGCGCTGACTGGTCAGCATGGCTTTTGCACGAAATTCATTGACATTGCACGAAATTGCACGATACGTTACCGGACAGCCCTTGTCCAGCCGGAACTCCCCCCAGGTCCCTCACCGCCGAACGGGTCCGCGTGATCGACAGCCTGGTGCTGTCGGACGACTGGTACCTGCTCAAGAAGACCATCTACGACTTCCGCCGCGCCGACGGCACCTGGCAGCGCCAGCAGCGCGAGACCTACGACCGCGGCAATGGCGCCGCCCTGCTGCTCTATCAGCGCGACACGCGCCGCGTGGTACTGGTGCGCCAGTTCCGCTTCCCCTGCTTCGTCAATGGCCACGACGGCATGCTGATCGAAGCACCCGCCGGCCTGCTCGACCAGGCCACGCCCGAAGCGCGCATCCGCGCGGAAGCCGAAGAAGAGACCGGCTATCGCGTCGGCGAGGTGCGCAAGGTGTTCGAGGCGTTCATGAGTCCCGGCTCGGTGACCGAGAAGCTGCACTTCTTCGTCGCCGAATACGACGCGTCGCAAAAGGTCAGTGGCGGTGGCGGTATCGAGGACGAAGGCGAGGACATTGAAGTACTCGAACTGCCTTTCGATGAGGCCATGGCCATGGTCCGCCGCGGCGAGATCGTCGATGGCAAGACCATCATGTTGCTGCAGTACGCGGCAATGCACGTGTTCGCGACCTGAGCGGACGGCCGAACCGAGCGCGAAAAAAAAACAGGGTCAGACGTCGACCCTGCTTCTGTCGGAATAGGTCCGTCAACGCGGGAATGGCACCGCTCGGGTAACGGCGCCCGCGTGACGGAGGGGGAGAAGACAATCGCGAGCCGAAGTCACTGGAGCACTCCGACCCGCTGACCACTCTCGGCCGCCTGGAGCCGACCATGGCTGCGCGCAACCTTAAGTGGCGTTCGCCTCGGCGACTTCTATCTACCTCACAAAGCCGCCAATGCGCGCGTCATTCGACTATGCAATGACGCCGTTTGTGCAGCGGCGCACAGGCGATTCACGCACCCGTTCGCATCGATCTTCACGGCGCTTTGCCACCCGATGCGCCGAATACCTGCCCCGTGATGTACGTACCGTCCGAGGAAGCGAGCGCCACGTAGATCGGCGCCAGCTCCGCCGGTTGACCGGGACGGCCGAACGGCGTGTCCGCACCGAAGCGCTTTAGATTCTCCTTAGTCTGCCCACCGCTCACCTGCAGTGGTGTCCAGATTCACTAATTCACCAATGTAATAAGTAATACACAGTACTGTCCGGGGAAAGACGCGGCGTTGTCGTCTAGACCTTTGATTGTCCTTATAAAATCGACTAATTTCGGCTGTCAGCGATTTCAACGGTGTTTGCCGGAAGCTTGGTGGTTTCACTCGCCGAGGGCGCCGTCATGCACGAGGGCCGTTTTGTATTCGCGCAGCTCATGCAGCACTTGCCGTGGCATACCTTCCGGCGGCTCACCGCCAAGTACGGTGGCAACCGCTACGTCAAACGGTTCTCCTGCCTGGATCAATTCCTCTGCATGGCCTTCGCCCAGCTCACCGGACGGGAGAGCCTGCGTGACATCGAGATCTGCCTGCGTGCCCATCAAGCCAAGCTCTATCACCTGAGCCTTCGTGGGCATGTGGCGCGCAGCACGCTGGCCGACGCCAATGAGCAACGCGACTGGCGCATCTATGCCGAGTTCGCGCAAAGCCTGATCGCCACCGCACGGCGCCTTTACGCCGACGATCCGCTGGACGTGGAGTTGGCGCACACGGCCTATGCGCTGGACTCCACCACCATCGACCTGTGCTTGTCGGTCTTCCCATGGGCGCGTGCCATGCATGCCGATTGCGGCGGCATCAAGCTACACACGCTGCTCGATATCCGTGGCGCCATTCCTACCGTGATTCACCTATCCGAATCGCGCCAGCATGACGTGCACATGCTCGACCAGATCGTCCCCGAGCCGGGTGCGATCTACCTGATGGATCGTGGCTATCTGGACTTCGATCGGCTCTATCGCCTCCACTGCGAAGGCGCGTTCTTCCTGATGCGCACGAAGAAGAATCTCCGGGTGCGTCGCCGCTATTCGCATCTGGTTGCAGACCGCCGCCTTATCGGGTGCGATCAGACCGTCGTACTGGCACGCGAGGTCGTGCGCCACAAGTATCCGGCCCCGTTGCGCCGCATGCGCGTGCGCGATCCGCACGACGGCCAGTCCATCGTTCTGCTGACCAACCACTTCGCCTTGCCTGCGACCACGATCAGCTCGCTCTACCGCCATCGCTGGCAGATCGAAATCTTCTTCAAGTGGATCAAGCAGCACCTGCGCATCAAGGCGTTCTACGGCACCTCGCCCAACGCGGTGAAGACGCAGGTCTGGATCGCCGTGGCCGTTTACGTGCTGATCGCCATCGTGCGCAAGCGCCTCCAGCTCGATGCCTCGCTCTACGAATTGCTACAGATTTTGAGCGTGACACTTTTCGAGCAAACCGAGCTGGAATGCGCCTTGCGCGGCAGCGCACTACGGGTTTCGACGACAGACTCCGCTAACCAGCTGATTTTAAATCTGGTTTAACCGGACAGCACTGGTAATACAAAAAACTAGCAATGGGAGGTACAGCAAAAAACACAAGCCTGATGATCATTGTTTTCAACAGAGCACACACTTCTGACATGAACAGTCACTTCCAGATCTGATCGCCGCCTCAAGCCCAGATTACGTCACCCCCAACAAGACCAATACCCCGACCTTTAAGCCGTCACCATCCGTAATATCGTGGCGATGTGATCACGGGGGCATTTCGTGCGAAACTCGATCACGCCCGCAGCGCGAGATAGGCAAAGACAAAAACCATTGCAAGTGTCATTAGTGTCAGAAATACAGGCCTTACGGTCCATGACCCGCCCCCCTCCTCCGGGCCAGGAAAAATAGGCAACTGGCCCCATCGATTTATTTTGTAACGCTTTTTCATGGCAAATCTCCAAAAACGTTACCTTGATATTGATTATGCATGAAGGGACTCACCCCAAACCCTCCAAAGCCAACACCAATGTTAACCGCCTGACCAGCCTGACTAACAGAGTAAGAACCACCAAATCCGAAATAACCGCCAAATCCGCTTGAAGCGCCCTCAAGGAATTGCTTTAACCTTTCTCGAGAGGCCCCCCCCATCGTCACATGATTCCAATAGCCAACCATTGGAAATACTTACCCCACGTGAAACGGGGTTGGGATAGGCCTTATTTGAACCTTTTCCGAGAAAAACATCTCCATATCGCGTGTACGTCGAGGAAAAAGACAAGACATATATGTCAATTTGAAAGTTAACATAATCCGGACCTCGAACTGGGACGTTCACCGGAACCCCTCCATCCATCTTATATATAGATGAATACGCCACCCCTGTTTCCAATCCCAGTAAGTCGACGTGGTGGAGTGGGCTTCCAAGAACGTAAATGTAAGTATTAAACCCCGCGCCCAACCCCAGCGGATCACTTGTCAGATACCGCCCCACCATCGGGTCGTAGTAACGCTGCAGATTGTAGTGCAGCCCCGTCTCCTGGTCGTAGTACTGGCCAGCGAAACGCAGGTGGAAGACGTAGCCATCGGCGCTGACCGGAGCGTTCTCGCCGAACGGGTCGTCATGAAGCGACCAGGACCATACGACCTTGCCCTCGCCATCCGCGATGACGCGCGGCGTACCGAGGTGATCGGCGTGAATGGTGCGGAGGGTGCTGGTGCCTTGGGCGGTGTCGATGACGGCGATCGGGAGGCCGCCTAACCAGATGTAGTCGCGCGTGGTATCGCCGTGCTCGGCGATCAGTTGGCTGGCCTCGTTAAAGAAGAAGCGCTGCTCCATGCTGCCAGCCAATCCCTTGGCGAGGCGTTCGCCGGTCGCGTTGTAGAGGTAGGTGGCGATGACGGTGTCGCCGCGGGTCACGGCGATCAGGCGGCCACGGTCGTCATAGGTGAAGCCGAGGGCGTCGCCGCCGATCGCGCGGAGGGTGGTGTTGCCGCTGAGATCGACCGTGCGCCCGGCATTGCCGGTGGCGGTGAGCCAGTGGGTGCCGTCCTGGTAACGGTAGTCGCCCAAGGCCAGGCCCTGGCCTTGCTTACTCAGGCGGTCGCCGGCCTTGCTGTAGGTGAACCCATTGCGCACCTGCTCTTGCGTGTCGAGCGCCTGGGTCAGCTGGCCGAGCGCGTCGTAGCGGTATTGGCCCTTCGCGCTGCCTTGTTCGATGGCGGTGATCTGGCCTGCGGCGTCGCGGGTGAAGCGCAGGCTCAGCGCGGCGCTGTCGATGGCGGACAGGTCGCCATTGGCGTCGTAGGTGCGGGTGACGATCTGGCCGTTGGCCAGGATGTAGCTTTCCAGCTGGCCGTCGGCGGCGTAGCGCAGGTCGCTGGCCACGGTCCGGCTCGCGCCATCCGGTAGCGCGGCCGCGAGGCTCGCGACTTCGCCGGCCTCGTTGTAGCGGTACGTCACTATCGTGCCGGTCGGGCGGGTTTCGGTGTGCAGGCGGCCGGCGCGGGTGTAGGTGTAGCGGGTGACGTCGGTTTGCCCGCCCAGGGTCAGGCGCTTTTCGGTAACGCGGCCTTGGGCGTCGTAGCAGTACGCCGTGGTGACGTCCTGCTCCACCACACGGGTGAGCCGACCGATGGAATAGGAACTCGCACAGCCGGTGACGGTGTTGGCTTCGTCGTAGTGATATGTGACGTTACTGGCGCTGTCCGGGTAGGTCGCCTTGGTCAGTCGGTCGAGCGTGTCGTAGCTGCGCTGGCTGGTGATGCCACGCGCATCGGTCTGCTGCACGACGTTGCCGTTGGCGTCGTACTTGTAACGGGTCGTGCCCGTGTCGGGGCTGTGGAGTGCGGTGACTTGACCAAAGCCGTCGCGTTCGTAGGTGGTGTTCAGGCCATCCGGATCGCCCACGCCCAGCAGGTCGTCGCGGGCACCGTAGGCGAATGCGCCGGCGGTGTCGCGGGTGGCGGCGTCCTTGCCCTGGTAGTCGTCCAGGGTGCTAACCAGGCGGTCCAGGCCGTCGTAGTCGTGGCGGCGCTGCACGCCAAGCGCCTCGGCGCTGCGCTGCAGATTGCCGTGGGCGTCGTAGCTGTCCGGGAAGCTGGCATCGAAGACTTTCCGTCCCAAACCATCATGCACCGCCGTCATGCGGCCGAGTGCGTCATAGCTGCGCGCCATCGATCGGCGTAGCGTGCCGCCGGCGTCGAAGGTTTCTTGCTTGAGCACCTGGCCGGTGGGGTCCAGCGTGACATGCATGCGGTGGCCAAGCGCGTCGGTGACATCAGTCAGGCGGCGGGCGGCGTCGTAGGTGTAGCGCAGGGTCACGCCGTCCGGATCGGTGATCGCGATCACGTTGCCGGCCTCGTCGTACGCCAGGCTGGTAATGACGTCCTGGTCGGATGGGGTGCCATTGGCGTTTCCACGCATGGTGCGCGTCAGCAGCCAGCCGCGCGGGTGATAGGTGAAATCCGTGAGGACGCCGTTGGGATCGCGCTGGCGGGTGACGCGGCCGGCCCGGTCGTAGCTGACGAAGGTGGTCGTCTGTTGCTTTGGATTAATGGCTTGGTAAAGATCGCCAGCATGGTGGCAGGACGCACCACCATCACAGCCCGAGAGATCTGTATCGGAGTAGTAGGCAAACCGTGTCATCCCGGCATTCGGCGCGGTCACGTAGGTCAGCAGTCCGGCCGCGGGACAGCCGCCCGCAGTGGAAGCCGCCACGCAATAGGTGTATTTCCAGCGGCGAACGCCTTGCGGCGGCGCCATATCTACGAGGGGGCAGGCATAGTCCGGTGCCTGCGCGGGATCCACCTCGCACTGCACCACAGGCTGCCATGTGCTGCCGTAATGCCAAAAGCTGCGCGCCACAGCGTTACCGTGCGCGTCGCGAACCTCCCGCTTGGTCAACTTGTGGTTGGTCCAGGTCGAAATAAGCGTTCGCTGCTCCGGCGTGCCGGCCGCTTCCACGCGCTCGATCTCATGACCGGCCTGGTCGTAAGCCAACGTAGTCCTGCGGCCCTTGAAGTCGGTCAGCGAGACGGGCAGGCCTTGCTCGTTGTACGACACGCCTGCGGTGGTACCGCAACTCGCGCACGGGTCACTGACGCGACTTACGCGACGCACGCCGGCGACCGACTGGTATTGCCGCGTGACCGAGGTACCGAAGGGATCGGTGGTGGTATTGCTGCCATCGGCGTGGTACTGCACGCGATAGCCGTGCGTGCCCAGCGCCAGCTCGGTCATCACCGCACGCCCGTCGGCCTGGTAAGTGTAAGTGGCCAGACGCGTACCATCATCCTTTAGCACACCCGTCAGGCGATGGGTCGCAGGCGCCTGGGTGTAGGCAGGCTCATCGTATCGATACTCCCGTCGCTCACCGCCGGGCCAGGTTACTTCGGCGAGCTGACCCATCGCATCGTAGGCATACGCCACGGCGCTACCATCCGGCGCCACCACGCGCCGCAGTCGATCGGAACCGTCGTAGGCCAGGACCAGCACTCGCCCGATCGGATCGGTGACGTTGGTTAGCCGCCCCTCCTCGTACGTAAAGGTCAGGGATGCGCCCTCCGGCCCCGTTAACTTGGTGAGTCGCCCACTCAGATCGTAGGTTTCGGTGCGCCCTTCGCGCGGGAAGGTCAAGGTGTTTCCCACCAACTGGCCGGTGAGGTCGATGCTACTCATCAGCGTGGCCGGAATATCCGCCGAAGCCGCCCAAGTCAGCGGCGATGTGGCTTTGAACGTCCATACCCGGCCATCGTCGTGAACGTAACGCATGCCACCCAATTGGCCAGATGTGGGCGGAAGCCGTTCCAGGTGGCGCCGATAGGAGAGTGTCCAATGCGGACCGAGCGGGCCCGACGAAGCGGCGGCGTCGAGACTGTTGTACGTGCGCTCCCAGCGAAGCCAGCGCCCGACGGTCAAATCGCTTTCATGGCGATAGACATTGCCGGTCGCCGTATCGATCGGGTCGCCAATGGCATTGCCCGCCGCCGGCTCGCCTAAGGCCTTCTCGTCGGCGTCCTCGCCATCGTCGCCCCCAGCGGCCAGCCGACACATCCACTCGTGCCGGCGCTTGTCGATGTAGGGATCCCAGAGCACGCCCTCTTCCGTCGCAGTGCCGTGCTGTATGCCAAAGCTGACCTCACCCACCGCCCAGTCCAACAACCAGGACAACTCACCATCCAAGGCACAATTGCGGACGATACGCACCAGGCCATTGCCCTGGTCGACCATGTTCGAGGCGGCATTCGCACACCTGTCCATCGCATCTTCATAGCGGTCTTCGATCTTTCCGTCGGTATAGACGAAATGCTCATCCGTGCACGCGATAGCCTGCGCGTGCGCGGGCAACGCGCAGGCAAGCAGCACGAAAACCAGGCCACCGAGAGGCCTGGAACAACTTGCCAAGGAAAAGAAATGACGACGGGCGCCGGGGAGGCGGCGATGAGGTTTCTTCACTAACGACATCCTTGCAGTGCAGTTGGCGCGGCGTTCTGGTCGCGCAAAAGCAGCACACCGTAAGGATCATCGAGCAAAGAAAATAGTCGGCGTAAAGCGCGACAAACTGTAGGGAATGGATGTCAGGCGAACTCGCTAGCGATTTGTCTCACTAGCCATTCGCATGAATCCGCATCAACGCGAGCCCCACCTTGCCTTTTCGGAAACAACCTCAGAGCAACGGCTACCCAGCCCAGGAACTCAATGCATTAGAGACGCCATCCAAGCCTGCTCACACAAAAAACAAAAAGGCCCCGAAGGGCCTTTTGTTTCACCGTAAAGATCAGAACGATCAGGCGAACGGATCGTCCAGCACAATCGTGTCGTCGCGGTCCGCACCCGTCGCCACGATCGCCAGGCGACAGCCGGACAGTTCTTCCACCGCGCGCAGATAAGCGCGGGCCGCGGCCGGCAGCTTGTTCCAGTCGCGGATACCAGCGGTGGACTCTTCCCAGCCCGGGAATTCCAGATACACCGGCTTGCACTCGGCCCAGCCGTCCGCGTCCAGCGGGGCCAGTTCGCGGCGCTTGCCACGGTATTCGTAGGCGATGCAGACCTTGATGGTAGGCAGGCCGTCGAGCACGTCGAGCTTGGTGATGGCGAGGCCGTTGATGCCGTTGATCTGCACGGCGCGCTTCAGCGCTACCAGGTCGATCCAGCCGCAGCGGCGCGGGCGGCCGGTGCTGGCGCCGAATTCGTTGCCGACCTTGCGCAAGCGCTCGCCCATTTCGTCGTGCAGCTCTGTCGGAAACGGGCCACCGCCGACGCGGGTAGCGTAGGCCTTGCAGATGCCCAGCACGTAGTCGATATCGCCCGCGCCCACGCCGGTGCCGGCCAATGCGCCGCCGACGGTGGTGTTGGACGAGGTGACGTACGGGTAGGTGCCGTGGTCGATATCCAGCAGCGCGCCCTGTGCGCCTTCGTACAGGATGTGGCCGCCTTCCTTGCGCACGTCGTGCAGGATGGTGGCGACGTCGTCGACCATGGGGCGGATGAATTCGCCATAGGCCAGCGCATCGTCCAGCACCTGCTGGAAGTCCACCGGCTCAGCCTTCAGCCACTGGGTGAGGATGAAGTTGTGGTACTCGACGGCGGCCTTGATCTTCTCCGGCAGCTCATGCGGATACATGAGGTCGGCTACGCGCACGCTGCGGCGGGCGACCTTGTCCTCGTAAGCCGGACCGATGCCGCGGCCGGTGGTGCCGATGGCGCTCTTGCCGGCAGCGGCTTCGCGCGCCTTATCCACGGCGATGTGGTACGGCATGATCAGCGGCGTGGCCGGGCTGATCTTCAGGCGCGAGCGCACTTCCACGCCCTGGGCTTCCAGTTCCTCGATCTCCTGCTTGAGCGCCTGAGGCGAAAGCACCACGCCGTTGCCGATCAGGCAGAGCGCGTCGTCGCGCAGGATGCCGGACGGAATCAGGTGCAGCACGGTCTTCTTGCCGCCGATGACCAGCGTGTGGCCGGCGTTATGGCCGCCCTGGAAGCGTGCGACCGCCTTCACCTGCTCGGTCAGCAGGTCGACGATCTTGCCCTTGCCTTCGTCGCCCCATTGCGCGCCGAGGATTACGACTGACTTGCCCATGATCTTCTCTCGTTGGTTGGCCCCATCGGGGGGCCGGAGGATGTTGAATCGAAAGCTTTACGGGCGGCGGCGCGTCAATGCACCAGCCGCAGGAACAGCAACCCGGCCGCCATGGCCATGGCGCCGAAGATCCGCAGGCGCCTGGGTTCCATTTTCAGCGCCTCGCGCGCCAGCGACTGCCAACCGCGCGGCGCGGCGAACAGCACCAATCCCTCGATCACCAGCACGAGGCACAGCGCGGCGGCCAGGTCATGCGGCATGCACGGCCCGGCCTCAGCGCTTGCTCGCGCCGTCGTTGAAATACTTCAGGAACTCCGAATCCGGCTTGAGCACCAGCACGCCCTTGCCGTCCTGGAACGAGGTGCGATACGCGCTAAGGCTGCGGTAGAAGGCGAAGAATTCCGGGTCCTGCCCATAGGCCTGCGCGTAGATGGCCGCGGCCTGGGCGTCGCCCTCGCCGCGGGTCTTGGCGGCGTCGCGCTCGGCGTCGGCGAGGATCACCTGGCGCTGGCGGTCGGCGTCGGCCTGGATAGTGTCGGCGGCCTGCTGGCCGGTGTAGCGCAGCTCATTGGCCAGCTGCGAGCGTTCCGCGCGCATGCGCTTGTAGACCGATTCGCTCACTTCGTCCGGCAGGTCAATGCGCTTGATGCGCACGTCGACCACGGCAATGCCCAGGCTCTTGCGCGCGGCGTTGTCGGTCTGCTTGCGCACGCGTTCGGTAATGTCCTTGCGGCCGCCGGCGATCAGCTCCTGCAGGGTGCGGGCGTTGAACTCGAAGCGCAGCGCATCCTTCACGATCGGCGACAGGCGGTTGGCGGCCTGCAGCTCGGCGCCCGCGGTGGCGCGGTAGTAGACCGCGTTGTCGGCGATGCGCCACTTCACATAGAAGTCGACGTTGACGCTCTTCTTCTCGGAGGTGAAGTAACGCTCCGGCTGCGCCTCCAGAGTGAGGATGCGGTTATCGAACAGAATGGCCTGCTGAATCAGCGGCAGCTTGAAGTGCAGGCCAGGGGTATCGCCCGTGCGCACGATGCGGCCGAACTGCGTGACCAGGGCGCTCTGCCCTTCATGCACCACGTAGGCGCTGTTGAAGCCGAGCAGGACGGCGAGAGCGACGATGACGCCGGCGAGGAATTTCATGGCTGCTTCTCCTTGCCCACGGCGTCGTTGGCGGCCGGTACGACGGTACCCACGCCCGGCAGGTCCCGTGCCGCGGCGCGGTCCAGCGGCAGGTAGATCATGTTGCGGCCGTTGCTGCCGTCCAGCACCTTGGAGTTGTTGGACATCACGTCCTCCACCGTTTCCAGCCACAAGCGGCGGCGCGTCACGTCGGGAGCAGCGCGGTATTCCTTGAGGATGAGTTCGAAGCGGGCGGCATCACCGGTGGCGCGGGCCACGCGCTCGGCGCTGTAGCCCTGGGCGGCAGCGATGATACGTGCGGCTTCACCCCTGGCTTCGGGGATCTTCTGACTGGCGTAGGCGCGGGCCTTGTTCTCGGTGCCCTGCTTGTCCTCGCGCGCGGCGTTGACATCGTCGAAGGCTTCTTTCACTTCCTGCGGCGGCGAGACGTTCTGGAAGCTGACATCGGTGACGGCCAGGCCCGAGTCGTAACTGTCCAGCGTGGCCTGGAGGATTTCGCGAGTCTGTTGCTGCAGCGTGTCGCGCGCCTGCTGGGCGGCGGCGGCCTGGGTGACGGCCGCCTGCGCGGCGGCGACCGGCGCGGCCGTGGTCGAAGGGGCCGCCGGCGTGGCGGCCTGCTCGATGGTCGAGCTGGTGAGGATGTTATCCATCACGTTGGCGCCGACCACGGAGCGCACCGCCGCCTCGGCGGCCTGACGCAGCGTGTCTTCCGGCTGACCGCTCAGCGAGAACAGGTATTTGCGCGCATCCGAGACCTGGTACTGCACGTTGAAGTCGACCGAGATGATGTTCTCGTCGCTGGTGAGCATGCGCACCTTGTCGGACACCGAGCGGACTTCGGTGGTGCTGACCTTGGTGACGGTCTCGATCGGGCGCGGAAGCTTGAAGTGGAAGCCCGGCGGCAACGTGCGCGCGTACTGGCCGAAGCGCAGCACCACGCCGGCCTGGCGGGCGTCGATGACGGTGTAGCTGCTGAGCAGCAGCGAGGCGAGCAGCAGCGCCAGCACGATGGTGAGTACACCGCCGGGACCGCCACCGAGGCGGGAAAGACGGTTGCGAAGCTGCTTGAGCGTGTCGTCCAGGCCGGACTTGCCGGGCGTCTGTCGATTCTTGCCCCAGGGGTCGCGCTGCCCGTTACCGGGTTCGTTCCAGGCCATTGTCAGTCTCCTTGAGGCCGCTGGGAGGCCGGCAACAACGGCCGGAAGCACCTTGGTCGGAAAGCATCATGGTGGCGTGTCGCGGCAGGGCAAGGGTTCGCCCGGCCGGAAGCGGCACAAAACGGTGGGCATTCTAGCAGAGGTGGATTGGGCAGGTCCCGTGGATCGGGAAGCCTTGGCGCGGCTTTGGAGCGGACCTTCTGAGTACGGGCGTCCGGACGTTTCTTCTGGCCGCAGCGGACGAGGATGGCGCTTGCGGAGAGGTGTTCAGTACGAGTGTCTAAGTTTGCTCGGTGGTCGCGGCGGGATGGCATCGCTCCGTAGGGACTCTCACCCCGCCCCTCCCCCGAAGGGGGAGAGGGAGTTTCTCCCGGCAGCGCGTCAGGCTTCGTCGCGTGAGTCGCCCAGGACGGCGCGAAGAAGCTCCGCCTCGGCGGGGCTGCCGCCGCTCAGCGGCGCGATGACGCTTCGCGGCGCGTCGATATGCAGATGCCAGCCGTCTTCGTCCACGTTCTCGCTGGCGATGGCGCCCGCGGCCTTCAGGCGCGCGTGCAGACGGCCGGCGGTGAGCGGCAGGCGCAGTTCGGAGCGCACGCGCTCGCCGCCGAGCAGCTCGCCCAGCGCCTGGCGCAGCAGGTCCAGCCCCTGCCATGTGGCGGCGGAAAGCCAGACGGTGACCGGGCGGCCTTCGTCGTCGCGGTCGATGCGCGGCTCGGCACCGGCCAGGTCGATCTTGTTCATCACGCGCAGCTGCGGCACGTCCCCGGCGTCGATCTCCTCCAGCACGCCGTCGACCACCTTGCGCAGGTACTCGCGCTCTTCGTCGGCGGCGTCGCTGACATGCAGCAGCAGGTCGGCGTCGCGGGCCTCGGCCAGGGTGGCGCGGAAGGCTGCGACCAGGTCATGCGGCAGATCGCGGATGAAACCGACCGTGTCGGCGAGCACGGCCGGACCGCAGCTGAGGTCGTCCAGGCGGCGGACCGTGGGGTCCAGCGTGGCGAACAGCAAGTTCGCGGCGAACACTTCGCCGGAAGTCAGCGCGTTGAACAACGTGGACTTGCCGGCGTTGGTGTAGCCCACCAGCGCGACGCGCGGCACGGTGTTGCGCAAACGCGCACGGCGCTGCTGGCCGCGCTGCACCTGCACTTTCTCCAGGCGCTTGGTGAGCATCTTCACCCGCTCGGCGAGCAGGCGGCGGTCGGTTTCCAGCTGGGTTTCGCCCGGGCCGCGGTTGCCGATGGCGCCGCCGCGCTGGGCGTCCAGATGGGTCCAGCCGCGTACCAGGCGCGTGGCCACGTGCTTGAGCTGGGCCAGCTCCACTTCGAGCTTGCCTTCGTGCGAGCGCGCACGCTGGGCGAAGATGTCCAGAATCAGGCCAGCGCGGTCGACCACGCGGGTCTTCAGGTGCTTTTCGAGATTGCGCTCCTGCACCGGGCTGAGGGCATGGTCGACCAACACCAAGTCGGCCTCGAGCGCCTGCACCATCTCGGCCACTTCGTCGGCCTTGCCGGTACCGATGTAGAAACGCGGGTTCGGATCCTCGACGCGGGCGGCCACGCTGCCCAGCACTTCGGCACCGGCGGACTTCACCAGCTCGGTGAATTCTTCGGCGCGGCGCACGGTATCGCCCTCGCCACGGGAATGCGGGAGCACGAGGACGGCGCGCTCGCCTTTCTTTTGTCTATCGAACACGGATGCGGAATGACCTGTGCGGAAAAGGCCCGGCGTCGGTCCCTTAGGGCCGCGAGGGGCGGATGGAAGTGCAGCGGCACGCGGCGCGCCACAAGCCGGGATACGACCGGGCGGCGGGACCTCGGGCCCCGCCGCCCCTCACACATGGTCATTCCGTGCCCGAAATCAACCTTCCGTCTCGGGAGCGGCCTGCTCGGCGTGGCCCTCGTGACCGGTGCCCATCCGCACGTTGCGGCTGGGCACGACGGTGGAAATGGCGTGCTTGTAGACCATCTGGCTGACCTGGTTGCGCAGCAGCACCACGAACTGATCGAAAGACTCGATCGTGCCCTGCAGCTTGATGCCGTTGACCAGGTAGATGGCGACCGGGACGCGCTCGCGGCGCAATGCGTTCAAAAACGGATCTTGCAATGACTGCCCTTTGGACATTTTTGTTCTCCCCTCGCAACGGACGGGCCGGAGAAAAGACGCACGCGGCGCCCCGGCCCAAGGCCCGGGAATATTAACCACTTTTAAATCGTTGATGAAAGGGCATTTGCGCTCGATGGGATGGCTTTTTTGCCCGGTCCCGGGAAGCGCGAACGACGTCGCGAAAAACCCTAACCGGGAGGTCCGAGAAACAGCCCGAGCGCATCGGCGGCACGGGCCTCCAGTCCTGGGCGTTCGGGGTCGAAGGTGCGCGCGTCCAGCTCGCCGCGCAGCCAGGTGATCTGGCGCTTGGCCAACTGGCGGGTGGCGAAGATGCCGCGGTCACGGAATTCGGCGGCATCGGTCAGGCCATCCAGATGTTCCCAGGCCTGCCGGTAGCCGACCGCGCGCATCGAGGGCAGGTCCGGGTGCAGGTCGCCGCGTCCGCGCAGGCGGCGTACTTCGTCCAGGAAACCCTGGGCCAGCATCGCGTCGAATCGCTCCGCGATGCGTGCATGCAGCGCGGCTCGTTCCGCCGGCAGCAGGGCCAGCTTGAGCACGCGCCACGGAAAGCGCTCGCCGCTGCCGCCGCGCTGCTGCTCGGAAAGCGGTTGGCCGGTCAGCTCGATCACCTCCAGCGCGCGTTGGATGCGCTGCGCATCCTGGGGGCCGATACGCGCGGCAGCCGTGGGATCGGCCTGGCGCAGCCGCTCGTGCATGGCAGGCCAGCCGATCGCCGCCGCCTCGGCGGTGAGCCGGTCACGGATGGCCGGGTCGGCTTCCGGCAGGTTCGACAGGCCCTGATGCAGGGCGCGGAAGTACAGACCGGTGCCGCCGACCAGCAGGGGAACCTTGCCGCGCGAGGTGATGTCTTTCATCGCCTCGACGGCATCGGCGCGGAAATCGGCCGCGGAATACGGCTCGGCCGGATCGCGGATGTCGATCAGGGCGTGCGGATATCTCTCCAGCGTCGCCGGGTCCGGCTTGGCCGTGCCGATATCCATGCCGCGATATACCAGCGCCGAATCCACGCTCACCAGTTCCACCGGGAAGCGCTCGCTCAGCGCACAGGCGAGCGCAGTCTTGCCCGAAGCGGTGGGTCCCATCAGGACGATGGCGGGGTGACGCGGGTCGGCAGGCATCGGGGGTCTGAGGGGCTCAAGGTGACGTGCAGGGGCAGGCTGTCATGAAGCGGATGGACCGCTCAACGGCAGCGCAACGCCGTTTGAACGGTATGGGCACGTGCCTTGCTTCACATTTTGGACGAGAATCACGGGGTCGTACACGATCGGACCGTGGTCAGCCATCGCGAACCACCGAGATCGTTGAACGGGGGGAAGTAGGAATGAGCAAACGCAAGTACATGATCGCCGATCCCGGCGACCGCACCACGGCACCGGGAGGTGCCGCCGCCAAGCGCGTCCACGCGCGCGAAGACGGGCAGCCGCCGGTGTGGAACAAGGACACCCGCGGTTTCTGGTTCGTGGTCTGCGTCGGTATCAGCCTGGTCTTCGCGCTGATCTACGCCGCGGTGCATTGAGGACGGCGGCGCGCCGCCGTCCCCTTGCCCGCTGGAGCGACACACGCTCGTCGGTGCCCCGCTCCCGCTCGCTCGCCTGCTTCGCGAGTCCCCTCGTCCACCCCGCCGACCCGGCCATTCATTCGTAGAACTCCACGCGGCCACCGACCAGGTGGTACATCGATCCGACGATCTTGATCCTGCCGTCCTTCTCCAGGCCGGCGAGTACGCTGCTGTCCCGGCGAATGCCCTCCACCGTGCGCTGCACGTTGGTCCTGGCCACAGCGTCGACGAAGGCGTCGTTCTTGCTGTCGCGGGAGCCGTCGAACGCAGTGGCTTCCACGGCGGGCTTGATCCTGTCGAGCAGCCCGGTGAGATGCCCGAGCTGGGCATGATCGATCGCGCCCTTGATGGCGCCGCAGGCGGTGTGGCCCATCACCAGTACCAGCTTGGCGCCGGATACGGCGCAGGCGAATTCGAGGCTGCCCAGCAGGTCGTCATTGGCAACGTTGCCGGCGACGCGGGCGATGAACATATCGCCGATGCCGGCGTCCAGGATGATCTCGGCCGGCGCGCGCGAATCGATGCAGCCGAGCACGACCGCGGCCGGGTATTGGCCGTTGGCGCTGGCGCGCTTCTGGGCGAGGTAATTGTGCTGTTCCATCTTGCCGGTGCGGAATCGCTCGTTGCCCCGCTTGAGCATGGCGATGACGTCGTCGGGCGTCAGCTTGTCCCGTTGCTCGCGGGTCAGCGCGGCCGCCTCGGCCAGGCCGGCCCAGCCCAGCGAAAGACCCCCGACCGCTCCGAGGGCCGCGACGCCCAGTGCCGATTTGAGCAAGGTCCGGCGTCGACCGTCGGCCTCGTGGCCGCAGCACGCATCCTGTGTGGTGTCCATGCAGCGCCCCCCCCTGGATGATGGCCTCGCGCGAAGCCGGGGCGAGTGCAGCGCGCGCGCCATCAAGCGGATGTGAATGGGCGAGGCCAGGCGACGACCTCCCGCGCGAAATGCGATAGCCACCTCGAAAAAACGGGCCC
>JABLTH010102163.1_pt1 | contig 19635 bp, 18 predicted proteins | sample 7875711 | NCBI WGS metagenome assembly JABLTH01 (sample SAMN14941262, study PRJNA633318) | bioreactor metagenome | isolation source: bioreactor | place: China | collected 2019-03-05 | reverse complement strand
TCTTGACGAGCCCCTCGCGCGCGGCCTCCTTGCGGTCGGCGGGGATGGCGTCCTCGAGATTGCCGAGCAGGATGTCGGTCTTCTTCGCGATCTCGGGCAGCTTCGCCGCCATCTTCTCGTTGCTCGGGTCGAAGAAGTGGATCATGCGCGACGGCTTCACCGGGATCTCCGACACGGGGGTCGGAGCGCCGACGGCCTGGGGCTTGAGGAAGTCGCGGGGGCTGCGCACGGGGGCTCCTTCGCTACGACTCGTAGAGCTTGATCACCTGTACGGTACCAGGCGGCGCGGCCTGCACGCACAGGTCGCACAGGACGCACTCGTCGAGGTTCTCCTCGACGATCCGCAGCGCGCCGCCGTCCACGGCGAAGATGTTGACGGGGCAGACCTCGACGAGCTTCTTCGCGAGCGCGGCGTCGCCCGCGACCTTCGGGTCGACCTTCACATCGATGAACATGCCCGCCATCAGTGTACGCCTCGCTTCTGCATCTCCGCGCGGAGCAGCGCCGGGATCTCCTCGATCCGCTCGGCGACGGCGATCCCCGCGGCGCGCATGCGCTCGATCTTGTCGGCGGTCGTGTCGGCCTTGCCTTCGACGATCGTCCCGGCGTGGCCGAACCGCATGCCGGGCATCTCGTCCATGAAGCGCCCGGCCATGAACGCGACGATCGGCAGCCGCGAGCGGTTCTCCTTCACCCACTCGGCGAGCTCGGCCTCCATTCGCCCGCCGGGCTCGGAGTAGATCGCGATCGCCTTCGTCTCGGGGTCGGCCTCGAAAAGCGGCATCAGCTCGGCGTAGGTCGACCCGATGATCGCGTCGCCGCCGATCGACACCGCGGTGCTCTGCCCGAGGCCCGCGGCGGTGAGCGTGTTGCAGATCTCGGTCGTCATCCCGCCCGAACGCGACATCACGCCGATGGGGCCCTTGCGGAACGCCTTCTTCGCGTCCTCGGCGCGGCCGCCGAGCCCGCCCATCTTGGCCTCGTCGGGCGAGAGGATGCCGAGGCAGTTCGGCCCGATGATCCGGGCGCCGCGCAGCTTCGCGAGCTCGACCATCTGCGCGACCTCGCCGCGCGGGATCCGCTCGGTCACGACGACCACGAGCCGGATGCCGTTCTCGATCGCTTCGAAGACGGCGTCGCGCGTGAACGCTGCCGGAACGGTCACGATCGAGCCGTCGACGTGCATGCGCTTCGTGATGTCACGGACGCAGTCGTAGACGGGAACGCCGTAGACGTCGCGGCCGGCGCGGCCGGGCGTCACGCCGCCGACGATCTTCGTTCCGTAGCTGAGGCCCTCGCGGGTCATGTTCACGGCCTCACGGCCGGTGATGCCCTGGATGATGACGGTGGTGTCCTTGTGGATGAGGATCGACATGGAGGATTCCCATCGAGCGCCACGCCCGCTGCGCGGGCGGCAGGCGCCTTCGTTCGCCTTCGGCTCACTGCGCGCGCCCTCCGGGCGCTTGCTTCTTCATCTTCGCGACGGCGCGCCCGGCGGCCTCGTACATCGAGACGCTGCGGTCGCAGTACTCGACGCCGTACTTGCGAAGGATCTCGAAGCCGTCGGCCTCCCACGAGCCGGGGATGCGGAAGATCGCGATCGTCTTCGCGGGGTCGCGGCCCGACTCGACGCAGCCCTTCACCACGCCGCGCGCGACGATGTCGACGCGCGTGTTCGAGACGACGTTCATCATGACGGCGATCTTCTCGACGCCGGGCTTCGAGAGAACGAGCTTCGTGAGCGCGCAGGCCTTCTTGACGCTCGGGTTGCCGCCGATCTCGCAGTAGTTGGCGGGCCGGCCGCCGTGCTTGCGGACGGCGTCGAAGAGCGTGAGCGATCCGCCGCCGGCGCCGATCACGAGGCCGAGGTCGCCGTCGAACTCGACGACGTTGCCGGCGACGCCGCGATGGTCCGACGCGTCGACCTGCGCGCCGCGGATCTCGAAGTCGGTCGGCGGCCGCGCCTGCCGCGTCTCCTCGGGCCGGATGCCGAGCTCCTCGAGCACCTTCTTGTGCTTCTCGCGCGCGTCGCCCTCGAGATCGACGTGCCCGTCGAGGACGACGAAGCGGCCGTCGGCGAGCTTCGCGAGGGGGTTGATCTCCGCGAGCGTGAGGTCGTACTGGAAGAAGATCTCGATGAGCTTCGCGACGATCGGCGTGAGGCGCGTGAGGTCGGTTCCGGTGACGCCCGTCGCGGCGACGGCCTCCTTGGCGATGCGCGGCGTGAAGGGCACCAGCGTCGACACGTGCGTCTTCGAGACGTGGTCGGGATGCTTTTCGGCGACCTCTTCGATGTCGATGCCGCCCATGTCGCTGAAGATCACCACCGGGAGCTTGCGGCGGCCGTCCCACGTGACGCCGGCGTAGTACTCCTGCGCGATCGGGCTCTTCTCCTCGACGAGCACGCCGCACGACTTCTGGCCGTTCACGACGATCGGCAGGATCGCATCGAAGTGCGCCGCCGCCTCGTCGGGCGTGCCGGCGAACTTCACGGCGCCGGCCTTCATGCGCCCGCCGGAGAGCACCTGGCTCTTGAGCACGACGGGGCCGCCGATCTCGGCCGCGGCGCGGCGGGCGTCGTCGGCGCTGCGGGCGAGCGCCCGCTTGCCGAGGGGAAGGCCGTGCCGCGCGAACAGCGCCTTCGACTCGTATTCGTAGAACCGCATGCAGCCCTCGGAGCGGGTGGGGGAAGACCCCGTAAGAGCGCGGACCCTAACGTCATTCCCGTCGACGGGCAAGCCGCGTGCGCGCCTCGCCGGGGCCTTCGCCGCCGGTTACGCTCGGGCGTCCCACACGAAGGAGCCCCCATGCCGTCCGCCCTTCAGCCGATCGTCGACGCCATCGAAGCGCGCGCGAGCGCCGACGCCTTCCTCGGTCTCGCGGTGCCGAAGACCTTCCGCGCCGTCACGACGCACAAGGACGAGCAGAAGATGTTCGAGGGCGTGGCGTCCGCCGAGAAGGACCCGCGCAAGTCGCTCCACGTCGACGAGGTGCCGGCGCCCGAGCTCGGCCCGGGAGAGGCGATCGTCGCGGTGATGGCGTCGGCGATCAACTTCAACACGGTCTGGACTTCGATCTTCGAGCCGCTCTCGACCTTCCTGTTCCTCGAGCGCAACGGCAAGCGCAGCGCGCTCTGGAAGCGCCACGACCTGCCGTACCACATCGTCGGCAGCGACGCGTCGGGCGTGGTGCTGCGTGTCGGGCCGGGCGTCACGAAGTGGAAGCCGGGCGACCGCGTCGTCGTCCACTGCAACTACGTCGACCTCGAGGAGCCCGAGGGCCACGACGACGCGATGCTCGACCCGAACCAGATGATCTGGGGCTTCGAGACGAACTTCGGCGGCATGGCCGAGCTCGCGCTCGTGAAGAGCAACCAGCTCATGCCGAAGCCCGAGCACCTCACGTGGGAGGAGGCCGCGTGCAACGGCCTCGTCAACTCGACGGCGTACCGCCAGCTCGTCTCGAAGCACGGCGCGGGGATGAAGCAGGGCGACAACGTCCTGATCTGGGGCGCGTCGGGAGGTCTCGGCGGCTACGCGACGCAGTACGCCGTGAACGGCGGCGCGTTTCCCGTGGGCGTGGTCTCGAGCGCGCATCGCGCCGAGATCGTCCGAAGGCTCGGCTGCGAGCGCGTCATCGACCGCAAGGCCGAGGGCTACCGGTTCTGGGACGGCGACAGGATGAACATGAAGGAGATGCGTCGCTTCGGCGCGAAGATCCGCGAGCTCACCGGCGGCGAGGATCCGGACATCGTCTACGAGCACCCGGGCCGCGAGACCTTCGCGGCGAGCGTCTTCGTCGCGCGCCGCGGCGGGACGATCGTCACCTGCGCGTCGACGAGCGGCTTCGAGCACGTCTACGACAACCGCTACCTGTGGATGAACCTCAAGCGAATCGTCGGCTCGCACTTCGCGAACTACCGCGAGGCGTGGGAGGCGAACCGCCTGGTGTGCCGCGGCTCGATCCACCCGACGCTCTCGCGCTGCTTCCCGCTCGAGCAGTCGGGCGAGGCGGCGCTGCAGGTGCACAAGAACCTGCACGACGGCAAGGTCGGCGTTCTGTGCCTCGCGCCGCGCGAGGGGATGGGCGTCGTCGACACCGCGCTGCGCGAGAAGCTGCTGCCGAAGATTCAGCTCTACCGGAGCTGACGCCGCGAAGGGCGCCTCGCCGGCGTCTGCGTGCGGGCGGGCGGCGCGCGGCGCCGAGCGCGGCGGCTCACCCCCGCTCGCGTCGCAGCGCCACTTTGTCGATCTTCCCGATCGGAAGCATCGGCAGCGCGTCCGCGACGACGATCCGCTTGGGCACCTTGAAGTTCACGAGGCGCTCGCGGCAGAAGGCGCGAAGCTCGTCTTCGGTCGGGTCCGAGCCCGGCCTGCGGATCACGTACGCGTGGCCGACCTCTCCGTAGAGCGGATCGCGAACGCCGAGGACGGCCGCGAGCGCGACGGCGCCGTGCGCCTCGAGCACCTGCTCGACCTCCCGCGGGTAGACGTTCTCGCCGCCCGACTTGTACATCTCGCTCATCCGCCCGCGCAGCGCGAAGTTGCCGTCGGGCCGCAGCAGCGCGACGTCGCCCGTATGGAGCCAGCCGTCGGCGTCGATCGCGGCGGCGGTCGCTTCGGGACGCCGCCAGTAGCCGAGCATGATGTGCTCGCCGCGCACCTGGATCTCGCCTTCCTCGCCGGGCGCGACGGGCGCTCCATCGGGTCGCGCGATTCGCACTTCGAAGTGCGGATCGGGCCGTCCCACCGTCTCCGACAGCGTGTCGAGGTCGTCGTCCGGCTGTGTATAGGTGACGGAACCGGTCGTCTCGGTCATGCCGAAGCTCGTCGCGACGACCACGCCGGGGCTCGTGCGCCGGAGCGCCTCGATCATCTCGCGCGGCGCGCGCGCGCCGCCCCAGATGATCCACTGCAGGCTCGTGAGATCGAACCGCGCGAAGTCGGGCTGCGCGAGAGCGAGCGCGAACATGGTCGGGACCTGGCCCCAGATCGTGAGCCGCTCGCGCTCGATCAGCTCGAGCATCCCGTGCGGGTCGAACCTCTCCATGTGATGCATCGTTCCGCCCGCGACGAGCGCGTACGACGACATGTCGCCCATGAATCCGATGTGGTTGACGGGCAGGTTGCAGATGCCGGACAGCGGGCTCGCCGGCCAGCGGCCGGCCTGGACGACGGAGCAGAAGACGAGGCCGCCGTGCGGGAGAAGGGCGCCCTTCGGCCGACCGGTCGTTCCCGACGTGTAGACCAGCAGGCACGGATCGCGCGGGCCGACGGCCGCACGCGCCGCGGCGAGCCGGTCCGCGCCCACGCTGCCCCCCTGCGCCAGCCATCCGTCCCACGACGTGCACCCCTCGCCGTCGCCCAGCACGACGACGCGCTCGACGCACGCGTGGGCGGCGCCGAGCGCGCGCAGGACGTCCGCGTGCTCGCCCTCGGCGTCGCTCGCGAACCCGAGCAGCAGGCGCGACCCGGAGTCCTCGACGAAGTAGCCGAGCTCGCCCGGCGGGAACTTCGGATTGAGTCCGAGGAAGATCGCCCCGATGCTCGCCGCCGCGAGGAAGCCGAGGAACGCCTCGGGCCGCGGCGTCGCGAGCATCGCGACGCGGTCGCCCTTCGCGACGCCGGACGCGAGGAGCGCGCGAGCGAAGGCGTCGACCTCGGCGCCGAGCCGCGCGTACGTCCAGCGCCGGTCGTCCTGCGCCATGCACAGCCGAGCGCCGTCGCGCGCGGCGTGGTAGGCGACGTAGTCGCTGATGCGGCCGAGCTGCGGGATCGCAGTCACGCCGTCTCGCGCGCCTCCGATCGCTCCGGCGCGCCGCCGCTCACCGGACGATCGCCATGGCGAGCCATTCGGCGTAGAGCAGCGGCTCGGCGTCGCCCTCCTGCTCGATCCACGACTCGAGCGTCACGACGAAGCGGCCTTCCCGCTTCTGGCGGACGTCCTTGAGGCGAAAGCGCGCGCGGACGCGCGTGTCGACGAGCGTCGGCCGCAGGAAGCGGATCTTGTCGAAGCCGTAGTTGAGCCCGTACGAGAGGTCGGCGCCGAGGGGGTCGAGCTCTTCGAGGAAGCCCGAGAGCATTGCGACGAGCAGCGTTCCCTGCGCGATCGTCTTCCCGAACGGACTCTCGCGCCGTGCGCGTTCGGGATCGTTGTGGAGCCAGTCGCGGTCGCCCGTCGTCTCCGCGTGCGCGTCGATGCGCGCCTGGTCGATGAGCTTCCACTCGCTGACGCCGATCTCGTCGCCGACCCGGCTTCGCAGCTTCTCGATCATTGCAGGGGTCCTCCCTCGGCCGGGCAGCGCGCTACGCGTAGTGGCTGCGCCGCTTCACCACGATTTCGCGGTCGAGCTCGAAGATCTGCACACGTTCGTGCCCGGCCGGCGCGTCGTCGCTCTCCGGCGCCCCTTCCGATTTCTCGAACTTGTGGCCGAGCAGGCGTGTCGAGACGATCCCGACGTCGGGCCGCGACGGGTGATCGCGCCTGTCGAGGATGTCGGTCGCGGCGAAGACCGTGTCGCCGGCGAAGAGCGGCGCGGTGTGACGCCCGGTCGTGTAGACGAGATCGCCGAGCGCGTTGTCGTGGACGTCGGGGCACGAGAGGCCGAGGCAGAGCGTGAAGGGAATCCCGCCGAAGATGATGAGCCTGCCGCCGACGTACTGCTTCGGGTTGAGGTCGATCATGTGCTGGTTGCAGTGCACCTGGCTGGTGTTGTCGAGAACGGCCGTCAGGTGGATGTGCTCGGTCGTCATCGTGCGGCCGCGCCAGTGCTCGATCCGCGTCCCGGGCTCGAGGTCCTCGAAGTACGTGTCGCGGCTCGAGAGATGCGCGAGGGCGGCGTAGTCGCGGCCGCGGTCGTACGGCGGGAGCCACAGCTCGCACGAGACGGCATCCGGCGCGACCTCTCCCTCGTCGACGCTCTTCGACTCGTCGCGCTTCCAGACCTGCACCTTTCGCTGCCAGGCCATGACGATCGCCTCGTCGCTCTCGCCGACGTTCTTGCGGGCGATCGACTGCACGTGGACGACGCCGAGCTTCGGGTTGCTCGACGAGGGCTTGACGCCGAGCACCTTCGTCTCGACCTCGAGGGTGTCGCCGACGTAGACGGGCGCGCCGAAGCGCATGTCGATGTACTCGAGGTTCGCTCGCGCGTTCTCGGAGACGTCCTCGACGGTCTGGCTGAAGGCGACCAGCATCGTGAGCCCCGGCGGAACGACGAGCCCCCGGAAGCCGTACGCACGCGCATAGCGCGCGTTCTTCGCGAGCGGGTTCGTCGTCATCGTGAACTCGGTGAAGGTCGTGAACAGGCCCTCGGTGATCGTCTTGCCGCCCTTGTGGCGGAAGGTCTGGCCGAGGCGGAAATCCTCCAGGTGATTGCCGGTGATCTTCCGGAGGATGCGGGACGGCTGGCTCACGCGCGGGCTCCTTGGGCGAGTGTCGGATCGACGGGTTCGGGGCGCGGAGTCTAGCGTTCTCGCCGCGCTTGCCGAGATGTGCACGGTGGCCGGTGAGGGCCGTGCCGGCGTGTGGAAGCCCGGAGCGGCCGTCCCTACGCTTTGCGCCCATGGCAAGGCTCAGCGAGAACGCCCGGCGCGTGCTCGAGGCGCGCTACCTGCTGCGCGACGCCGGCGGCGCCCTCGTCGAGGACTTCGAGGCGCTGTGCGCCCGCGTCGCACGGGCGGTGGCCGATGCCGAGCGCGAGAGCGGCGCCGACGTTTCGGGCCTCACCGAGCGCTTTCGCGCCGCCCTCTCGCGCCGCGAGTTCCTGCCCAACTCGCCGACGCTGATGAACGCGGGCACGCCGGTCGGGCAGCTCGCGGCGTGCTTCGTGCTTCCGGTCGAGGACAGCCTCGAGAGCATCTTCGAGGCCGTGAAGCGCATGGCGGGCATCCACCAGTCGGGCGGGGGAACGGGCTTCGACTTCTCGCGCCTTCGCCCGGCGGGAGACGTGGTGCGCGCGACGCACGGCATCGCGTCGGGCCCGGTCTCCTTCCTCTCGGTCTTCGACGCGGCGACGGGCGTCGTGAAGCAGGGCGGGCGGCGCCGGGGCGCGAACATGGGCGTGCTGCGCGTCGATCATCCCGACGTGCGCGAGTTCGTCGCCGTGAAGGAAGACCCCGCCCGCTGCACGAACTTCAACCTCTCCGTCACGACGCCCGACGCCTTCTGGCGCGCGGTCGAGGCCGGTGCGGAATGGGCGCTCGTGAGCCCGCGGACGCGCGGCGTGACGGCGCGCACCGGCGCGCGCGAGCTGCTGCGCGAGATCTCGCGCCGCGCATGGGAGAGCGGCGATCCGGGGGTGATCTTCCTCGACGCGGTGAACCGCGCGAACCCGACGCCCAAGCTCGGCGCGCTCGCGGCGACGAATCCGTGCGGCGAGCTGCCGCTCCTTCCGTGGGAGGCCTGCAACCTCGGCTCGCTGCGGCTCGACGCCTTCGTGACCGGCGGCGCGATCGACTGGGAGCGCCTCGACGCCGCGGTCTCGCTCGCGGTCCGATTCCTCGACGACGTGATCGACGTGAGCGAGTACCCGTATCCCGAGATCAGCGCGATCACCCGCGCGAACCGCAAGATCGGCCTCGGCGTAATGGGCTTCGCCGACCTGCTGGTCGACCTCGACATCGCCTACGACTCGCCGGAGGCGGTCCGGACAGCGGAGCGGGTGATGGGCCGCATCCACGCGCGGGCGGAGGCTGCGTCGGCGGCGCTCGCCGAAGAGCGCGGCGTCTTCGCGAACTTCGCGGGCTCGCGCGCGCAGGCGCGCGGGCTGCGACTGCGAAACGCGACGGTGACGTCGATCGCGCCGACCGGGACGCTTTCGATCCTCGCCGGCTGCGCGGGCGGCATCGAGCCCTTCTTCGCGCTCTCGTTCGTGCGGAACGTCCTCGACGGCCAGCGGCTGGCGGAGACGAACGAGCGCTTCGAGGATGCGCTGCGCCGGGCGGGCGCGCACAGTGAGGACCTGGTCGCCGAGGTGCGCGCTCGGGGATCGGTTCGCGCGGTGGCCGCGGCGCCGGAATCGGTGAAGCGCCTGTTTCCGACGGCGATGGACCTCTCGCCCGCGTGGCACCTCTCGATCCAGGAGGCCTTCCAGCGGCACGTCGACAACGCGGTGTCGAAGACGATCAATCTCCCCGCCGACACGACGCCGGAGCAGATCGAGGCGATCTACCGCGACGCGTGGCGCCGGGGGCTGAAGGGCGTCACCGTGTTCCGCGAGGGCTGCAAGGGGGCGGCGGCGGTGCTGGTGCGCGGCGAAGGCGGGGCGCTCGAGGCGGCGCCGACGTTCTCGGGCGACTGCGCCGACTCGCGCTGTACCTGAGCGGTCGGCGTCGGGTATGCTGCGCCGCACGCCGGGTCGGAGGGCCTTCGCTTGATCATCGCCGTACCGAAGGAGATCGCGGCAGGAGAGCGGCGCGTGGCGCTCGCTCCCGAGGGCGTGAAGCAGCTCGCCGCGAAGGGAGCGGAGCTGGTCGTCGAGGCGGGGGCGGGCGAGCCGGCCGGGATGGCCGACGAGGCCTACCGACAGGCGGGAGCCCGCATCGAAGACGACGCCGAGAAGCTCTTCGCGAGCGCCGACGTGCTCGTGAAGGTCGAGGCGCCCGAGGAGCTTCCGGGCGGCGGCCACGAGGTCGATCGGCTGCGCGAGGGCGCGACGCTCATCGGGTGCCTTCGCCCGCTCGAGCGGCCCGAGCTGGCACAGCGGCTCGCGGCGCGCGGCGTGACGGCGTTCGCCCTCGAGCTGATGCCGCGCATCACGCGCGCGCAGAGCATGGACGTCCTCTCGTCGATGGCGACCGTCGCCGGCTACCACGCGGTGGTGATCGCCGCGTCGCTGCTTCCGCGCCTGTTCCCGATGCTGGTGACGGCGGCGGGCACGCTCACGCCCGCGCGCGTTCTGGTGGTGGGCGCGGGCGTGGCCGGTCTGCAGGCGATCGCGACGGCGCGGCGCCTCGGCGCGGTCGTCGAGGCGTACGACACGCGGCCGGCGGTGAAGGAGCAGGTCCAGAGCCTCGGCGCGCGCTTCGTCGAGCTGCCGATCGAGACGGCCGACGCCGAGGACAAGGGCGGCTACGCGAAGGCGCAGAGCGAGGAGTTCTACGCGCGACAGCGGGCGCTGCTCGGCGAGCGCGTGCGCGCGGCCGACGTGGTGATCACGACGGCGCAGGTGCCGGGCCAGCCCGCCCCGGTCCTGATCGACGCCGAGACGGTGTCCGGCATGCGGTCCGGCGCGGTGATCGTCGACCTCGCGGCCGAGCGCGGCGGCAACTGCGCGCTCACGCAGCCGGGCCGCGACATCGTGGCGAGCGGCGTCACGATCTCGGGGCCGCTCGGTCTCCCGAGCCGGCACGCGTTTCACGCGAGCCAGCTCTACGGCCGCAACGTGACGACCTTCCTCCTGCACCTGCTGAAGGAGGGGCAGCTCCACCTCGATCTCGACGACGAGCTGACGCGCGGCCCGCTGCTCACGCACCGCGGCGAGATCTCGAACGAGGCCGTGCGGGGCCGGCTCGCCGGCTGACGGTCAGCGCGCCTCGCGGGCGCGCGCGCGGAACGCGCCGACCAGCGCCGACGGGCCCGCGACCATCCCGGCCGCGATCAGCGGGTCGGGCTGGTTGTAGCGGCGAAGTGACCCGTCGAACGCGCAGTAGACGCCGCCGGCCTCGCGAACGAGAAGGTCTCCCGCGCACACGTCCCACTCGTTCTTCGGCGCGACCGAGACGTTGAGGTCGCCTTCGCCGCACGCGATGCACGCGAGCTTCCACGCGATCGACCCGACCGGCTCGATCCTTCGACACCATCCGGCGTAGGCGGAGAGCTGGTTTCGCGAGATTTCGGTGCGGCTCGCGATGATCACGGCGTCGCCGAGCCGGGAGCAGCGCGAGACGGCGACGCGCCGCGCGGCGTCGGGAAGCGGCCGGCCGCCGGCCTCGCCGGCCGCGGCGCGCCAGCACCCGCCGCCGCGCGTCGCGAAGACGGCGACGCGCGCGGCCGGGTTGAAGACCACGCCCGCCACGGGCTCGGCGTCCTCGACCAGCGCGATCGAGACGGCGAACTCGGGAATGCGCGCGATGAACTCCTTGGTGCCGTCCATGGGATCGACGATCCAGGCGCGGCGGCGCTCGCAGCGGAAGGTGTCGCGCGCGGTCTCCTCGGAGAGCAGCGCGTCGTCCGCGAACGCGGCCCGCAGCCGCGCGACGATCGCGCGGTCGGCCTCGAGGTCGGCGAGCGTGACCGGGTTGTCCTCGGACTTCTCCCAGCTCTGCGTCGATCCCTGCCAGTGACGCGAGAGGATGTCGCCGGCCTCGCGGGCGGCGGCGAGGGCGACGTCGAGCTCGTGTCGGTACGGAAGGGGCACGGCGGGCGAGTATACCCGGCGGCCGCGCCGCGATGGCTAGGCCGGGCGCGCGACGACGAGCGCGACGACGCGATCGCGTGCGACGTGACGCGTCGCGCGCGCCTCGACGGCGAGCGCGAGGCCCCGGCCGTCGCACAGCCGAGCGGCGAAGCGGCGCGGCTCGGATCCTTCACTCACCGCGTCGAGCTCCGACTGCCAGCGGTCGCGGTCGTCCGCCGGGACGACGTCGGCGAGGTGGGCATCGAGCAGGGCGTCGCGCGTCGTCCCGAGCAGCGCGCCCGCGGCCGGGTTCGCGTCGACGATGCGGCCCGAGACGGCGTCGACCGCGAGAAAGGCGTCGGCGATGCGGTCGATGGCGGCCATCACGGCGCGGCGCGCGGTGCGCGGCGCGCCGCTCTTGCGGCGCACCGGCGTCGTCGAGCGCAGCGCGGCGCGAAAGCGCGAGACGAGCGGAGCGAGGGCTTCGCGCACCTCGCCGGCGCGGCGCCCCGCTTCGTCGGCGGCCGCCTCGGACCACGCGCCGAGCAGGGCCGAGACGCGCTCCTCGTCGGCACGCAGCCCGTCGAGCGCGGGCTCGACGGCGCGCCCGCGCAGCAGGGCGGACGCCGCGAAGGAGCGGAAGCGGCGCAGGGCTTCGCTCTCGGGCGCCCCCGCGCCCGGCGCACGCTCGCCGAGGCGCATCGCGACGCGCCGATCGATCGCACCGCGCTGCCGCACCAGCCACGCCGCGAGCTCGGGATCCGGGGCCACGGCGGCATTCTAGCGGCCTGCCTGCGCGCGCGTGTCGCGTCGTTGCCGGTGTGCTGCATCTCAATCGCGGACACGCCGCCGCCGATACGCGCGGCATGACTGCCCCCCCGACCCCCTCGGAGGCCCCGGCGCGCCGCCTGCTCGTGACGCACGCGCAGCCCGAGGCGTTCGCTCCGCTCGCTCGCTCGATCCTGACGCGCATGGGCTATCGCATCGCCGGCGTCGAGGAGCTCCCGCAGCTCCCGCCGAGCATCGGCCGCCGGCGGCCGGACCTGCGGATCGTCGACGAGCGGCGACTCGGCGAGGTTCCCGAGGACGGAGACGGCGCGAGCGTCCCGATCATCCTGCTGACGGGCCGGCACGGAACGAGCGGAGTCGACCCGCGGATCGCGGGAGCGGTCGCGCGCCCGGCGGGACTGCACGAGCTCTACCGCCTCGTGCAGCTCATCCTCGAGGAGAGCCCGCGGAGCACGCCGCGCATTCCGACGCACCTCGCGGCGCGCTGCCGGAGAAACGGCCGCGAGTGGACGGCGTCGCTCCTCTCGCTCTCCGAGAACGGGTGCCTTCTGCGCTGCAACGAGCCGGTGACCCTGCGAACCGAGGTCGAGCTCGAGTTCCCGCTCCCGCGCGCAGGCAGCGTGTGGACGCCGGCCGAAGTGGCGTACCAGCTCCCGCCGGACCTCGGCCTCGTCTTCTACTCGACTCCCGCCGCCGTGCGGCGGTCGATCGCCGAGTTCGTTCTCGCTGCGATGGCGAGGGCCTGACGGAGATTGACGCAGCCCGGGCCGCCCCGTAGCGTCGCGGCCCGATGGACGCGCTGCGAGAGTCCAGGATCCGGACGAAGAGCCTCGAGCTCGCCTGCCTCGAATCCGGCCCGCAGGGCGGCGCCCTCACGACGCGGGCCATCGACGGGCCGCGCCACTCGCCGCGCCTCGAGCGCCGCGAAGCCGTCGAGGCCGCTATTCTGGAGCTCTTGGGGCGGCCGCCCGGCTAGCCCCGACGCAGAGGTTCCGATGTCCGCCCCCCGCGACGCCGCCTGGCGATCTCTCGATCTGTTCTCGCCGACGCCGGAGCACGCGCTCCTCGCCGAGACGCTCCGCGAGTTCGTCCGGCGCGAGGTCGAGCCTCAGGCCGCCGAGCACGACCGCGCGGAGCGCTTCAACCTCGCGCTGTTCCGCCGCGCGGGCGAGGTCGGCCTGCTCGGCGTGACGCTCGCGGAGGAGTACGGCGGCGCGGGGATGGACGCGGTGGCGGCCGTCCAGGTCTGCGAGGCGCTCTCGACCTCCGATCCGGGCTTCGCGCTCTCGGTGCTCGCGCACTCGATTCTCTTCGCGCAGAACCTCTCGGTGAACGGAAACGAGCTGCAGAAGAAGGGCCTCCTGCCTCGTGCGGCGACGGGTGCGATCGTCGGCGGCATGGGCATGACCGAGCCGTCGGTCGGGACCGACGTCCTCGCGATGCGAACGCGCGCCCGGCGCGACGGATCCGACTACGTCCTCGACGGCACGAAGACGTTCATCACGAACGGCGGAGTCGACGAAGACACGCTCGGCGACGCGTTCATCGTCTACGCCGCGACGGCGCCGGGGCAGATCAGCTCGTTCCTCGTCGAGAAGGGGACGCCCGGTTTCCGCCTCGGGCAGAAGTGGAAGGACAAGCTCGGAATGCGCGCCTCGTTCACCGCCGAGCTGGTCTTCGACGGCGCCCGCGTGCCCGTGACCAGCCGCCTCGGCGAGGAAGGCGAGGGCGCCCGGCACATGATGCGCAACCTCGAAGCCGAGCGGCTCACGCTCGCGGCGATGGCGACGGGGATCGCGCAGCGCTGTCTCGAGGTGATGGTGGCCTGGGCGAACGAGCGCAAGAGCTTCGGCGCTGCGCTGCGCGAGCACGGGCAGATCCAGCGCCACATCGCCGAAGCCTTCGCGGAATATCGTGCGGCGAGGACGCTCGTCTACGACGTCGCGCGACGGATCGATCTCACGAAGACCGGGCAGCGCATCGACGCCGATGCGGCGAAGCTCTTCGCGGTCCAGGCCGGAAAGCGCGCGGCCGACGCCGCGATCCAGGTCCTCGGCGGCTACGGCTACATGGGCGAGTACGTGGTCGAGCGGCTCTGGCGCGACGCGAAGCTGCTCGAGATCGGCGGCGGCACGCTCGAAGCGCACCAGAAGAACCTCACCAAGGATCTTTGTCGCGACCCGGGCGCGGTCGTTCGCTGATCAGTTCGGCGGCAGGTCGAACCGCATCCCGTCCTCGCCGAGCACCACCTCGCCGCCGTACGCCGCGCCGACACCGCGCAGGAACAGGCGTCGCGCGAGGAAGTTGTTCGGCCCGGGGACCAGGTGCGTGAGGACGAGCTTCTTCGCTCCGGCGGCCTGCGCGAGCTCTGCGGCCTCGACCGGCGCGGTGTGGTAGCCGGGGATGTCGGAGGCGAGCTTCGCGAGCCGCGCGTTTCCGATGCGCGCGGCGACGGCCGACGCGCGCATCGCGGCCTCCGGGAGCAGCGCCTCGTGCACGAGCAGGTCGGCGCCCGACGCGTGTTTCGCGACGCCGGCGCTCTTCTTCGTGTCGCCGCTCACGACGACCGAGCGGCCGGCGTAGTCGAAGCGGTAGCCGACGGCGGGCCGTACGGGAGCGTGGTCGACGGCGAACGCGGTGATGCGCAGCCCGTCGCGGTCGACCACGACGGCGGAGGGCAGCGCGGGATCGTCGGTGTCGAGCGCGATCTCGTGCGCGATCGCGCCCGCCGCCGCGCGCGGCATCGCCTGCTCGCCGTGGTGGCGCGAGCGCGCGTCGGCGTCGCGCGCGTACGCATCGACGAAGCCGCGGACGACGCCGGCGGTTCCGGCGGGGCCGTAGACGTCGAGAGGCTGCGCTCGCCCCGCGATCCAGCTCCCGGTGATCGCCTCGCCGAGGTCGCCGATGTGATCGGAGTGGAAGTGCGTGAGCAGGACGCCCGAGAGCCGCGCGAGCGGCAGGTTCGCGAGGTCGGCGCTCTCCCACGCGCCCGGCCCGACGTCGACGAGATAGAGCTGCCCCGCGGCGAGCACGGCCGTGCACGCCGCGGCGCGGCTGGCGTCGGCGATCGGCGAGCCGGTTCCGCACAGGACGACGTGGAGCCCCGGCTCGTCGGGAAGGCCCGTCTGCACGCGCGTCAGATTGCGCTCGATCTGCGCGTCGATCAGCCGCTCGCAGCCGAGCGAGAAGGCGAGCGCGATCCCGAGCGCGGCGACGCGCCGCAGGCAGCGAGACGTCATGCGAACCGCTTCAGCTCGCGGCGGGCGATCACCATCTTGTGCACCTCGTCCGGGCCGTCGGCGATGCGCAGGGTGCGCGCGTTGCGCCAGAACGCGGCCACGGGCGTGTCGTCCGAGACGCCGAGCGCGCCCATCGACTGGATCGAGCGGTCGAGGACGTTCATGCAGACGTTCGGCGCGACGACCTTGATCATCGAGATCTCCTGCCGCGCACGGTCCTTGCCGTAGGTGTCCATCTTCCACGCGGCGTAGAGCGTGAGCAGCCGCGCCTGGTCGAGCTCCATGCGCGAGGTGGCGATCCACTCCTGCACGAACTGCTTCTCGCCGAGCAGGCTCCCGAACGCGCGCCGCGTGTTCGCGTAGCGGCACATGAGCTCGAAGGCGCGCTCGGCCATGCCGAGCGCGCGCATGCAGTGATGGATGCGGCCGGGACCGAGGCGCGCCTGCGCGATCATGAAGCCGCCGTGCAGGGGGCCGAGCAGGTTCGATGCGGGCACGCGGCAATCCTCGTAGCGGATCTCGCAGTGGCCGCCGCCTCCGGCGTGCCCCATCACCGACACGGCGCGCTCGATCTCGAAGCCGGGAGCGTCGGTGGGAACGAGGATCATGCTCGCGCGCGCGTGCGGCGGCGCGTTCGGATCGGTCACCGCCATCACGATCGCGACGCTCGCGCCGATCGCCCCCGACGTGAACCACTTGTGACCGTTGATGACGAAATCGTCGCCGTCGCGGACGGCGCGCGTCTGGAGCTGCGTGGGGTCTGCGCTCGAGACCTCGGGCTCGGTCATCGAGAAGCACGACCGGATCTCGCCTTCGAGCAGCGGCGTCAGCCAGCGCTTCTTCTGCTCCGGCGTCCCGAACTGCGCGAGGATCTCCATGTTGCCGGTGTCGGGCGCCTGGCAGTTGAAGATGCGCGGCGCGATCGGGCTGCGGCCCATCACTTCGCACAGCGGCGCGTACTCGAGGTTGCTGAGGCCCGCGCCGTGCTCGGTGTCGGGAAGGAAGAGGTTCCACAGGCCGATCGCCTTCGCCTTCTGCGCGAGCTCGCGCCAGAGCGGCGGGTCGTAGTGCGGGTCTCCCGACTTCTCGATCTGCTCGTAGATCGGCCGCTCGGCGGGGTAGACGTGCTCGTTCATGAACCGCTCGAGCTGGGTGAGGATCTGCCGGGTCTTTTCGGAGGGTTCGAAGTCCATGGGTCTCCTTCGGGGCGCTGCGCGCGAGGCTCTGGCGACGGTAGCAGCCCGCGCGGGGCCGGGGGCGTTGCGCGCGGAGCGCGCCGCGGGAATCCTCACGCGCACGAGAAAGCGGAGCGATGGCACGCCTCATCCTCATCCGTCACGCCGAGAGCGTCGCGAACGCCGAGCGGCGGTTCACGCACGGGCCGTACGAGCCGCTCACGGTGCGAGGCCGCGAGGAGGCGCAGCGGACCGGGCGGCAGCTCCTCGGCCGCGTCGACCCGGTGGCGCTCTACGCGAGCCCGTTCGTCCGCGCGCTCGAGACGGCGCGGCTGATCGGCGCCGCGCTCGGCCTCGAGCCGCGCGTCGTCGAAGACCTGCGCGAACAGGACTTCGGTGAGCTTCGCGGCCAGCCCTACGCGCATTACGTCGCGGACCCGTCGGCGGGCGGGATCGGGCGCTGGACGCACCGGCCTCCGGGCGGGGAGACGCTCGCCGAGGTCGCGGAGCGTGCGGGACGGGCGCTCGACGCCATCGCCGCGTCGCACGCCGGCGAAGAGGTCGTGATCGTGAGCCACGGCGCGGTGATGGCGGCGCTGCGCGGCTGGGCGCAGCAGCGGTTCGACGAGGCGCCGGTTCCGACCTCGAACGCGGCGGGCTACCTGCTGCTCCGGCGCGTTCAGCGTTACGAAGGGCCGTTCCCGCTCCCGATCGACGACGCCGCGGACTGAAGCGCGTCGGGGTCGGTGGCGGGCAGCGAGCAGGTCGTTCCGCGGCACAGGTAGGCGGCGGGCTCGCCGCCGGTGAGGTCCCGGCCTTCGATCCAGGCGGCGTCGACGCCGGGCGGGACGCGCCCCGGGGCGCAGACGAGAACGGCGTCGTCGGGCGCGAGCACGCGCCGCGCGCGCGCGGCGAGCGCGCGAGCAGGGTGCGCGGCGGGGTCGCCCACGATCACCGCGACCGAGATCCCTCCGTCCGCGAGCGCGGCGGCCCGCGCCAGCACGGGCGATGCGTGCGGCGCGCGCTCGAGCGCGAAGGCGTGCGTTCGGAGGACGCGCTCGGCGATCGCCGACAGCGACGCGCCTCCCGAGATCGCCGCAGCGCGAACGAGGCCGAGAACGGCCTGTCCGGTCGCGTCGGGCGTCGCGCCGCCGTGCTCGGCGCGCGGCCGGTGCACGAGGCGCTCGCCGTCGGCGGGCGTGAGGAACAGATCGCCCTCGCCCTCGTCGTAGAACCGTGTCGCGATCTCGCGCGCGAAGCCGAGGGCGGCCTCGAGAAAGCGTTCGCCGGCGCCGGCGCGAAACAGGTCGAGGCAGGCTTCGAGCATTCCGGCGTAGTCGTCGAGGAAGGCCGGGACGCGCGCGACGCCTTCATCGTACACGCGCAGCAGGCGCCCGTCGGCCGCGCGCATCCGCTGGAGCACGAAGTCCGCGGTCGCGACCGCGTCGGCGAGCATCGCCTCGTCGCCGAGGAGGCTGCCGGCGCGGGCGAGCCCCGATGCGACGAGGGCGTTCCACGCGGCGACGCGCTTGCGGTCGGTGCCGGGGGCGACGCGGCAGGTCCGTGCCTCGAGCAGCAGCGCCCGCTCGTGCGCGAAGCGGCTGCGGGGCGAGCGGGCGACGTCGGTGAGCTGCGTCGTGCCGTGCTCGAAGTTGCCGTCCGGCGTGACGCCGTACGCGACGCAGAACGCCGCCGCGCGCTCACTGCCGAGAACGGCGTCGATCTCTCCCGGCGTCCACACGAAGAAGCGCCCCTCGACGCCCTCGCTGTCGGCGTCCTGGCTCGCGAAGAAGCCGCCGTCGGGGGCGGCCATCTCGCGCCGCAGGTACGCGACCGTCTCGCGAACGGGCCAGACGAGATCGTCGTCGCTGCCGCCCGAGCGCCGCCACGCCTCGGCGAAGCTGCGAACGAGCTGGCCCTGGTCGTAGAGCATCTTCTCGAAGTGCGGGATCGTGAGGCGCTCGTCGACGCAGTAGCGGTGGAAGCCTCCGCCGAGCTGGTCGAAGAGGCCGCGCCGCGCGTACTCGCGGCACGAGCCGGCGACGTGCGCGAGAGCGTCCTCTGCCGCGGCGGCCGGCAGGACGTCGCACGCGGCGAGCAGGACGTCGAGATTCGCGGGCGTCGGGAACTTCGGCGCGCCGCCGAAGCCGCCGTGCTCGCGGTCGGCGCTCTCCATCACGCGCGCGGCGGCGGCCGCCAGCGTGTGCCGGCCCGGGACCTCCCGCGCGACGCCGGAAGGCCGCTCGCGCAGCACGCCGAGAAGCTGCCCGGCGCTGCGCTCGACCTCGTCACGGCGCGTCCGGTAGGCGTCGGCGACGGCCTCGAGCACCTGCGCGAACGACGGCCGCCCGTACGCCGGCCGCGGCGGAAAGTACGTGCCCGCGTAGAACGGTCTTCCGTCGGGCGTGCAGAAGACCGTGAGCGGCCAGCCTCCGCTTCCGGTCATGCGCACGACGCTGTCCATGTAGATCTGATCGACGTCGGGTCGCTCTTCGCGGTCGACCTTCACGTTCACGAAGTGGCGGTTCATCAGCGCGGCCGTCTCGGCGCTCTCGAACGACTCGCGCTCCATCACGTGGCACCAGTGGCACGCGCTGTAGCCGATCGAAACGAGAAGCGGCCGGTCCTCGCTGCGGGCGCGCGCGAGCGCCTCCTCGCCCCACGGATACCAGTCGACGGGATTGAAGCGGTGCTGTCTCAGGTATGCGCTCGTCTCGCCCGCGAGGCGGTTGCAGGGGCGTTCGGAGTCGTCGGACATCGCACCTCCGGCGCGCGCGGCCTCGTCAAGAGGGTCTTAGCACGCGTGCGCCACGAGGCCCGGACGCTGGACGCCGCGGCGCGAATGGACGAACGTCGCGGGCATGTTCGACGTCGTCCTCGCGCCCGGCCGCGACCGCTCCGTCCGGCGCAGGCACCCGTGGCTGCTCTCGGGCGCGGTCGCCCGCGTCGCGGGCGATCCGGCGCCGGGCGAGTGGGTGCGCGTGCTCTCGGCCGAGGGCGAGCCGCTCGGCTTCGGCCACTACGCGCCCGCGTCGCAGATCCGCGTGCGTCTGCTCGCGTTCGGGAAGGACGCGCCCGGGGACGCGTGCATCGC
>JABLTH010024125.1_pt1 | contig 19648 bp, 22 predicted proteins | sample 7875711 | NCBI WGS metagenome assembly JABLTH01 (sample SAMN14941262, study PRJNA633318) | bioreactor metagenome | isolation source: bioreactor | place: China | collected 2019-03-05 | reverse complement strand
GCGCCGAGAGCGCCGCGGACATCGAGGTCGATGCCATGCGCGGCGCGGCTGCGCGCGCCTGCGGCTTGCTCAAGGTGCTGGCCAATCCGGACCGGCTGCTGCTGATGTGCCAACTGGCGCAGGGCGAACTGCGCGTGGGCGACCTGGAGGCGCGCCTGGGCATCCGCCAGCCGACCCTGTCGCAGCAGCTCGGCGTACTGCGCGACAGCGGGGTCGTGTCCACGCGCCGCGAAGGCAAGCACATCTTCTACGCCATTGCCAGCCCGCAGGCAATGGCCGTCATGCAGACCTTGTACCAGCACTATTGCGCAGAGCCCGGCGACCTGGCCGCGCCGCGCTAGCGGGGCCGGCCCGCGCCCACGAATATCGAGACTTGCAGGAGACACCATGCTGATCGACCTTGGAAACTTCACCCCCACGCTGTCCTTTTCGGGCGGCGTGATGATCGGCGCCGCCGCCGCGCTGCTGGTCCTGTGCAACGGGCGCATCGCCGGCATCAGCGGCATCGTCGGCGGCCTGTTCGCGCGGCCGCGCAAGGACGTGGCCTGGCGCGCGGCCTTCCTCGCCGGGCTGGTCGGCGCGCCGCTGCTGGCGGCGCTGTCCGGCCATGCGGTGCACCCCGACATCGAGAGCGGCTGGGGCGAGGTGCTGCTGGCCGGCCTCCTGGTCGGCCTGGGGACGCGCTTCGCCAGCGGCTGCACCAGCGGCCACGGCGTGTGCGGCATCGCGCGCGGCTCGATCCGCTCGCTGGTGGCGACGCTGACCTTCATGGTGGCGGGCTTTGCCACCGTCTTCGTGACCCGCCACCTGCTGGGAGCCTGAGATGCCGATCCTGACCGCGCTGATTTCCGGCCTGCTGTTCGGCATCGGGCTGATGGTGTCCGGCATGGCCAATCCCGCCAAGGTGCTCGGCTTCCTCGACCTGGCCGGCGAGTGGGACCCGTCGCTGGTGTTCGTCATGGTGGGGGCCATCTGCGTCAGCTTCTTCGCCTTCTTCCTGGCCAAGCGCCGCCAGCGCTCGCTGCTCGGGCTGCCGATGCAGCTGCCCGCCAGCAGTGTGATCACGCTCCGGCTGGTGCTGGGCAGCGCCGCCTTCGGCGTGGGCTGGGGCCTGGCCGGATTCTGCCCCGGCCCCGCGCTGGTCGCGCTCGGGGCCGGCTATGCCAAGGCCTGGGGCTTCGTCGCCGCGATGCTGGCCGGCATGCTGGTGTTCGAAGGCGTCGAACGCGTCGGCGCGGCCCGGCGTGCGGCGCAGCCGGCGGCGGCCGGCAAGTCCTGAGCGGCGGGGCGCATCAGCACCCACAACAGAACAGAACAGAATACAAAACAACACCACACGACATGGAAGAGAGAAGACACATGCGGATTCCCCTGAAGATGGCCGTTCCCCTGGCGCTGGCCCTGGCGCTCGCCGCAGCGTTGCCGGCGCGCGCGGCGCAGGATCAGGTCCCCTTCGTCGTGCCGGACCCGGCCAGCGTGCCGAAGGGCGCGGTGGGCGAAGCCATCCTGCGCGGCAAGGCCTTGCTCAGCGATACCCGCAAGCTGTTGCCGGGCAACGTCGGCAACGGCTTGAACTGCACCAACTGCCACCTGAACGGCGGCACCGTGCCCTACGCCTCGCCGTGGGTCGGGCTGACCGCTGCCTTTCCCGAGTACCGCGCACGCAGTGGCAAGGTGATTTCCCTGCAGGAGCGCGTCAACGACTGCTTCCAGCGCTCCATGAACGGCAAGCCGCTGGCGCCCGATTCCGGCGAGATGAACGACATCCTGGCCTATATGAAGTGGCTGTCCACCGGCGTGCCGGTCGGCCACGACGTGGCCGGCCGCGGCTTCGAGAAGATCGATACGGCGCTGGTGCCCGACAGCAAGCACGGTGCCGCGCTCTACGCCGCCCAGTGCGCGTCCTGCCATGGCGCCGAGGGGCAGGGCATGCCCAATCCGGCCGGCGGCTATGTGTTCCCGCCGGTATGGGGCAAGGATGCGTTCAATGTCGGCGCGGGCATGGCGCGCTTGTACACCGCGGCGGCCTTCGTCAAGCACAACATGCCGCTGGGCCAGGGCGGCACGCTGTCCGCGCAGGACGCGGTGGACGTGGCGGCCTACTTCACGCAGCAGCCTCGCCCCGACTATGCGGCACGGGCCAAGGACTGGCCGCTGGGCGGCAAGCCCAAGGACGCGCGCTAGGCGCGGCGGGACGGGGTGCGGCAATCTGGCGCACCCGTGGCGCCACGGGAATTTGCGCCAGGTCATCGTGGCGGCGCACGCTTCCGGTAGAGTCGACGGGCGGCGGTGCGGCGGCCGCCCATTCCGCATCCATGATGCCGGCCATGGCGCCCCGGGGCGCCATGACCATTCTCCCTTGGACTAGTATGGATGGGCGGCGGCCGCCGGGCCGTCCCCGCGCGCGGCATCGCCCATGCGGCACGCGGCGGTCGCCGTCCTATAACAACGATGTGCAGTCCTACCCCCCCACATAAAGAAGGAAGCATCATGTCCAATCGTCGTCAGTTCCTGAAGACCATCCCGATCGTTGCCGCCGGCGCCATGGCCGTTTCCACCTTGGCACGTGCGCAAGCGGGTGGCGCCATGGTGGACGAGAAGGATCCGCAGGCCGTCTCGCTCGGCTACAAGGCGGACACCAACAAGGTCGACAAGGCCAAGTACCCCAAGCACGAAGCCAGCCAGCACTGCGGCAACTGCCAGCTGTACCAGGGCAAGGCCGGCGATGCCAAGGGTCCGTGCCCGCTGTTCGCCGGCAAGCAGGTGGCGATGAACGGCTGGTGCAGCGCCTGGGTCAAGAAGGCCTGATGACGGGGCGTGGGCGGAGGCAGGACGCCTCGCCCACGCCGCCGGGCAGCGCATCGTGCGCGCGCCCGGTCCCGGTTTGCCGTGGCGCAGTGAGACGATGCCGCCCGGCTTTGTGCCGGGGCTTTCCCTCCTGTTCAGTCAGCATCTTCGCGCTACGCTGGCAATTCCCGATTATTTCTCCGCTTTTGTCGCGATCCTGCTCATGTCGGATGCGTCGCGCGTCGCCCGCGCTACCGTTTCCGGCGCCGTCCGCCCTTGGCCGGCTTCAGCCAGCCTTAAGCCTGTTCCCCTAGCCTGAGCGCAGATCGGTGGCGCCGCGCCCTGCGGCCCCGCCCGCCGGCCCAGGGAGAAGCGGATGACAGAACCGGCCTGGTATCGTCGCCGATGCGGCCGACCGCCGCTGGCGGCACGTCCCGCCTGGCAGCGTGGCCGGGCATGCGGGCGGCGCGCCCGGCCGCAGCGCGAGCGTGCGCTGTAGCATCGCACCGCGCCCCTGCCGGCCTGGAAGTCGGGCGCGGCAGGCCGGCCGCAGGCCGACACCGATGCTGACACTCCGAAACTGGCGCCCGCGGGCCGGATTGTGAGAAAATCGCGCCCCGATAAGAGAAGAAAGCGGCTATGGCCGCCTTTTCCGGCCAGCCATGGCATGGCCGGGAAGTGGCCGGGAAGTGGCCGCGCGCGCCGCGCGCAGGTTCAAGGACAACGGCGGATTGCCGTTAAGGGCGAGGCGGGACGTTGGCATGGTAGGTGCCGGCGCCCTGGCCGGTCCTGGCTGTCGCACGGCATCCGGAGAGGAAGAAACAGGGAAGGCGTGGCGGCCACACGCACGGTGTGGCGCCGGCCTCGGAAGGTGCCGCTCTGGCGCCGGTCCACGACCATCGATCGCACTTATCTGCCACGACAGCGCCCCGCAACGGCCGGCGCGCGCTGGCGCGGGTGCAATACGGAATCACGATCACCCAACGCGCACGGCATGGCAATGGAATTCGGTATTCGTGCCTGGTCCGCCCGGGCCGGCGGACTGCAGGCGGAGCAGGCATGGCGGGAATGGTGCGCGGCGCCGTGGCTGCCGTCCGCCTCGGCCGCCGCGGCCGACCTGGCGCTGGAGGCCATGGCGCCGATGCTGCGCCGTCGCGTCGTGCCGCTCGGCCGCGTCGCGCTCGCGCCGGCCTACGAATGCCAGGCCCAGGGTGGCGGCATTCCCACCGTGTTCGCCTCGCGCCATGGCGACGTGCAGCGCGCCTACGACATGCTCTCCGACCTTGCCGCCGAAGGCGGGGTCTCGCCGACCGCCTTCGGCCTGTCGGTGCACAACGCCATCGGCGCCCTGTATGCCATCGACCGCAAGGATGTCGCCTGCCAGCAGGCTGTCGCCGCCGGACGCGATACGGTCGAGGCGGGCGTGGTGGAAGCGTGCGCCCTGCTGGCCGACGGCGCGCCGGAAGTCCTGCTGGTCCACTACGAGGCGCCCTTGCCCGAGGCCTATGCGGGCTTCGCCGACGAGCCTGCCGCGCTGTACGGTTGGGCCTGGCGCCTGGGCCGGCCGCGCGCCGGCGAGCCGGTGTTCTCGCTGGCGCCGATCTCTTCCGCCGTGCCCGCCGCACCTGCATCCGGCCCAGCGCCCGCGCTGCCGCATGGCCTGGAGGTGCTGCGCTTCATGCTGTCGGGCGAGGCCGGGCTGATCCACCACGGCGAGCAGTGCGCCTGGCAGTGGCGGCGCCATGGTTGACCGCATCGACCGCGCCTGGCGCGTCTGCGCCACCGGCGTCTGCTTCTCCACCTTCGGGCTGGGCGGGCTGCTGCTGCGTATCGTGGTGTTCCCGCTGGTGGCGCTGCTGCCCGGCCCGGACCTGCGGCGCCAGCGTGCCTGCAAGCAGCTGGTGCACCATGCCTTCCGGCTGTTCCTGCTGCTGATGCGCGGGCTCGGCGTGCTGCGCTACGAGATCCGGCATGCCGAGCGGCTGCGCCGCAGCGGGCTGCTGATCGTCGCCAACCACCCCTCGCTGATCGACGTGGTCTTCCTGATCGCGCTGACGCGCCGTGCCGACTGCGTGGTCAAGGCCGGGCTGGCGCGCAATCCGTTCACGCGCGGACCGGTGCTGGCCACCGGCTACGTATGCAACGACGCTGGCGCGGCCATGGTCGACGATTGCATCGCCTCGCTGCGCGCGGGCAACAACCTCGTGATCTTTCCCGAGGGCACGCGCACGGTGCCGGGCGCGCCCATGCGGCTGCAGCGCGGGGCGGCCAATATCGCCGTGCGCGGCGGCTTCGCGCTGACACCGGTGGTGATCCGCTGCGAGCCGCCCACGCTGGCCAAGGGCGAGAAGTGGTACGCGGTGCCGCTGCGGCGGCCGCGTTTTGTCATCGAGGTCAAGGATGATATCGACCCCGCCGCCTGCCTGGCGGCCGGCGTCGACGATGCCCTGGCCGTGCGCCAGCTGACACAGGCGCTATCAGAATATTTTTCCAGGGAGGTGGGCCGTGAAGGCGCTTGAAGAAGACATCAAGGAACTGATCATTGCATCGCTGTCGCTCGAAGACCTGAGCCCGGCCGACATCGACGCGCAGGCGCCGCTGTTCGTCGAGGGGCTCGGCCTCGATTCGATCGACGCGCTCGAGCTGGGCCTGGCCCTGCAGAAGCGCTTCGGCGTCAAGCTCGACGGCGACAAGGAAGCGGTGCGGGCACGCTTTGCCAGCGTCTCCGCGCTGGCTGCCTTCATCGCCGCGCAACGCAGCGAGGCGGCGGCCTGAGCCGGCCGGCGCCCCGATCTCATTGAGGAGGAATCGAACATGACCCACGAGGAAATCTACGCGCGCGTCGCCGCGGTGCTGCAGGAGAGCTTCGAGATCGACGCCGCGCGCATCCGCCCCGAGGCGCTGCTCTACGACGATCTCGACATCGACAGCATCGATGCCGTCGACCTGCTGGTGAAGCTCAAGCCGATCCTGAGCACGCCGCCGAAGCCCGAGCATTTCAAGTCCGTGCGCACCGTGCAGGACATCGTCGAGGCACTGGCCCGCCTGATCGACTCGCCGACCCCGGCCTGAGGCCGGTCCGCCATCCCGCCATCCCGCTATCCCGCTATCCCGCCGACCCGACCACCATGTTGCGCAACACCCTGCTGGCCGTCCTGCTGCTGTGCTATCCGGTGCTGGCCTATTTCGGCCTGCAGCACTGGTCGCCGCGCACGATGGCGCTGGTGCTGCTGGCGCTGGCGCTGCTGCGCGCCTGCGCCGGACGCCGCCAGGGCTGGTGGCCGATGGCCGCCGCGGCAGCGCTGCCGGCGCTGGCCGGCCTGGTGTCCGACCGCGCGTTGCCGCTCAAGCTCTATCCCGTGATGGTCAATCTCGTCATGCTCGCCGTGTTCGGCTGGAGCCTGCTCGGCCGGCAGAGCCTGGTCGAGCGCATGGCACGCCTGCGCGAGCCCGACCTGCCGCCGGCCGGCGTGCGCTACACGCGCCGTGTCACCCAGGCCTGGTGCCTGTTCTTCGTCGTCAACGGCACACTGGCCGCGCTCACCGCCTGCTTCGCCAGCGACCGTGTCTGGGCCCTGTACAACGGCGGCATCGCCTATGTGCTGATCGGCGCCATGTTCGGCGGCGAGTGGCTGCTGCGGCGGCGCGTGATGGCAAGGAGCGACCATGCGTGAGTGGCGCGGCGTGAGCGGCACGATGGCGGCGCTGGCAGGACTGCCGGCGCCGGCACGCGCGCGTCCGGTGGCGGGGGCGGGCGCGGCAGGGTGGGATGCCGACACCTTCCTCGCGCGTGCCCGGGCCTGGCACCAGGCCTTTGCCGCCCGGCCCGGCACGCGCTGGGCGCTTTACCTGGACGGCCATGCGGAGTTCGCCGCGGCATTGTTCGGCGCCTGGCATGCCGGCAAGCATGTGGTGCTGCCCGGCGACGCGCTGCCGGCGACGGTGGCGGCGCTGCGTGGCGGCGCCGGCGCGGTGGATGGCCTGGCGGGCGAGCTGCCGGGCGGGCTGCTGCCCGCTCCCGCCGGCCTGCCGGAGGCGGCCGGCAGTAGCGAGGCGGCGGCCTGGCCGCCGCTGGACGCGCGGCACTGCGGGCTGACCCTGTTCACCTCGGGCTCGAGCGGCGTGCCGCAGGCCGTGCCCAAGCAACTGCGCCAGCTGGAGGCGGAGGTGGCTGCGCTGGAGGCGGCCTTCGGCGCCGCGCTGCCGGATGGCGCGCAGGTGCTCTGCACGGTCGCGCCACAGCATATCTACGGGCTGCTGTTCTGCGTGCTGTGGCCGCTCGCGGCCGGCCGCCCGATGCCCCTGGCGCGCCTGGCCTTCCACGAAGAGCTGGTGGCGCAGGCCGCCGCGCTCGACGGCCCGGCGCTGCTGGTCAGCAGCCCGGCACACCTGCGCCGCCTGCCCGAAGAGCTGGACTGGGCGCCGGCGCGGCGCGCGCTGCGTGCCGTGTTTTCCTCCGGCGGCCCGCTGCCGGCGCAGGCCGCCTCGGATGCCCTGCGCCACCTCGGCCAGGCGCCGATCGAGGTCTTCGGCAGTTCCGAGACCGGCGGCATCGCCTGGCGCCAGCAAGCGCGCCAGCAGGAACGCTGGAGCCCCTTGCCGGGCGTCGACTGGTGCCTGCGCGACGGACTGCTGGCGGTGCGCTCGGACCACCTGCCGGACGCCGGCTGGCATGTCTGCGCCGATCTGGCGCAGCCGGCCGCAGACGGCGGCTTCGTGCTGGCGGGCCGCGCCGACCGCATCGCCAAGATCGAAGAGAAGCGGGTCTCGCTGAGCGCGGTGGAGCGTGCGCTGGCGGCGACGCCGCTGGTGCAGGAGGCGCGTGTCACGCTGCTGGAGCTGGCGGTGGGAACGCGCCTGGCAGCGGTCGTGGTGCCCGCGGCGGCGGGGCAGGCCGTGCTCGCCGCGCAGGGCCGCGCCGGCCTCGCCGCCGCGCTGCGCGAGGCCCTGGCCGATACCGTCGATACGCTGGCGCTGCCGCGCCGCTGGCGTTTTCCCGCCGCGCTGCCGTGCAATGCGCAGGGCAAGACCAGCGATGCCATGCTGCGCGCGCTGTTCCGGCGCGTGCTGCCCGAGGTGCGCTGGCTGGACGGAGACGGAGACGGCGACGGTGCCACGGCGACGGCCGAGCTGTACATCGATGGCGAGCTGGCCGTCTTCGACGGGCACTTTCCGCGCGCGCCCATCGTGCCCGGGGTGGCCCAGGTCGAGTGGGTCATGCAGCTGGCGCCGCAGCGCCTGCCGGTGCCGCCGCGCACCGCCTTCCTGCGCCTGGACGTACTCAAGTTCCAGGCGGTGATCGTGCCCGGCAGCACGGTGGCGCTGGCGCTCACCTGGCAGGCCGAGCGCGCCACGCTGGCGTTCCGCCTGAGCTCGGCGGCCGGCACGCACGCCAGCGGCCGCATCGTGTTCGGAGCCACACATGACTGAGCGTGCCGCGCAGGCCTTCCGGCCGGTCGTGCTGGTGCCGGTCTACGACCACGAGCGCGCCATCGGCGCCATGGTCGACGCCATCCTGGCCGAACAGTGCCATTGCCTGCTGGTGGACGACGGCAGCGGCCCCGCCTGCGCGCAGGTGCTGCGCGCGCTGGCCGCGCGCCATCCGCAGCAGGTCACCCTGATCCGCCTGCCGCAGAACCAGGGCAAGGGCGGCGCCATCATGGCCGGCTTCGAGGCGGCCTGGCAGCGCGGCTATACGCACGCGCTGCAGATCGATGCCGACGGCCAGCACGATGCCGGCTGCATCCCGCAGTTCCTGGCGCTGGCGCGTGCCCACCCGACGGCGATGATCTGCGGCCATCCCCTCTATGACGACTCGGTGCCGCGCGTGCGCAAGCTGGCGCGCTACCTGACTCATGTGTGGGTCTGGATCAACACCTTGTCGCTGGCCATCCGCGATTCCATGTGCGGGCTGCGCGTCTATCCGCTGGCGCCGGTGCGGGCGCTGCTGGCGCGGCAGGCGCTGGGCAAGCGCATGGAGTTCGACACCGAGATCCTGGTGCACCTGGTCTGGCGCGGCGTGGCCATCGTCAATGTGCCGACGCGCGTGACCTATCCCGCCGACGGGGTGTCGCACTTCCGCGTCTGGCGCGACAACGTGCTGATTTCCTGCATGCATGCGCGCCTGTTTGCCGGCATGCTGCGGCGCCTGCCGTGGCTGCTGTGGCGCAGATTGCCGCGCGCGGCCGGCGGAGCCCGGCCATGAGCACGCCGCAGGCACCGCGCCATTGGAGCACCATCGGCGAGACCACCTCGGTGTGGGGCATCTGGTGCCTGTACGCGCTGTACCGCGTGTGTGGCCGCGGCCTGTTCCGCCTGGTGCTGTATCCGGTGGTCGCCTACTACTGGCTGGCCAATCCGCTGGCGCGCCACGCCTCGCTCGACTATCTGCGGCGCGTGCAGGAACAGGGCGGTGCCACCGGGCTGCCCGCCGGCACGCAGCCCGGGCGGCGCCACAGCCTGCGCCACCTGCTGTCCTTCGGCGAGACGCTGCTGGACAAGCTGCTGGCCATCGGCGGGCGCTATCCCTTCGGCGCGGTGCGGCGCGAAGGCGAGGCGGTGCTGCTGCGCCAGATCGAGTCGGGGCAGGGCGGCATCATCGTCACCGCGCACATGGGCTGCCTGGAGCTGTGCCGGGCGCTGGCCGGCCAGCGTGCCGGGCTGCGCCTGACGGTGCTCGTGCACACCGCCCATGCCGAGCGCTTCAACCGCATCCTGGCGCGCCTGGATCCGCGTTCCGGCCTGCAGCTCTACCAGGTCGACGACCTCACGCCGGCCAGCGCCGCGGAACTGGCGGCGCGGGTGCGTGCCGGGGAGTTCGTCGCCATCGCCGGCGATCGCGTGCCGGTGCACGGCGGGCGCGCGGTGCGCGTGCCCTTCCTCGGCGCGCCCGCGCGCTTTCCCGTGGGCCCGTACGTGCTGGCGGCCTTGATGGAGTGTCCGCTGTTCGCGCTGGGCTGCGTGCGCACGCGTGGCGGCCACCTGCTGCGTTTCACCGAGCTGGCGCGCGACGTGCGCCTGCCGCGCGGCGGGCGCGAGGCCGCGCTGGCCGCGCATGCCGCCGGCTTTGCCGCGTGGCTGCAGGCGCTGCTGCTGGCCTCGCCCTACGAGTGGTTCAATTTCTACGACTTCTGGGCCGGCGGCGAGGCATCCGCCGCGTCCGGACAGGATGGCGCGACGCGCCCGCAACGGAACGGCCCATGACATCCGAACTCAGCCACGAGATCACCCTGACACCTGCCTTCCACGACCTCGACCCGATGAACGTGGTCTGGCACGGCAATTACCTGCGCTACTTCGAGCAGGCGCGCTGCGCGCTGCTGGCGCGCTACCGCTACGACTATCCCGCCATGCGCGATTCCGGCTACCTGTGGCCGGTGGTCGACCTGCGCATCAAGTACGTCCAGCCGTTGCACTATGGCCAGTCCGTGCTGGTGCGCGCCACCATCACCGAGTGGGAGAACCGCCTGAAGATCGAGTACCTGGTGCGCGACGCGGCCAGCGGGCGGCGCCTGACCAAGGGCTACACCATCCAGGTGGCGGTGGAAGCGACCAGCGGGGAACTCTGCTTCGTCTGTCCGCCGGTGCTGTGGGAGCGCCTGGGGATCAAGCCATGAGGCTGGGCCAGGCGGGCGCCGCCGGCCTGCTGGCGTTGCTGCTGGGCAGCGGCGCGCTGGCTGCGCCGCCGCCGGCGCAGCGCGCGTCCGCCCCGGCGGCCGACGTGCTGGCCGGCGTGGCCGCGCGGCTGGATCCCGCGCCGGTCGTCCACGGCCGCTTCGAGCAGACGCGCCGCCTGGCTGGCTTCGCCAACCCGCTCGTGGCGCGCGGCGACTTCGTGCTGGCGCGCGGGCGCGGCGTGTCCTGGCAGACGCGCGAGCCCTTCGTCTCCAGCCTGCTGGTGACGCCCGAGCGGCTGGTGATGCGCGGCGCCGACGGCACCGTGCAGCAGCAGCTGCAGGCCGATGTGCAGCCCGCCATGCGGCAGGTGGCGCAGACCGTGATGGCCATGCTGCAGGGCGACCTGCGCGCCTTGGCGGCACGCTTCCAGGCGGAGGGTAAACTGACCGGCGCGCACGGCTGGTCGCTGTCGCTGGTGCCGGCCGACGCCGGTCTGCGCAGGGCGTTCAGCCGCATCGAGCTGAGCGGCGACCGCTTCGTCCGCTCGGTGCGCTGGGAGGAGGCGGGCGGCGACAGCACGCTGGTGCGGATGATCGAGCCCGGCACGGCGGCCCGCCTGACGCCCGAGCAGGAGCGGCGCTTTGACTAGCCGCGGGCCCGCGAGCGCACGCGCGCTGGCCTTCGCCTGGCTGCTGCTGGTGCTGGCGCTGGTCGTGCACCAGGTGCAGTTCTGGCGCGATGCCCGGCTCGACACCGACGTGATGGCATTGCTGCCGGCCGACGCGCGCAGCGCGCTGGCGGACCAGGCCCTGCGCCAGTTGGCCGACGGCGCCTCGCGCGAGGTCGCCGTGCTGGTGGGGGCGCCGGCCTGGGAGCAGGCGCGCGCCGCCGCGCGCCGCTTCGGCGCCGCGCTCGGCGACGGGGGCGGCCTGCTGCAGCCGCAGGACCGCCTGGCCGCCTTCGATTTCGATGCCGCGCTGGATTTCTACCGCCCGTGGCGCGACCGCCTGCTGACCGACGGGCAGCGGCAGATGCTGCGCGCCGCCGATGGCGAAGACCTGGCGCGGCAGGCGCTGGCGCGCCTCTACCAGTTGTCGGCCGGCCCCCGCCTGACGCAATGGAGCGAGGACCCGCTCGGCCTGTGGCCGCAATGGTGGCTGGCGCGCGCCGGCGCCACGCGCGTGCAGGAACGCGACGGCCTCGCCACCGTCGAGGCCGACGGGCGCCACTGGGTGGTGCTGAGCTACCGCATCACGCGGCCGGCCTTCAGCGCCAGCGGCGCGACCGACTATGCCGACCTGCTGGCGCGCGCCCGCGCCGCTGCGCAGGCGGACCCCGCCGGCGCGGTCGAGGTCATCGCCGCCGGCATCCCGCTGCACGCCGAGGCCGCCGCGGCGCAGGCCAACCGCGAGATGAACGTGATCGGACTCGGCTCGCTGGCGGCGGTGCTGCTGCTGGTGTGGCTGGCCTTCCGCTCGCTGCGTCCGATCGTGCTGGTGGCGCTGTCCCTGGCGATCGGCACGGCGGCAGCGTTGTCGGTGACGGCGCTGGTGTTCGAGCGGGTGCACTTGATCACCCTGGTGTTCGGCGCCAGCCTGGTCGGGGTGGCCGAGGACTACGGCATCCACTACTTCGTCGCGCGCCAGGCCGAGGGCGGTGCGCCGCCACGGCGCGTGATGCGCGCGCTGCTGCCCGGCATGGCGCTGGCCCTGGCGACCAGCGTGGTGGCCTACCTGGCGCTGGGCATCGCGCCGTTCCCGGGCCTGCGCCAGATGGCGCTGTTCTCGGCCACCGGCCTGGTGGCGGCCTGCCTCACGGTCGTGCTGTGGTTCCCCTGGCTGGACCGCGGCGGCCTGCGCCCGACCCCGCTGTCGCAGCGGCTGGCCGCCAACCTGGCGCGCTGGCCGCGCGTGGGCGCCAATCGTGCCACGGTGCTGCTGGCGCTTGCGCTGGCGGTGTGGATCGTGCCCGGCCTGATGCGGCTGCAGGTGGCCGACGATGTGCGCCAGCTGCAGAGTTCGCCGGCGGCGCTGGTGGCGGCGCAGCGCGCCGCCGGCCGCCTGCTGGCGGCGCCCAGCCCCGCGCAGTTCGTGCTGGTGCGGGGTGGCTCGCCCGACCAGGTGCTGGAGCGCGAGGAGGCCGCGCGCGCGGCGCTGGCGCCGCTGCTGGCGCGGCAGGAACTGGCCGGGCTGCTGGCCTTGTCGGACTGGGTGCCGTCGGCCCGGCGCCAGCAGGCGGACGCTGCGCTGGCGGCGCCGCTGGAGGCGGCCGCGCGGGCGCGCGTGGCGCAGGCCCTCGGCGGCGCGGCGGTTGTGCCGGCGCGCGCACCGGCGGGCAGCCCGCTGCGCCTGGAAGACTGGCTGCGGCACCCGGTGTCCGCCATGCTGCGCCCGCTGTGGCTGGGCCGGGTCGATCAAGGGTATGCGAGCGTGATCCTGCTGCAGGGGCTGGAGCGTCCCGGCACGATGCGCGCGGTGGCGGATGCGGTGAGCGGGCTGTCTGGCGTACAGTGGGTGGACCGCGTGGACGGCATGAGCCGCCTGTTGCGCCACTACCGCCAATTGATGAGCTGGCTGCTGCTGGCCGGTGCCGCCGGCGTCGCCCTGCTGCTGGCGTGGCGCTATGGCCGCGCCAGCTGGCGGGCGCTGGCGCCGACGCTGCTGGCGGCGCTTGCCGCGCTGGCGCTGCTGGGCTGGCTGCAGATGCCGCTGCAATTGTTCTCGGTGCTGGCGCTGGCCTTGCTGCTCGGCGTCGGTGTCGACTACGGCATTTTCCTGCTGGAGCACCCCGGCGACGGCGCCTCCTGGACCGCCGTGGTGCTGGGCGCGGCGAGCACGCTGCTGGCCTTCGGCCTGCTCGCGCTGTCGGCGACGCCGGCGCTGCGCGTGTTCGGGCTGACCATGCTGGCCGGCGTCGGCACCGTGTGGGGACTGGCGCCATGGTTCCGTCCGGCGCAGGCGCCGGGCGGGGCACCAGGAGATCGAGGCTTCGTGCCAGCGCACCCGCGGGGGGCGCCATGACGGGGCAGGAATTCGAGAAGGATGGAGTACGCTGCATGACAAGCGAACAGGTAGAACAGGTCGATGTGCTGATCATCGGCGCGGGCCCGGCGGGCTCGGTCGCCGCGGGGCTGCTGCGCCAGCGCGGCATCCAGGTGCTGGTGCTGGAGAAGGAGACGTTCCCGCGTTTCTCGATCGGCGAGAGCCTGCTGCCGCAGAGCATGGCCTATATCGAGGCGGCAGGGATGCTGCAGGCCGTGGTGGAAGCGGGCTTCCAGTACAAGAACGGCGCCGCCTTCTCGCGCGCCGGCCGCCATACGGCCTTCGATTTCCGCGACAAGTTCTCGCCGGGCTGGGGCACCACCTACCAGGTCCAGCGCGCGCACTTCGACGACGTGCTGATCCGGGAAGCCGCGCGCCAGGGCGCCGAGGTCCGCTTCCGGCACCAGGTGCTGGCCGTCGACGTGAGCGGTGCCCGCCCGCTGGTGACGGTGCAGGCGCCGGACGGCGCGCGCTACCAGGTGAGCGCCGGCTTCCTGCTCGATGCCTCCGGCTTCGGCCGCGTGCTGCCGCGCCTGCTGCAGCTCGAGTCGCCCTCCGGCTTCCCGGTGCGCAGCGCGCTGTTCACCCACGTCGAGGATCGCATCCCCAGCGGCGAGTTCGACCGCAACAAGATCCTGATCAGCGTGCACCCCGAGCACGTCGACGTCTGGTACTGGACCATTCCCTTCTCCAACGGCCGCTGCTCGCAAGGGGTGGTCGCGCGCAAGGAATTCCTCGACGGCTACGCCGGCGACGAAATGGCGCGCCTACGCACCCTGGTCGGCGAAGAGCCGGGCCTGGCGCGCTTGCTGGCCGATGCGCGCTGGGATACGCCGGCACGGCAGATCGCCGGCTACTCGGCCAACGTCAGCTCGCTGTGGGGCAACGGCTATGCGCTGCTGGGCAACGCGGGCGAGTTTCTCGACCCGGTGTTCTCCTCCGGCGTCACCATCGCCTTCAAGTCGGCCAGCCTGGCGGCGGACTGCCTGGCACGCCGTTTCGCCGGCGAGGCGGTCGACTGGGAGGCCGAGTTCGCCCGGCCGCTGAAGGCCGGCGTGGATTGCTTCCGCACCTTCGTCGAAGCCTGGTACGAAGGGCGCTTCCAGAAGCTGATCTTCCATCCCGACGCCACCGACGAGATCCGCCGCATGATCAGCGCCATCCTGGCCGGCTACGCCTGGGACCGCGACAACCCCTTCGTCACCGAGTCGCGCCGCCGCCTCAACGTGCTGGAGCAGTTTTGCGCCGACTGAGCCCCGACCGCCTGGCGTGGCGTGATGCCATGCCGGCGCTGGTGTCCGCCCTGGTGACGGCATGGGTCTCTGCCGGGTGCGGCACGTCCGCGCCGCCCGCCGCCAGCCCGGCCGTGGCGGCTGCGTCGCCCGCTCCGGCCGCTGCGGCCGCCGCCGCGCCGCTGCTGCGGCTTGCGCCGGCCGCGCTGGGGCGCACCCTGGCCTGGCAGCAGCAGATCCGCGTGCGCTTCCGCGATGGCGCCGGCGCCGACCACGTGCGCGAACTGCAGGCCCTGCTCGAGGCCGATGCCGGCACGACCCGGCTCGCCGCGCTGGCGGGCGGGCAGGTGCTGGCGCGCCTGGCCTGGGACGGCACCCGCCTGCAGGTGTCGCGTTCGCCGTGGGCTCCGGCCGAGCTGATGCCGGAGCGCATCCTGAGCGACCTGCAGCTGGCGCTGTGGCCGTCGGCCGCGGTGGCGGCGGCGCTGCCGCCGGGCTGGACCCTGGCCGAGGGGCCGGGCTGGCGCGAGCTGCGCCAGGGCGCCGAAGCCGTGGTCGCGATCGGCTATCCGGGCGACCCGGACAATCGCGGCGACCGGCTCATTGCGCTGGCCCACCGGCGCGATGGCTACACGCTGGAGATCCGCAACCTGGCTGCGGCGCCGGCCGGCGATGGAGTCCGCCCATGACCGTATTCCTCAACCAGATGGGCGTGGCGTGCGCGCTCGGCATCGGCGCCGAGGCCGGGCGCGCGGCGCTGTGGCGCAGCGATGGTCCCGCCGGCGGCGAGCTGACCGAGCGCTACACCCCGGGCGAGTGCCTGCACCTGGGCACGGCGCCCTTGGCCGCCGATGCCGCCGCCGCGTTGCCGGCGGACACGCCGGTGGCGCAGCGCACGCGCAACAACGCCATGCTGCTGGCCGCGCTGGAACCGCTCCGCGCCGCTGTCGACGCGGCGGTGGCGCGGCACGGTCCGGCACGCGTGGCGGTGGTGCTGGGCACCAGTACCTCCGGCATCGCCGAAGGCGAGCGCGCGGTGGCGGCGCGCGCGGCGTCCGGCACGTGGCCGGCAGGCTATGTGTACGGGCAGCAGGAACTGGGCTCGCCCGCGCACTTTCTCGCCCGCCTCACCGGCGCGCGCGGGCCGGCCTATGTGCTGTCGACCGCCTGCTCCTCCAGCGCCAAGGCGATGGCCGCCGCCGCGCGCCTGCTCGCCTGCGGCGCCGCCGATGCGGTGCTGTGCGGCGGCGTGGATACCTTGTGCGGCTTCACCATCGCCGGCTTCCGCGCGCTGGAGTCGGTCAGCCCGCAGCGCTGCCTGCCGCTGTCGGCCAACCGCGCCGGCATCCACCTCGGGGAAGGCGCGGCGCTGTTCCTGATGACGCGCGAAGCGGGCCCGGTGCGGCTCGCGGGCTGGGGCGAAAGCGCCGATGCCTACCATATCTCGGCACCCGAGCCGGGCGGGCAGGGCGCGCGCACGGCGATGGCGCAGGCGCTGGCCCGCGCCGGCATCGACGCGCGCGCGGTCGACTACGTCAACCTGCACGGCACCGCCACGCCACAGAACGATGCCATGGAACTGCCTGCGGTGGCAGCGCTGCTGGGCAGCGACGTCCCGGTCAGCTCGACCAAGCCGCTGACCGGCCATGCGCTCGGTGCCGCCGGGGCGATCGAAGCCGCACTGCTGTGGCTGACGCTGGTGGACAATCCTCAGGGCAGGCTGCCGCCGCACTGGTGGGACGGCGTGGCCGATCCGGCCTTGCCGCCGCAGCCGCTGGTGGCGCCCGGCGACGCGCTGGGGCGGGCGCCGCGCTACCTGATGAGCAATTCCTTCGCCTTCGGCGGCAGCAACGGCGTGCTGCTGCTGGACCAGGGCTGAACATGATGGAGACAGCGCAGATGACTGACAGCCAGGATGCCGGCATCGCCGGGGTGGCGGCGAGCCCTGTCGCGGCGGCGCCCGAGGTGCTGCCGCCGGTGGCCGAGGTGGTGCCGCACGCCGGTGCCATGCTGCTGATCGACGCCTTGCTGCATGCCGGCGAGGACGACGCGGTGGCGCGCGCCACGGTGCGCGCCACCCAGCTCTTCGTCGACGAGGCCGGCATGCCGGCCTGGGTCGGCGTGGAGTACATGGCGCAGACCATCGCGGCCTGGGCCGGCATGCGCGACCGCCGCGCCGGGCGGGCGCCGGGCATCGGCTTCCTGCTCGGCACGCGCCGCTACGAATGCGCGCAGCCTTCCTTCGCGGTCGGCAGCGAACTGACCATCCGCGTGCGCTCGGAGCTGGCGGGCGACAACGGACTGGGCATGTTCGCCTGCACCATCGAGCAGGACGGCCGCATGCTGGCGCAGGCCAACCTCTCCGTCTACCAGCCCGACGACGCGCAGGCTTTCCTGCAGGCGCAGGCGGGCACGCGGCCAACGACACAACCTGAAGCGACACAAGCAGGGAAATTCCAAGGGTAACAAGCATGAGCAACCTCAACGTACTCGTCACCGGATCCTCGCGCGGCATCGGCCGCGCGGTGGCGCTGCGCCTGGCGCGCGACGGCTACGACATCGTCGTGCACTGCCGCGCGCGGCGCGATGAAGCGGAGTCGGTCGCCGACGCCGTGCGCGCGCTTGGCCGCAGCGCGCGCGTGCTGAGCTTCGACGTGGCCGACCGTGCCGCCAGCAGCGCCGCCCTGCTGGCCGACATCGAGGCGCACGGCTGCTACTACGGCGTGGTCTGCAACGCCGGGCTGGCGCGCGATGCCGCGTTCCCGGCCATGAGCGGCGAGGAATGGGACGAGGTGGTGCACACCAACCTGGACGCCTTCTACAACGTGCTGAACCCGGTCGTGATGCCGATGGTGCAGCGCCGCGCGCCGGGCCGCATCGTCACGCTGTCCTCGGTCTCGGGGCTGGTGGGTAATCGCGGCCAGGCCAACTACAGCGCGGCCAAGGCAGGCATCATCGGCGCCACCAAGGCGCTCGCGATCGAACTGGCCAAGCGCGCCATCACCGTCAACTGCGTGGCGCCGGGGCTGATCGATACCGACATGGTCGAAGCGCACGTACGCGAGGAGGCGCTGAAGATGATCCCGGCGCGCCGCCTCGGCACGCCCGACGAAGTCGCGGCGGCGGTGGCCTTCCTGATGTCGCCGGACGCGGCCTACATCACCCGCCAGGTGATCTCGGTCAACGGAGGGATGATCGGATGAAGCGTGTCGTGGTCACCGGCGCCGGCGCGGTCTGCGCGCTGGGCAACGATTGGGCGGCGGTGCGCGCGCGCCTGCAGGAAGGGCGCAGCGCCGTGGTGCGCATGCCGGACTGGGCCAGTTTCCGCGGCCTGAACACCCAGCTCGCGGCACCGGTGCCGGACTTCGAGCTGCCGGAGCACTACACGCGCAAGCGCACGCGCGCGATGGGGCGGGTGGCGCTGATGTCGGTACTGGCGGCGGAGGCCGCCCTGCGCCAGGCCGGGCTCGAAGGCGACCCGCTGCTCGGCAGCGGCCGGCTGGGTATCGCCTATGGTTCCTCGACCGGCACGCCGGCGGCCGTGGCGGACTTCGGCCGCATGCTGACCGAGCGCTCGACCGAGGACATCACGGCCACCACCTATATCCGCATGATGCCGCACACCACGGCGGTCAACATGGGGGTGTTCTTCGGCATCACCGGCCGCATCATCACCACCTCGAGCGCCTGCACCTCGGGCAGCCAGGGCATCGGCTATGCCTACGAGGCGATCCGCGCCGGGCGCCAGGTGGCCATGCTGGCCGGCGGGGCGGAAGAACTCGACCCGACCGAGGCCGCGGTGTTCGACACCCTGTTCGCCACCAGCACGCGCAACGATGCGCCGCACACCACGCCGCGCCCCTTCGACGGCGCGCGCGACGGGCTGGTGCTTGGCGAGGGCGCCGGCACGCTGCTGCTGGAAGAGCTCGAACACGCGCAGGCGCGCGGCGCGCGCATCCTGGCCGAGATCGTCGGCTTCGGCACCAACAGCGACGGCGCCCACGTGACCCAGCCCAAGGCCGACACCATGGCCCAGGCCATGCGGCTGGCGCTGGAGGACGCCGGGCTGGAGCCCGCGCGCATCGGCTACGTGAATGCGCACGGCACCGCGACCGAGCACGGCGACATCGCCGAGGCGCAGGCCACCCACGCGGTGCTCGGCGACGCGGTGCCGGTCAGCTCGCTGAAGAGCTACATCGGGCATACGCTGGGCGCCTGCGGCGCGCTCGAGGCATGGATGACCATCGAGATGCAGCGCGACGGCTGGTTCGCGCCGACGCTGAACCTGGCCACGCCCGATGCGCGCTGCGCGCCGCTCGACCACATCATCGGCGCGCCGCGCCGCCTCGACGCGGAATTCGTCATGAGCAACAACTTCGCCTTCGGCGGCATCAACACTTCGCTGGTGTTCCGCCGCTGGCCGGCCTGATTCCACCGGCGGCCGCGCTGGCGGCCGCCTTTTTCCACCATCCTTACCGAGCAGGAGGAATTCCCATGAAGTTCACGCTGTCCATCGCCGCCGCCGCCCTGTGCGTCACCGCGCTGCATGCGACCCCGGCGCTCGCGCGCGACACCAGGTATCTGCTGCCGCTGCAGGAGGTGCTGGACATGCCGGAAGCCAAGGAGAAGCTGGATGGCTCCGTGCGCTTCTTCCTGAGCGGGCAGAAGACCCCCAAGGTGCTCGAGACCAAGGACAGCGACGTCTCCAACCGCAAGACCAACGGCGTGGGCAAGAGCGACGAGGACGCCTGCCGCTGGGCCGCGCTGTCGGCCCTGCTGGCGTTCCAGGACAAGGCCAGGGAAAACGGCTCCAATGCCGTGGTCAATATCGTCAGCTACTACAAGAAGAACGAGATGGCGAGCGCGACCGACTATGAGTGCCACGCCGGCGCGGTGGTGGTGGGCGTTGCCCTGAAGGGCACCTACGCCAAGGTCGCCAACTGAACGGCACCGGGCGGCCAGGGCGCGGGC